>Ga0316202_10002396_pt1 | contig 12406 bp, 7 predicted proteins | sample 3monrhotite_MG_FD_204934 | JGI IMG/M metagenome (GOLD analysis project Ga0316202, IMG submission 204934) | Microbial mat bacterial communities from mineral coupon in-situ incubated in ocean water Damariscotta River, Maine, United States -... | ecosystem: Environmental > Aquatic > Marine >... | reverse complement strand
CAGAGGCCATCCCGCCAAAGGAATCACCTCAACCCACAGGGATCAAAAATCACTTCTTCCGGCGGGTACCTTTCCGCAGTCGGGACTGAACAATCGCCCGCTGGCGTTCTTTATAGAGGGAGTGTGCATTGTCACCCTCTTCGTTTGCGCGGGCGGTGTCGCGATCAATCACCTGAAATTCAACCATGACAAAGACGGTTCGTCCCAGCAGGGCGCCATACCGGATGTCGACGAGGTGGTCGATCCGCACGGGGAAGTCCACAATAAAGTTGATGACCCGGTACGAGTTCCCGGAGAACGGGTTGTCCTCGGGGTTGAGGTCAGAGCCCTCGTCAGACTCAATCCCATTGGTGACCAGCGGTCCGAGGCGGGTGTAGGCCGGCGCCTGGATCATGTCTCGGAGGCGGACGAGGTTGTTGTGGCTCTGTCCGGGGATCACGTAATTAAACGGGAAGACCTCGCGGGTCAGCCACGCGATCGCGGGGAGGATCTGGCTGCGGTCGTGGGTCACGATCCGAAACCGGAGCTTGTCGAAGATGGTCGCGGCGATGTTCTCGCGCTTCGCGAGCAGCTTCGTGATGATGCTGTTGCGGGCCTTGCGGGAGCCATAAAACGCAACAAGCGGGAAGCCGGCGTCGCGCATCCGCTGGGCAGCCGCCTTGATCTCGCGCTCGGCGAGGTCCATCAGGTCGGCCTCCGACAGCGGCGTCTGGTGGCGCAGCTCGGCGGCCTCCATGTGGTTGATGACGTGCATCAGCTTAAGGATGACGCAGGCGAGGATCTGCCGGCGACGGAAGCCGCCGATGTGGCTCGCGAGCACGAACAGAGTGCGAACATCTTCGGGCTGCTGGAGGTCGGCGGGGAAGTGCAGCCCCAGGTGCTCCTCGAGGTAATTGATCGCCTCGCCGTGGACGTAGCGCAGACGCCAGCGATCCTCGGGATCGTCCATGTTGAGCCGGTGCAGCCGCAGGTAGCGGTCGACCTCGTCGAGAGAGCGGAAGTTGGCCCGGTTCCAGTCGATGACCGAGCTCCCGCTCAAGAGAAGGCGGGCCGCCTCCAGATCCGAGAGGTTGATTGGGCTGTCCCCGAAGGCTGCCAGCAGGGAGGCGTCGACCGAGAGCCGCTCCGAATTATCCACCCCTGCCACCTCCGGGAATTCGATTGCATCATACCGCCCAGATACAAGAGCATCGTTCCGGGAAGGGAAAGACCATGGCGAAACAAAGCAGCGTGCTGAACATCGCGACCCGCGCGCTCTCTACCGTCGGCAAGGGGGTGGGCATCGTCTTCCCCCTCGCCATCATCTACGGCATCCTGCTCACCGCGCTCGATCTGGTTGCCTACTCGATGTTTGGCCCCAAGGGGGGGGACGTCTCGGGCCAGCAAGACCTCGTCGGGGTCCTGCTGGCGTGGACTGCAAACGCCCTCGCCGTCGAGATTATCCTCGGCCCGCTGTTCGTCGCCTGCGCGGTGTACCTCGGCCGGGCGGTGACCACCGGGGTCAAGCCGGGCATCTACAAGGCTGTCAACTTCGCCCTCTCCCGCTACAGCCGGATGTTCGTGCCGCACCTCGCGGCGCAGCTGTCGATCCAGCTTGGCATGATCATCGTGATCCCCGGCGTGCTCTTCCAGATGCAGTATGCCTTCGTGGACTCGGTCGCCGCCCTGGAGGACGAGGCCGCACCGCTCAACCGGAGCAAGCGGCTGACCCGCGGGCGCCGCCGCAGCATCTTCCTGCTGTTTCTGCCCTGGCTGCTGCTGTCGCAGCTGATTGTCTTCGCGGACCTGTGGGCGATGGGACAGTCTGAGCTATACCTGTTCGGTGTCAAGGTGGCGGTCTTCTTGATCTACTTCACCATGCAAGTAAGCTTCTTCCTTCTCTATGACGAACGTACCCGACAGCGACGCGCCCGGAAAAACAGCGAGCCCGCAGGCGCCGCCAGCGACGGCTGACGCACCCACGCGCGCGTTCCTCCAGCAGCTCACGGCCGCCGCCGGTGCAGTCCTCTCCGGACTTCCCGGCGGCGCCGCGCCGTTTGCGATCAGCCGGCTGCTCCAGCCCGACGACGACCTCGACGAACCCGCCCTCCAGACGCCGCTGCTGGTGGTCGTGGCGACCAACGACGACGCCGACCAGCTCGCCGCGAGCCTGCGGTTCCACTTCCGATTCCTCGGCGCACGGATCGACGTCGACGTCTTCCCCGCCGACGACGTGCGAACCTTCGACGGCGCCTCGCCCCACCCCGACCTGCCCCGCGCCCGAATCCTCGCGCTGCACCAGCTCCTGCGTGACGACCCGGTCGTGGTCGTCGCCTCGGCCCGCGCCCTGATGCACCGGGTCCTGTCGCCCGAGGACCTCGCCGAGCACTGCCTCTCGCTGGCCGAGGGCACCATCATCGAGCGGGACGACCTCGTCGGCGCGCTCACCCACGCCGGCTACCTGACCGCCGCCGCGGTCGAGGATCCGGGCACGATCAGCGTGCGCGGTGGCACGGTCGACATCTGGCCCACCGGCGCAGCCCGCCCGCTGCGGATCAGCTTCTTCGACGACGAGATCGAAGAGATCCGCCCGTTCGACCCCCGCAAGCGCAGCAAGCACGCCGCGCTGCCCCGGATCGAGGTCCTGCCCGCCCGCGAGGCGATCGTCACCCCCGCCGCGCTCGCCCGCGCCGCCGAGCAGACCGGCCTCGCCGTCGACCGCATGGCCGACGGCCACGCGACCCGGCGCCGGGTGCTCTCGGAGCTGCGCGAGGGGCTGTGGTTCCCCGGCGCCGAGGACTACCTCCCCGCACTCCACGAGCTCGTTGACCCGCTCTCGTACGTCGAGCAGGTCCTCGTCGTCGAGCCCGACGCGGTCCACATCGAGCTGCGCCGCTTCGAGGAGATGAGCGCCGACCGCTGGACGACGCTGCCGCCCGCCGAGCGGCCGGTCGTGCTCCCCGAGCTGCGCTACGCCCGCGCCCTCGACGTCATCGAGGCGCTCAGCGGCGCGATCCAGGTCGCCGCGTTCGCGCCCGAGGCGCCCGACTACGGCGCACACGGAAACGACACCCTGCGCGTCGGAAAGGGCGACCTGCGCCCGACCGTCGACACACTCCGCGGCTGGATCAGCGACGACTGGCAGGTCGGCCTGGTCTGCGACAGCCACGCCCGCGCCGAGCGGATCTCCGCGCTGCTGTCGCCCAACGGCCTCCAGCCGCACCCGCCGCCGCCCAGCACCATGCTGCCGCACGGCCGCCTGAGCCTGCTCATCGGCGACCTGCCCGCCGGCTTCCACGCGCCGCGCTCTCGGGTCGCCTGGGTCACCGCCGACGAGCTGTTCGGTCGCAAAGAGCGCGCCCGCCGGGTCCCCCGCTCGCTGCGCGAGGCCGCCCTCGCCTCGTTCACCGACCTCAAGGCCGGCGCGCTGGTCGTGCACGTCCGCCACGGCATCGGCCGCTTCATCGGCCTCAAGCGCATCCACGTCGACGGCCGCAGCACCGACTACGCCGAGATCGCGTACCGCAGCGCCGACCGGATGTACCTGCCGGTCACCCGCCTCGACCAGCTGTACCGGTACCGCGCGATGGGCGACAAGACGCCCAAGCTCGACAAGCTCGGCGGAGACTCCTGGGAGCGCCGCAAGAAGAAGGTCTCCGACCGCGTGCTCGCGATGGCTGCGGAGCTGCTGGAGCTGCACGCCGTGCGCAACGCGACCCCCGGCCACGCCTACGACGGCCTGCCGCCGCTGTACCGCCAGTTCGCCGAGACCTTCCCGTTCATCGAGACCCCCGACCAGGACACCGCGATCGCGGACGTGCTCGCGGACCTCGCGGCGCCCGAGGCGATGGACCGCCTCATCGTCGGCGACGTCGGCTTCGGAAAGACCGAGGTCGCGATGCGCGCGGCGATGCGCGTGGTCCTGGAGGGCCGGCAGGTCGCCGTGCTCTGCCCCACCACCGTGCTCGCCTTCCAGCACGACGAGACCTTCCGCGAGCGCTTCGAGGGCACCGGCGTCGAGATCCGGCTGCTGTCCCGGTTCCGCTCCGTCACCCAGACCCGCGCCATCCTCAAGGAGGCCGCCGCAGGCACCGCCGACATCCTCATCGGCACTGCGTCGCTGCTCGGCCGCAAGCTGCGCTTCAAGGACCTCGGCCTGGTCGTTATCGACGAGGAGCACCGCTTCGGCGTGCGCCAGAAGGAGAAGCTCAAGAAGATCGCGACCGGCGGGACCGCCGCGGTCGAGTACCTCGCCATGAGCGCGACGCCGATCCCGCGCACGCTGCACATGGCGCTCGCAGACCTGCGCAAGATCTCGATGATCGCGACCCCGCCGGCTGGTCGAAGCGCAGTCCGTACGCACGTTATCCGACACAGCGCCGATCGTATCCGGGAGCACATTCTGCACGAGCTCAAGCGCGGCGGGCAGGTATTTTATATCCACAACCGCGTCAAGAGCATCGAGCGCACCGCGCTCCACCTCCAGCAGATGATCCCCGAGGCCAAGATCGTGGTCGCCCACGGCCAGATGGACGAGGCCACCCTGGAGTCGGCCCTGGTCCGCTTCGTCAAGCGCGAGGCGAGCGTGCTGGTGACGACCACAATCGTCGAGAGCGGCGTCGACCTCCCCAACGTGAACACCATGATCGTGGAGCGCGCAGACCAGTTCGGCCTCGCGCAGCTCTACCAGCTCCGCGGCCGCGTCGGCCGCGGCTCTCGCAAGGGCTACTGCATCCTGGCGGTCCCAAAGGACGGGGCGCTGTCCCCGGACGCGATGCGCCGCCTGCGGGTCCTCCAGGAGAACACCGAGCTTGGCGCGGGCTTCGCGATCGCGAGCGCCGACCTGGAGATGCGCGGCAGCGGCAACCTGCTGGGCAAGGCGCAGCACGGCCACATCCAGGCGGTCGGCCTGGACACGTACATCGAGCTGCTCGAAGAGGCCGCCGCCGCCGCGCGCGGCGACATGACCCGCCGGCGCCTGGACCCGGAGATCGAGGTCCCGGTCTCGGCCATCCTCCCCGAGGACTACGTCTCGGACGTCGAGGAGCGCCTGTCGGCATACCGCCAGATCGCGACCGCCCGCACGCTCCAGCAGGTCCGCGACCTGATCAACGACTGGGAGTCTGACTACGGCGCTCCGCCGCCCGAGGTCCTGAACCTGGGCTGGGCCGCCGAGGCGCGCATCCGCTGCCGAGCGCTGGGCATCGACCGGGTGACCTGGATGCGTGTGCGGACCGCCCTGCGCTTCCACGAGACCACCCCCGTCTCTCCCGCGGGCCTCATGCAGCTCGTCGCCACCCAGCCGCGCCGGCTGTCTCTGGGCGAAGAAAACGGCGCCACGGTGCTCTACGCCCGGTTTACGCCGTCTGAGGGGGAGCGTCCTTTCCGCTACCTCCACTGGGTCTTCCGCCAGATCGAGACCATCGAACAGACCGAGTAGCTTCGGTCCGCCATCACACAGGTCTCATCGACTGTATCGGTTGATTACTTAAATGTTGTTAATCAGATTAACAACATTTAAGTATCGTGGTGATAAGCGTTGTCTGGACTTGCTTATTCGCTGCTTGTGTCCGTCGGTTTGTCGCGGGCATCGTTGGTCCGGGTGAGCAGGGCTGTGTGTTGTCGTTGTTTCCCGTGGCATCGGTGTCATATGGGGTTTTGGGTCGAAGCTGAGGGGGGCTTTCCCATACTTCTTGTCAGAGCGAGGGTTCTTGGATGGGTATGGTGAAATTTGCTTCATATTAGTCAAGTTTCTTGACGTAAATCCTGGGTGCGCCTACTTCAGTCAAGCAAGTTGACGAAGGAGGTCACCATGATCGCACTGCTCCTCGCCCTGGAGGCGGCCGCAAGTCCCGCTGTCAGCGTCGCTTCGGACGCCTTTCCGTGGCTCCTCGATGGCTACTCGGCCATCGTCATGGTCGAGCCAGAGAAGGCTCCACGACTGCGGACCTCTGTCGAGGTCTGGGGCATGCAGTTCCCCACCTCCTTCATCGAGATGGTCCCCGAGAACGAGGGCCGCGGCTGGGAACGGAACATCAACGCTGCGGTCGCGACGACCGCTGACTTTCACCCCGCGGGCCAGGGCCGCGGCTGGCACGTTGGTCTCACGATCAACACGATGCACTCGGTCGTCTCACGGGACGGCTACAGCGGGCAGGCCGACTTCTGGACCCTCGAATTCCTGCCGCGGGTCGGGTATCGCTGGTTCCCTCTTCCTGGGCGCGGGCTGTTCGTCAACCCCTGGCTCGGGCTCGGGCAGCTCAACACGCTCGGAGAGCCAGGGGCCGTTGGCGGGGTCACGTACGTCGAGCCGCTGCTTCAGCCGCTCGGCACCCTGCATGTCGGCTGGCAGCTCGGCGGCGATCGCTGAACGTCAGGAGCGGCCGAGCTGCTTCAGGGTGAGCAGGATGGCGCGGCGCCGGGCGACGCGGGACTTCAGGGTCGCGCGCAGCCAGGCTGCCTCTTGCTTGCCCAGGCCGGTCTTGAGCTGGGCGGTCTGGGGTGGGGTGCCGAACTGGATGGTCAGGTCGTTTTGGGTCGAGATGTCGTGGACGTTTTCGAGGGGGACAGCCTGATCGGGGAGGTGCAGGTGTCGGCCGTCGACGCGCAGCGGGATCGCCTCGGGGGGAGCCGTCTGGGTGAGGCGGCTGCGCAGGCTGTTCCAGAGGCGGCGGGCGTTGCCGCTCGGCGGCGGGAGCTGGATGTGCAGCGTGCCGTTGTCTTCGATGGCGTGGAGCTGGCCAATCTGGTGCGTCTGGGTTGTCATCGGCGCTGTTCCTCGTGTCCCAGGGATCAAGCGGGGTCGGCTTGGAGGGTATCCCTCCAACGGCGGGTGGTGGGGATCTATCTGGACACAAACTGTCCGAAGAAAAAGAGGCGACCCTTGTGGGGGCCGCCTCTGCGTTTCCGTACCTGACCTGGGACGGCCAGCCGCGTGGCGGTGATCATGGTGCAGACACCGAGCGCGACGGCCTGGGTGAACGCACAACACCACGCCGGGCGGGGTGGGATCAGCGGTGCGTTCACCCAGGCCGTCGCGCTCGGTGTCTGCACCATGATCACCGCCGCATTACCCCGGCTGGTCGTGAAGAATGGAAGAGAACGGGTTCAGCCGTCGCGGCGACGGCCGGCAGTGAGACACTGCAAGGGCGAAACGCAGCGAGAGTGTACCGCAAGCATGCTGATGCTCGATTGTTTCGGTACCGTTTTCCGCCCGAGGGTACAATACAGCTCCCCTGGGAGGCGCCTCGATTATGGACAGCAAGGCCGCAATTGACGACTTTAAGCGACAGTTTAAGGCGATTCGTCCTGGGGTGACCGGTCGGTTTGTGTACTTTGCCAAGGGGCCGGACGGGAAGCCGCTGCTCAAGGTCGGAAAACGCCTGACCTCCGCAGAGGTCAAGTCGATTCGAAAGGACGCCAAGGACAAGAAGTTCGTCAAGGGCACCCTGGAGATGACCGACGACCGCAAGACCTACACCTTCCGCGTGCCGAAGACGGTCAAGCGGATGGAGCGCGACATCACCAGGTACTTTGGTCGCTTTGTCCCCAAGCTCAAGCGGGCCACCTTCCAGACCGACGACCCCACCGAGGACGAAGAGGTCGAGGTCGAGCGCTCGGTCGACGACATCCGCGCCAGCCTCGCGGGGCTCCGGGAGGCGCTCTACAAGGCCCAGCAGGCCCGCGAGGCCACTGAGATCGAGATCGTCAAGCTCAAGCAGCAGCTCCTGGAGACGACCCGCGACGCCAGGCGGGAGGGGATCGCGAAGCAGCTCGCGGAGCTGGATGGGCTGCTCAAGCAGCAGACCGCGGAAGAGAACAACATCCGCGAGCAGCTTGGCATGGAGCAGGCCGAGCTCCAGCGGCAGCACGTCATGGGCATCGACACTGAGTTCGAGGGCAGCCTGGACGAGCGCGCCGCAGAGGTCGAGGCGCAGGAGCGCCGGGCGGCCGACGCGGATCGGGCGGCCGAGGAGGCGCGGGACGCGCTGGAGAAGAAGGAGGCGCGCCTCAAAGACCTCCAGGCGCGGCGGCGCTCCAAGCTCATCGCGCTGGATCGGCTCTCGCCGGAGGAGGCGGCGCACGCGAAGATGGTCATCGCGACCCTGGAGGCCGAGGAGGCCGCGCTGCTTTTGGAGGTGTCGCAGGTGCAGGCGCGCGTCGAGGACGCGGTGCTGCGCAAGCTGACGGAGCGGGCGAGGTCCGAGAGCATGCTCGACCTCTGGAACGAAGAGGTCGCGCAGCACTGGGAGGAGGTCTCCCCCGAGGACCAGCTCGAGGCCCTGGAGGAGAGCAACGCCGCGCTGGCCGAGGCGCACGTCGAGACCGGCCGCGCCCGCGGGGCGCTGGAGGCGCTGGAGGGCGAGCACGCCGCGGCCCGCGACCGCCTGGAGGCGCTCCAGCTCCGGCTCGACGAGGACACCGCGCGGACCTACCAGCTCGAGCAGCTCCGGGTGGTCATCAGCCGCCAGATCAACGACGCCGACTGGAGCACCAACACCCAGGGCCTGACCGACAAGCTCGACGCGATCGGGAAGGAGCTGGCCGACATCAAGGCCGGGCTGCCGGACGTGCGGCGCGACTACGAGGCCCAGCTTGAGCTGGTCGGTGAGCTGGACACCGGCGCGGTCGACCGGCTGCGCGATGCGCTTCGGCAGGCGCAGGACAGCGAGGTCGGCGCGCGCACGGCCCTCAACCAGAGCATGATGTCCGAGCAGGAGCAGGCGCGGATGGCCAACCTCCAGGTGGAGCGCCAGCGCACCGCCGAGGCCGCCGACACCGCCTCCGGTGAGCTGGACGAGGCGGTCTCTCGCGAGGAGGGCCTGCGCAAGCAGCTCTCTGCCCGTGAGGACGCCCGCCGCGCGATGGAGGAGGCCCACAAGCTGCTGACCCTCGCCCACATGGAGCACAGCCAGCTCAGCGACATCGCCGGCAAGATCCGCGGGCTGCGCTTCTTCAAGAAGGACCGCGAGGCGATCGACGAGGCCCGCGGGCAGCTGCCTGAGGCCGCGATGAAGCTGGAGGCCGCCCGGATGGCCTACGAGCAGGCCCAGAAGGTGCTCGCTGAGACCTCGGTGCTCACCGACCGCGAGCTCCAGGCGGAGCTTGAGCAGGCCACCGCCGATCGGCGCCAGAAGCAGGAAGCGTCTACCGAGCTGAACATCAAGGCCGCCGAGGCCGCGCAGCTCGTGGCAGACGAGGACGCCTGCCTCGCGTTGCTCGTCGAGGACATCGCGACCCGCCACAGCGGTCACCAGTACGACGCGCTCCTTGCGGCGGCCGACGACGAGGTCAAGGCCGCGGTCACCGAGGCCAGCGCGCGCAAGGCCGCGGCCCGCACGGCGTCGACCGAGGCCACGATGGCGCTGTGCGACGCCGAGGCGGACCTGGAGGACCTCCAGGCGGCGGTGACCACGCTCGCCGAGCAGCTCAAGGCCGGCACCGCCGACCCGATGGAGATGCAGCGCAAGCTCACCGAGCTGAGCGCGGCGCGGGCCACGGCGGTCCGGCTGCGCGAAGCGGCCGAGGCCGCGGCCCTCTCGCTGGCGGACGCGACCGCCGAGAGCAAGTCGGCCAAGTCAGCGCTGCTGGAGACCCTGGCAGACAGCGACGGCGACCTGGCAGCGCAGGCCCAGGAGCTGCTCGCGCTGCGCGCGCAGAAGGAGCGGGCCTCCGAGCGCAGCCAGCAGGCCGCCGTCGAGGCCGCCGAGGCCAGCGAGCGCTGCGTCGCCGCGATCGAGGCGCACGACGAGATCCGCCGCGAGGCAGCGGTGGCCGAGATCAACGAGGAGCTGGCCGCGATCATCGGCAGCAAGAAGGACCTCATCGATCAGGTCCACCACCTCGGCGACCCGACGAAGCCCGAGACCTCGTACAGCTACGACCTCCTGAGCAAGGAGGGCTGCAAGGCGGCCAAGAAGAAGCTCGGCCGGGACCGGTACGCAGACCTCCAGCGCTTCCAGGCCGACCTGGAGTCCAAGGCCGCCCAGATGATCCGCCGCGGGGTCACCTTCGAGGAGCTCTCGAAGGCCTTCGCGCACATCCCCAACGGCCTGCGCCCGCCCTCGTACCGCTCCGAGGCGGCGGCGTTCGCGAAGCTGGAGCGCGCCTTCCAGGACCAGAAGGACGACCGGGCGCGCGAGGAGGCGGACGCGCGCATCATGTCGCTCGCGACCTCTGGCATGACCGAAGATGAGTTCCGGGCCTCGGTCGGCCCGCTGCTCAAGAAGATGGGCACGACCTGGGGCGAGTTCTACAAGACGTTTAACGGCGAGTGGGAGAAGAGCGGCCTCAAGGGCCTCACCGGAAAAGCCGTGAAGGCCGGGTTCAGCGAGACAGACGCGGACGGCAAGTCCACGCCCACCGCCGAGGGCGAGGCGATGATGCAGATCATGAGCATCGCCGGCGTCGCCGTCCACACGGTCGGTGCGATCAAGGGCGGCGTCGACATCTACGACAACATCCAGGCGTCGAAGAAGGAGACCGATCCCGTTAAGCAGAAGCTGCTCGAGGACGACCTCTTCAACAAGATCAACGGCTTCATGACCGCGAACATGAAGCTCGGCGCCAACGTCACGCAGCTCGGCGGCATGCTGGCCGGCACGCTCAGCTCGGTGGCCCCGGTGACCGCGGGCCTCACCGCCGGGGTCTTCGTGAAGGACCTCGCGGTGCACTACCTGGAGCTGTCGGCGCGGCGGGCGAAGCAGAAGTGGGACACCCTGCTCAACCAGGCCGCCTCGGTCGCCGGCAGCCCGCTGGCCTCGGCGTTCGAGGAGTCGATGAGCCGCGAGTGGCGCCTCATCAAGGAGCTGGGCGTCGACATCGGCCTCGACGTCACGCGCATCGTCGCGACGGCTGTGTCGCTCTACCCGCCAGCGGCGATCTTTGGCATCGCTGCGCAGCTCGCCGCGTGGGCGGCCCAGAAGGTCAAGGAAGAGGTCGCGGCCTACTACGACGCGAAGCTGGCGACAAAATCCAAGCAGCTCCTCGACGCGGCCCGGTCCGGGGACGACGCAGCCAAGACGGAGCTGTTCAAGAACCACGCGCTGTATGCCAAGGGCCTCATCGCCTACATGGCCTACGAAGAGAGCGACAGCTACGCGCTGATGTATACCCGCTCCCGCGGGCTGAAGGACAGCGACATCAAGAAGTCGAGCATGGACATCATCACCCGATACCTGCTCAAGCAGGCCAAGCAGTCCGCAGACCCCTCGGACCTCCAGGACTACGCGGCGAAGTGGGCCGCGCGGCGGGACACCGCCGCGACCCTGCTGATGTACGCCGTGCCCGGCCTCGGGGTGGTCAAGGCCGGCCTGGACATCCACGAGCACTTCTCCAAGATCGCGCCGGCGCTCGACGACGCCGCGATCGCGAAGCTGGAGGAGGCCCGCGCGGCGGCCCACGACGTGCTCAACGACCGCAGCGCCGTCGAGCGGCTCCGGGCCACCTGGGCCGACAAGCGCGAGGCGAGCAAGACCGACGCGGACCGCACCGCCGCCGAGGCGAACATCTCGGCGCTGGAGCGCCTGCTGGGCGACTACGAGAAGTTGTTCGCCTCGACGCTGACCTACGCCTCCCAGCAGCTCCGCCTGATGCACGAGCTGGCGGCCCAGCTCGAGACGTACCGCGACGTCAACCGCGACAAGCTCGCGCGCGCGGTGCGCAAGACCCTCGCCAACGCCGACGCCTGGATCAAGAAGCTCCAGGACGTCGAGTCTGACATCATCACCGACCTCGCCCGCGCGGCGTAGGGGAGCGCGCCATGAACTCGATCCAGGCCGCCCAGGCCCGACAGACCCTCAGCCTCGTCGGCCGCACCCGCGCGCAGGTCCCGTTCTTTTACTGCGCCGCCGCGGCAGACGGCGATCCGGTCCTGCTCGTCGCGCCCGAGGAGCTTGACGAGGACACGATCCTCGCGCTCGTCTCTGGCGCCCGCCGCAAGCGCTTCGTCCGCGGCGAGATCTCCCGCGATCCGGCGGGGCTGCTGCTGTTCCGGGGCGCAGGCCGCGGGCTGCCGCAGCTCACCGCGGACCTCTCGGCCCACCTCGACGAGGCGGTGCCAGGGCTCCGCTTCGCGCGCGTCGACCCAGCCTGACGCCAGCCCTCACCGACGCGGTGAGGCTGGTCCGGCAATACTGAAGACGAAGTTTCGTAATCAGCAGGTGAGGTGGGCGTGGAGCTGACAAAGAGACAGGTCGTGTGGCTTGGGCGGGCGACGTGGTGGCCCGTCATCTACATGGTTCTGTTTATGGGGTTTATGGTGCTCTGGATGCTCGGCATCTTCGGGCTGGGCGGGGCCGGAGCGGTGCTCGGCGAGACCGGGTCCGAGGCAGCCGGTGTGGTCGTTGGGGGCGTGATGGCTGCGATGTTTGGCGCCTTCAGCATCATGTTTGTCTTCCACATCGCGACGATCCTCTTGATCATGGCG
>Ga0316202_10002395_pt1 | contig 12419 bp, 5 predicted proteins | sample 3monrhotite_MG_FD_204934 | JGI IMG/M metagenome (GOLD analysis project Ga0316202, IMG submission 204934) | Microbial mat bacterial communities from mineral coupon in-situ incubated in ocean water Damariscotta River, Maine, United States -... | ecosystem: Environmental > Aquatic > Marine >... | reverse complement strand
CCAGAACGTCCCGCGCAAGAATCGCCACGTGGATGATCACGCCCTGTGGATCGACCCGCGCGACAACACGCACATGGTCGTCGGCTGCGACGGCGGCGTGTACGAGACCCACGACGACGCCTCGAACTGGCAGTTCAAGGCCAACCTGCCGATCACGCAGTTCTACCGCGTGAGCGTGGACGAATCCGAGCCGTTCTACTTCGTCTACGGCGGCACGCAGGACAACAACTCCCAGGGCGGCCCCTCGCGCACGACGGACCGTGCCGGCATCACGAACGCCGACTGGTTCGTCACCGTGGGCGGCGACGGCTACGAGACGCGCGTGGACCCCACCGACCCGAACACGGTCTACAGCCAGTGGCAGTACGGCGGTCTCGTGCGCCACGATCGCCGCAGTGGTGAGCGCGTCGACATCCGCCCCCGGACGGCGGCGGGCGCCGCCCCGCTGCGCTGGAACTGGGACAGTCCGCTGGTCCTGAGCGCGCACGATCCGAAGCGCTTGTACTTCGCGGCCAACATGCTCTTCCGCACCGATGACCGCGGGCACAGCTGGCGCGCGGTCAGCGGCGACCTGACCCAGCAGATCGACCGCAACAGCCTGAAGGTCATGGGGCGCATCCAGAGCCCCGATGCCGTGGCCAAGGACGACTCCACCAGCTTCTACGGCAACATCGTCTCGCTCGACGAGTCCCCCCTCGACGAGAACCTGCTCTACGTGGGCACGGATGACGGCCTCGTGCAGATCACCGAGGACGGGGGCACGACGTGGCGCAAGGTCGACACGCTGCCCGGCGTACCCGCCAACACGTACGTGAGCTGCCTCACCGCCTCCCCCACCGAGGCGGACACGGTGTATGCGGCCTTCGACAACCACAAGCAAGGCGACTTCAAGCCCTACCTCCTGATGAGCAAGGACCGCGGCCGCACCTGGACCTCGATGGCCAGCGACCTGCCGGACCGCAACGTGGCGCTCTGCATCCTCCAGGATCATGTCCGCAGCGACCTCCTGTTCGTGGGAACGGAGTTCGGCGTCTACGCGAGCGTCGATCGCGGCGCGCGCTGGATCCGCCTCAAGGGCGGCCTGCCGACCATCGCCGTGCGGGACATGGCCATCCAGAAGCGCGAGAACGACCTGGTGCTCGGCACCTTCGGCCGCGGGTTCTACGTGCTCGACGACTACACCCCGCTGCGCCACATGACGGCGGCCACGCCGGAGATCCCGGCGGAGGTCTTCCCCGTGAAGCCGGCCCTGCGCTACCTCGAGCGCAGCCGGCTGGGCGGCGGCAACGGGCTGGGCTGGCAGGGCGCTGCGCACTACGCCGCCAAGAACCCGGCCTTCGGTGCGGTGTTCACCTACCGCCTCGCCGAGAAGCTGCGGACGCGCGCGGAAGCGCGCCGCGAGCGCGAGGCGGAGGCACGCAAGGCGGAGGAGGACATCCCCTACCCCTCGCTCGAGGAGCTGCGCGCCGAGGACACGACGCCGGACCCGGAAGTCCTGCTCGTCGTCCGCGACGACACGGGCACCGTCGTCCAGCGCGTGCCCGCCTCGCGCGAGAAGGGGCTGCACCGCGCGGCCTGGAACCTGCGCTATCCGGCCATCACGCCGGTCGACGCCAAGAACGCCGGCACCCGCGCGCCGGCACCGGGGAAGAACGCCCCCCTCGCGCTGCCGGGTACCTACACGGTCGAGCTCGTGTCGATCGTCGAGGGCCAGGTCAAGCGCCTGGCCGCGCCGCAGCCCTTCGAGGTCGTGCCCCTGGACCTGGCGACCTTCGTCACCCCGGACAAGAGCGCGCGGCTGGCCTTCCAGCGCCGCGCGGCGCGGTTGGAGCGCTCGGTCCTCGCCGCCGACCGCTTCCTGGGGGAACTGCGAGCCCAGCTCGTCGCCCTGCGGGGCGCCGTGTATCGCACGCCGCAGGCCGAGCTGGCCGAGCTGGGCGCCCTGGACCAGGCGCTGGCGACCCTGCGGGCGCTGGAGACGCGCATGCGCGGCGATGCCACGCGGCGCAAGCACGACCGTCCGGCCGCACGCGGCATCCGCGCGCGCATCCACGACGTCACGTCCAACCAGGGGCGGGTGACCTCCGCACCGACCGCGACCCAGATCGAGGATGTGCAGGTGGCCGAGGCGCTCTACACGGCCTTCCATGGGGATCTGGTGGCCTTCGCCGCCGGCCCCCTGCGCGCGGCGCGCGAGCGCGCCCGCAAGGCGGGCGCTCCCTGGACCCCTGCACGCCTGCCCGCCTGGCCGCCGCGTTAGGGCCGAATCCGGAGAAAACCTGACGGTTCGCGCCTGGAGTGCGCTGGGACCCCATGGCGGGAGTTCCACCACGTGATCTCGGAAGAACAGCAGGCCTTGGAATTCGCTCGGACGCTGCAAGCCGCGGTGCACCCCGAGGTCGTCAAGGCCCTGCGCGTCCGCGCCCGCAAGGGAACCACGCCCCTGGCGCGTCGCGCCGCGCTGCTGGCCCTCGAGGGCCGCGACGCCGACGTGTGGTGGGATCCGGTCACGCTCGCATTCTGCGAGGATGCCGACGCGACGGTTCGCGGGGACGCCGCCGACATCCTGGCTCGCGCCCTGGCCGACCCCCGCCATGCCGCGGTCCACGCGGCCCTGCGCGAGATCCTCATTCGCGGGCTGACCCGGACGCCCTAGCCCCTAGCCTTCGGCCCCGGCAGCCCATGAAGACGGGACGGCTCCCGGCATCGACCGCTGCGACCTCCGTGCTACAACCCCGCCATGCTGCCCCAAGCAACGCCGATGCTCGTCTTCATGGGCCTGGGCTGGCTGCTGGGCTGGATCCTGTTCTGGCGCGTCCGGCACCTCCCGGCGAGCGTCGCGAGCGCCCAGAGTCCGGCCGAGGGCGACGAGGCGGTCACGATCATCATCCCGGCCCGCAACGAGGCCTCCTCGTTGCCGAACCTCCTGGGAGACCTCGCCACGACGCGACCCGCAGGCTGTCGCGTGGTCGTCGTCAACGACGGCTCGGAAGACGACACGGCCGCGATCGCCGAGGGCTTCGACTTCGTCGAGCTGCTGCATGCCTCCCCCCTACGCGACGGCTGGATCGGCAAGACCTGGGCCTGCCACACGGGCGCGGCGACGGTGGATGACGGCGTCTTGATCTTCCTCGACGCGGACGTCCGTGTGCACGGGGACGCCCTGGCCCGCGCCGTGCGCTACCGCGCCGAGCGCGGCGGTCTGCTCACGATCTGGCCGTACCACCGGGTCGAGAAGCCCTACGAGCATACGAGCTCGATCTTCAACATCGTCTCGTTCGCGGCGTCGGGCGCGGCGAGCCTCCTGCCCCCCAGGCGACCCCGCGCCGGCTTCGGCCCGCTCATGATCACGACGCGGGAAGACTACGAACGCGTCGGCGGCCACGAAGCCGTCAAGGGCTCGGTCATCGAGGACTTCGCCCTCACGAACCGCTACTCGCAAGCCGAGCTGCGCGTCACCAACCTCGGCGGCGGCAAGGACGTCTCCTTCCGCATGTACCCCGACGGCTTCCGCAGCCTCATCGAAGGCTGGACGAAGAACTTCGGCTCCGGCGCGTGGGCGATCGGTGCCCTGCGCGCGCTCGCGCTGCTGATCTGGCTCACGGTCGCCGTGGGCGTCATCAAGTGGGGCGGCGGCATGGCCACCCACGCAGCCCCGCGCGTGCTCTACGCCATGTTCGCCGTGCAGATCTTCGTCATGCAGCGCCAGGTCGGCTCGTTCAGCGTGCTGTGCGCCCTGCTCTATCCGCTCGAGATCCTGTTCCTCGCGCTGGTACTTCTCCGCTCCCTGTGGCGTACGCATGTACGGAAGTCCGTGACGTGGCGCGGCCGCGAGGTGGCGACGCGTCCGTGAGCGTCGCGGCCGGCGTCTTGCGCTGGGCCAGCAGCCAGGCGTAGAGGTCGTCGCGTGCGTAGGTCTGCGCCCAGATCCAGTGCATGGAGAACGGGTACGCGGTCCAGCAGGCCTCGCCGCCAGCGGCCCGGTGCGCGTCGACGAGGCGCTTGTGCCGAAACGCGAAGGTGAAGATGTCCAGGCCACCATGGAACGCCCAGACCGGCACCTCGGCCGCGGCCGCGACGCCGCGGGTGGAGCCCCAGGCGCACAGGGGCGCGGCGGCCGCGATGCGCTCCGGGTAGGCCTTGATGGTGTCCCAGACGCCCGTCCCCCCCACGCACACCCCGGTCAGGTAGACCCGCTCGGGGTCGACGTCGTACGCCGCGATGGCGTGGTCGACCAGGCCGATCACGACCTCCGGCGACCAGGCCTCCCCCATGGAGGGCGTCATGGCCGAGAGCACCACCATGGGGAGATCCCGCCCCCGCTCGATCTCGTCGGCCGGATCGCCGTCGGGGATCGCGCGGACGTCGGCGCCGTGGGTCGAGGCCCCGGGCAGGTAGACGAGCAGCGGCCAGCGCGAGCCGTCGGGACGCGCCGCGCCATGCCCCGGGGGCCGGTAGAGCAGGTAGTGGAATGTCCGCGTACTCGCCCCGCACGGATGGGCGTAGGCTCCGGGCGTCTGGCGGCAGATCGCACGCGTGCGAGCGCATCCCGTGAGCAGGAGCGCACATGCCACGACGAGCAGGCAGAGGTCCCGGATCTCCACTCGTTGCACGCCGTCCCCTTCCCGCTGAGCAGGCAGGGTACCGACCACGCCCCCCGACCGGTATCCTCCACGGCATGCCGCGCCCCATCCACGCCGTCCGCCGCCTGGTCGCGGTGGCGGCATTCGCGCTCGCCGCCACGGGGGGCTGGCTGGGCTGCGGCGATCCCGCGCCCGCCGTCGTCGACGACGCGCCGGTCATCTCGGCCGCGACCCTGGCCGCCATTCCCCATCAGGGCCGGCCCGGCGATGGCTTCGTCGGCTCGGCCGCGTGCCGCGCATGCCACGCAGAGGAACATGCCAGCTGGCACCGCTCGTATCACCGCACCATGACCCAGGCCGCCTCCACCCAGAGCGTCCTGGCCGCCTTCGATGGCCGCGTGATCGAGCGCGGGACGGACGGCTGGAAGCTCGAACACGAGGGCGGCGAGTCCTACGTCCGTGAGCGCGGCACGGCCGCCCCGCAGGTCTTCGGGCCGCGCCGGCGGGTGGTGATGACGACCGGGTCCCACCACATGCAGGTGTACTGGATCGAGAGCGCGTTCCCGTCGCGCGAGCCCGAACTGCTGCCCTTCGTGTACATGCTGGCCGAGCAACGCTGGCTCCCGCGCGAGGCGGCCTTCGTCGCGCCGCCCGATCACGGGCCCATGGACTCGCGCTGGAACGATGGCTGCATCCGCTGCCATGCCACGGGCGGCCAACCCGGGCACGACGCCAGCCGGCAGGCCTTCAACACCCGGGTCGCCGAACTGGGCATCACGTGCGAGGCCTGCCACGGCCCCGGCGAAGCCCACGCGGCGTTCCACGCCCGGCCCGAGGCCGAGCGCGTGGGCACGCCGGAGCCGGACGTCGTCAACCCCCTCGCACTGCCCCAGATCCGCCAGGCTCAGGTCTGCGGCCAATGCCACGCCGCGTCGGGCCCGCCGAGCCTCGCCTCGGACGTCGCCTGGCTCGTGGAGGGCTACCCCTACCGGGCGGGGGACGACCTGTGGGCCACGCGGGGCATCTCGCGCCACCCGGCCAAGGCATCCCAGCCGGCGGCGCGCGTCCCCGAGACCAACTTCCCGATGCCGGCAGACCAGTGGTCGTACTTCTTCTGGCCCGATGGCCAGGTGCGCGTTTCGGGCCGGGAGTACAACGGCTTGCTCGAGTCGGCCTGCTACCAACGCGGCGCGATGACCTGCCTGAGCTGCCACTCGATGCACGACAGCGACCCGAACGACCAACTGGCCCAGGGACGCGACGGCGACGGGGCCTGCCTGGACTGCCACGAGGCCCTCGGCGAGGACCTGCAGGCCCACACACACCACGCACCGACGTCCAGCGGCAGCCGCTGCCTGAACTGCCACATGCCGCACACGACCTGGGGACTGACGAAGGCCATCCGCAGCCACGAGATCACCAGCCCCAGCGTTGCGGAAAGTCGCGCACCCATCCGCCGCCCCAACGCCTGCAACCTCTGCCATCTGGACCAGACCCTCGGCTGGACGGCGGACCACATGGCCCGCTGGTACGGCCACGAGCGCCCCGAGCTCGGCACCTTGGGCGAGGAGGTCGCGGCGTCGGTCGTCTGGCTCGCGAAGGGGGACGCGGGCCAGCGCGCCCTGCTGGCCTGGCACATGGGATGGCGCGAAGCCCAGGCGGCCTCGGGCGCGGACTGGCTCGCTCCGCATCTCTCGATGGCTGCCGCAGGCGACCCCTACGCCCAGGTCCGCTACGGCGCCGCACGCTCCCTGCGAGCCCTGCCCGGCTTCTCGGATTGGTCCTTCGACTTCCTGGCACCCCAGAGCGATCGAACGGCCGCCGGCAAGGCCGCCTACGGACTCTGGCAGGCGCTCCCCGCGGGGCCCCGGGGCCGACCGGCGCGGCTGCTCTTCCGCCCGGACGGGACCCTCGATCTGGACTTCGCCATGCGGCTCCAGAAGGCCCGGGACACCCGCCGGATCTTCCTGGCCGAGTAGGCGCCGGAAAGCCCTTTGGATCGGGCAAGGGCTTCCCTGAACTTTCATGCCTCGGCGCCTCCCTGGAGGCACCATGCGCACCTGCGGAGGTCGCCATGTCCCTGAGCGCAACCGAGCGTAAGTCTGAGTTGATCGAACAGGTCGCGGAGCGCGTCCACGAACGCGTGACAACCGAGCACGCAAGCGCTACCGAGCGCTTCGTTCGACGGTTCTACGCCCACGTCCCGCCGAGCGACGTCGTGCACGACACGACCGACAATCTCTACGGCGCAGCCATCGCCTTGTGGCAACTCGCCGAGGTCCGCAAGCCGTGCACCCCCAAGGTGCGCGTCTATACGCCGAGCGCCGATCAGGACGGCTGGCACTCGAAGCACACGATCGTCGAGGTCGTGTCGGATGACATGCCTTTCCTGCTCGAATCCCTCGCCGCCTGGCTCAACCGCCACGACGCCCAGGTGCAGACGTTCATCCACCCGGTCTTCGACGTCGTCCGCGACGCGGACGGCCGCCTCGAGTCCTGCCGCAACCCCACGGAAGTCGTCAACGACGGCGGCCGCGAGTCCTTCATGCACTTGGCCGTGGCCGAGCAGCCCCAGGTCCGGCTGGTGCCCCTGGCCGAGGAACTCATGCGGGTCCTGGGCGACGTGCGAGCCGCGGTCGAGGATTTCCCGCTGATGGCAAACCGCTGCGAGGGCATCGCCAGCGAGTTCGCCGCGGAGAACTCCGAGGACCTCGAAGGCGTGGCGTTCCTGCGCTGGCTCCTGCAGGACCACTTCACGTTCCTCGGCTACCGCTGCTACACCTTCGAGGGCGACGATGCCACGGCGGAGCCGGGCACGGGTTCCGGTCTCCTGCGTGACGACATCGCCCACGTCTTCGAAGGCCTGCTCACCGGCGGCCGCCGGCCCGCCGAACTCGACAGCATCATGGGCATCCGCATCACGAAGACGAACCGCGACTCCACAGTTCATCGCCCCGTGCCCATGGACGCCATCGGCATCAAGCGCTACGGGCCGAACGGCGAGGTGACCGGGGAGCACGTCTTCATCGGCCTGTTCACGTCGCGCGCCTACAGCCTCAGCCCTCGCGACATCCCGATCCTCCGCAGCAAGGTGGAGCAGGTCCTCTCGACCGCGGGCTTCCATCCGGACAGCTACGACCACAAGACGCTCGTTCACATCCTGGACACGTATCCGCGCGACGAGCTGTACCAGATCCCGCTGGAGCAACTGCAGGACATCGCCCTGGGCATCCTGCAGCTCCACGAGCGCCCGAACATCGCGTTCTTCCCGCGTATCGACCCCTTCGAACGCTACGCGAGCTGCCTGATCTTCGTCCCGCGCGACCGCTACGGCACGGAACTCCGACTCCGTTTCCAGGAGATCCTGGAGAAGGCCTTCGACGGGAAGGTCTCGAACTACTACACGCGCCTCACGACCGAGGCGCACGCACGCCTGCTGCTCTACGTACGCACCACGCCCGGCCAGCTGCCGGCATGGGACGCGGACGAGATCCAGAGCCTCCTCGTTGAGGCCAGCCGCTCGTGGCAGGACCGACTGCGCACGGCCCTCATCGAGGAGCGTGGCGAGCAGGGCGGTCTCGAGGCGTACCACCGCTACGGCGCCGCCTTCCCGTCGAGCTACCGGGACACCTACAGCGCCGAGGTCGGCGTCAAGGATATCGCCTCGCTCGACGCCGCGATCGAAGGTGGCAGCTTCACGATGAACCTCTACCGCGCGCTGGAAGCGCGCGAGCACGAGGCCTGCTTCAAGCTGTACTCCTGCGGTGGAGCCGCACCGCTCTCCGACATCCTCCCGGTACTTGAGAACATGGGCCTACGCGTCCAGCGCGAAGTGCCCTACCGGGTTCGACCGCGCGACTTCGAGCGCGAGGTCTGGATCAGTGACTTCGAACTTGCCAGTCACGACGACACGCCCATCGACCTTGCCACGGTGCGCGACGGCTTCCACGAGGCCTTCACGCAGACGTGGAGCGGGCAGCATGAGGACGATGGTTTCAACCATCTCGTGCTACGCGCGAACCTGAGCGCGCGCCAGATCAGCGTGCTGCGGGCGTACTGCAAGTACCTGCGCCAGGCCCAGGTCCCGTTCTCCCAGGAGTACATGGAGCGCACACTCGCGGCGCACCCGCAGGTCGCTCGTCAACTGATCAGGCTCTTTGAGACCCGTTTCGACCCGTCCGCAGACGACGGACGCGAAGCCCGCGCCTCGGCGATCGTCGCCGAACTCGAGCACCGCTTCGAGAGCATCACGAGCCTGGACGAGGATCGCATCCTGCACTCATTCCTGACCGTCATCGAGGCGACGGTGCGCACCAACCACTATCAGACGGACGAGGACGGGGCACCCAAGCCCTACCTCTCGTTCAAGTTGGAGTCGCACAAGGTCCCCGGGCTCCCCAAGCCCCGCCCGCTGTACGAGATCTTCGTGTTCTCCGTTCGCATGGAAGGGGTCCACCTGCGCGGGGGACTGGTCGCCCGCGGCGGCCTGCGTTGGTCCGACCGCCTTGAGGACTTCCGCACGGAGGTTCACGGCCTGATGAAGGCCCAGATGGTAAAGAACGCCGTCATCGTCCCGGTCGGCTCCAAGGGCGGCTTCGTAGTGAAGCGTCCGCCGGCCGACAGCAACGAACTCTGGGACGAGGTTGTCTACTGCTATCGCACGCTCATCAGCGGCCTGCTCGACATCACGGACAACCTCGACGGCCACACGGTCGTGCCGCCGCCGCAGGTCGTCCGTCGTGACGGCGATGACCCGTACCTCGTGGTCGCGGCCGACAAGGGCACCGCGACCTTCTCGGACACGGCCAATGGCGTGGCCGCCGACTATGGCTTCTGGCTCGACGACGCATTCGCCTCGGGCGGCTCCGTCGGCTACGACCACAAGAAGATGGGCATCACCGCCCGCGGCGCGTGGGAGTCGGTCAAGCGCCACTTCCGCGAGATGAACAAGGACATCCAGAAGGAAGATTTCACGGCGATCGGCATCGGTGACATGGGTGGGGATGTGTTCGGCAACGGCATGCTCCTCTCCAAGCACACGCGCCTGATCGCCGCGTTCAACCACATGCACATCTTCATCGATCCGACCCCGGATGCGGCGAAGAGCTTCGTGGAGCGCCAGCGCCTGTTCGACCTGCCGCGATCGACATGGGCCGACTACGACGAGAGCCTCCTCTCCGAGGGCGGCGGCGTCTACGCCCGCAACGTGAAGTCGATCCCCCTGAATGACCAGATGCGCACGCTGTTCGGCCTCGAGGGCGAGCGCGTCACGCCCAACGAGCTGATCCACACCATCCTGCAGGCAGACGTCGAGCTGATGTGGCTCGGCGGCATCGGCACCTATGTCCGTGCGAGCCACGAAGCCGACACGGCCGTCGGCGACCGCGCCAACGATGCCGTCCGCATCACGGCCCAGCAGCTGCGCGCCCAGGTCGTCGGCGAGGGGGCGAACCTCGGCCTCACCCAGCCTGCGCGCATCGAGTACGCCCAACATGGTGGCCGCATCAACACGGACGCGATCGACAACTCGGCCGGCGTCGACTGCTCGGACCACGAGGTCAACATCAAGATCTTCCTGGGCGAGATCGTGCGCGCCGGGGATCTCACGCGCGAACAACGTGACGCCCTGCTGGCCGAGATGACCGACGAGGTCGGCGAACTCGTCCTGCGCGACAACTACCTGCAGACGCAGAGCATCTCCGTCTCCCAGTTCCTCGGCCCCCACTTGCTGGACCGCTTTGCACACTTCATCCGCCGCCAGGAACGCAGCGGTCGACTGGACCGAGGCGTCGAGTTCCTGCCGGACGACGAGGAGCTGGCCGACCGCTCCGCGCGTGGCACGGGCCTCACGCGCCCTGAACTCTCCGTGCTCCTCGCCTATGCGAAGATGGAGCTGTACGACTTCCTGGTGGCGTCTGAGCTGCCCGACGACCCGGCCCTCGTGCACGTGCTCGAGGAGTATTTCCCGGCACCGCTGCGTGAGCGCTTCGCCGATCGCATGGGCGCCCATCGCCTGCGACGCGAGATCATCGCGACTGTCGTGACCAATGAGATCATCAACCGCGTGGGTCTGGGCTTCGGGCACGAGGTGGGAGAGAAGACTGGGCACACCCCCGCGAACATCGCGCGCGCGTACATCATCGCGAAGCACGTCTTCGGGATCGGAGCACTTTGGGCTGAGATCGAGAGCCTCGACAACCAGATCCCCGCAGCACTGCAGGCCGACCTGTTGGCAGACTGCGGACGGCTCGTGGAGCGCGCCACGGTCTGGTTCCTTCGCCAGGGGCAGATGCCGCTGGACATCGAAGCCGAGATCGCGCGGTTCCGCCCCGGCGTCGCCGAGGTGATGGCGAACCTGGACGCCGTCCTCGGCGACAACCAGCGCCTGATGCTAGCCACCCGTCAGTCGGGCTACGAAGAACGCGGAACGCCGACATCCCTGGCGTTCCAGATCGCGCGCTTCCCGGCACTCACGGCGATTCTCGACGTGATCTGCCTTGCGGCCGACGACGACCTCCCGGCTCCGGATGTCGCCCGTGTCCACGCGGCCACCGCGTCGCACTTCGGCTTCGATTGGCTGCGGCGCGCCGCAGGACATCTGCCTTCGGACACGGCCTGGGACAAGCTCGCGATCACGGCGCTGCTCGAGGACCTCGAAGCGGAGCACGTGGGGATCACACGCCGCATCCTGGCCACGTCGGATCGGAGTCTGGATCCCCAGCAGGCGATCCAGGACTGGGCCGCCACGCTCGGTCCGCTGGCCACGCGCACGGAGCAGATGATCTCCGAGCTGCAGGCCCAGGGGCACGTCGACTTCCAGATGCTGGCTGTCGCGACGCGCCGCCTCAAGGCGATGTCGGAGTAGACCTCATGCGGCGGAGCGCTCCGCCGCAGCCAACGGCAAGCACAGCAGGGCCGACACGATCACGAACACGAGACTGGTCGCGATGCAGGCCGCCAGGCCTCGCTCCCCCTGCCCGGCGGCCTGGAACACCGCGCCCGAGAGGACCGTCCCGACGAGCCGCCCCATCGCGTTGGCCATGTAGTAGAACCCCACGCGCAGCGCGACCTTGTCACCCTCGGCATAGCGCACGATCAGGAAGCTGTGGATCGCACTGTTCGCCGCGAACACGATCCCGAACGCGGCGAGCCCGACGATCAGCGTGAGCATCGGGGGCGCCCCCAGCGCCAACGCGAGCAGGATGGCGCCGAGGGGCACCATCAGTGCCGCCGTCCAGAGCCCGAGGCGCTTCGCGTCGGGCGGCTGCCGGCTCGCGCCGCCGGCGCGACTCCCCACGAACGCGGGTGCGACGGCCTGGACGACGCCATAGCCGATGATCCAGAGCGCCAAGAATCCACCGACCTCGTGGAAGTCCCACCCCAGCACGCTCCCCAGGAAGATCGGCAGCGCCAGGACGAACCAGACATCGCGCGCGCCGAACAGGAAGAGGCGTGAGGCCGACAGCCAGCGAATCGGACCGGGGGGCGGCACGAGGCTCTTCCAGGACACCTTCGCATTGGAACGCCCGGCGGCCTTCGGCAACGCGAGCCAGGACATCGCCAGCACGGCGGCGATGCCCGCGGCCATGGCGAGGCAACCACCACGGAAGCCGACGAACTGCAACAACACGCCCCCCAGGAAGAAGCCCAGCCCCTTGATCGTGTTCTTGGACCCCGTCATCAGCGCGACCCAGCGCATGAGCCCACCATGGTCGTGCTCCGGCACGACCAGCTTGATGTAGCTCTTGGAACTCATCTTGGTGAGGTCCTTGGCGATCCCCGAGAAGGCCTGCGCCACCATCACGTACGGCACGGTCAGCTGATCCGCGCCGGCTG
>Ga0316202_10002394_pt1 | contig 12425 bp, 13 predicted proteins | sample 3monrhotite_MG_FD_204934 | JGI IMG/M metagenome (GOLD analysis project Ga0316202, IMG submission 204934) | Microbial mat bacterial communities from mineral coupon in-situ incubated in ocean water Damariscotta River, Maine, United States -... | ecosystem: Environmental > Aquatic > Marine >... | reverse complement strand
GATACCACAATAATAGGGATGCATGTTATTGTAAAAGTTCATTGAGCTTTCTCCTGTTGTTGGTTTGGTCGCCTTCCAGTTTACCCAAACAGGGTGAAGCTGGGGAGAAGGCTCAATGAGTATCAAAAGCAATTAACTCGGACATTTTTCCGCGGTGTTTAAGCTGTGCTAAAAGAACCTAGCACAGCTTAAACACCGCTACAAAATTCCGGTTATTGCAGGCGTTAGAACCAAATAACAAGAGAGATACAGATGCCATACCAGGGTTATGATGATGGACTCTATCTGATGAAACAAAAATCGGAAGATAAAGGTGTTGATCACTACGGTATATTAGATATCGGCAATAAGATACGGCACCCTAAAGTAGATGGTGTTAATCCTATAGTAATTCACCAAACACCTCCAAATATTAGAATTGATTGGTTTCAAAATACTGGGGCTTGGGAGCTTTTAGGAAAGATAACAGATGAAAAAATGGCTATTGAGCGTATGAAACATACCGTTAAGGATTCTGGCTATAACTTGTTTGGACACAATTGTGAGCACTTTGCACGTTTTGTGGCAACGGGGAAGAAAGAGAGTGAACAGTTGCAGGCTGCTGTTGCTCTAGCTGGTTTGGCAGTGTTAACTATAGCTGCAATGCGGTAAAGGCTCTAACCAGTGGGTGGAGTTGACGCGGGGGACTTTGGTTCATTAATAGGTTGGTGGTGAGGTATGTGTTGCGGTTAATATAAGATTTAGTGATGTCCCCCGCGCAACTCACCCAGGTCGTTATGCCTAGTAAAATCATTATTTTGTACAATATTAATACTAAAAAAGGAATTTAGGAATGCCAGATGCTTCAGTTGCCAAAACATCTCTACATCGTATAGATTTAGATAAAGAGTCCATTGGAGATAGGGTTACAATTACTGAAAATAATGATTTCGATGACTACGTCAGTAACTTAATCGAAGACATGTATGATTCAAACAGGTACAAGTCTTATAAATTTTCTTCTAACGAAACTGAAGTAGCTAGACAAGTGTTGGAAATGAATGAAGAGATGTGGGAGGAAAAATCACAAATCATTTCTGAACGATTGCTACGATCAGAAAAGCTCGCCCAAGAGCGCCTAAAAGAATTTACTCATTTACGTGTCGGTAGTCTAGTTCAACTTTTAGGAAGAGTGGATGGAAAAAATATCCTAATAGTCACTAAAGTTGATCACAATGCATATCTTGATGAAGAAAATTTGAAAAAACACCTTGGATTACCCATCCATCAACGTGTACAGAAAACTGCTATTTTTTCCTATGAAGACAAAAATACATTAGGAGATATTAGGCTTAGCGATACAAATAAAAAAATTTCACAGTATTGGTGGAAAGATTTTTTGGAAGTTGAAGAATTGAAATCTTCTGAATCAAACACTTTGACAGCATTTAATGCAATTGATAACGTTTTAAGAAAAGATGTACGTAGAAAGTCTAAAAGTGATTTCTGGACACTAAGAAATGCTGTGATTAGCTATTTCCGTACAAATGAAAACTGTACATTTGACACACTTATTAGTTCGATATTCGACGAATATAGCCCTGATCATAGTGAACTTGATATGGAAGACGTTAAAAAGAAAATTAGTGACCTTCCTAATAAATATAAATTTGATTCACAATTTGAAATTTCAAGTTCTTCCATCAAAGCGAAAATAAAAAATCAAATACAACTAGCCGAAAATTTAGAGTTAAAAATTACTGGTCATATCGACAATCTTGAGAAGTTAATCGACACAGGTATAGCCGAAAGCGGTCGAAAGTATATTCGAATATTTTCTGAATCTGGATACTCCGAATTTTCAAAAGAAACGGAAACTACAAAGTGAAATTTGTAGAAAATATAATTAAATTATTCAGTTCAGAATATACGGTAACTGATATTGTAGAAAACAATTCTGAATTCTCATGTTCACTATCGGTTACACAGCCACATAAACCAAATAATGTCGAACTAAATAATATCCTAGCATCAGTCTCTATCAGAGATACTATTAAACTAGTTTTTTACAGCGAATCATCAGAAGACACATGGCTGAATTACTCAGGCCTTGAAAGTATAAATAATTTTCTTTCTGAATATGAGAACAAACTTACCTTCATAGAAAAAGACGACAAATGTATTCTAACCGTTAATATTGTAAAGTCCCGCAATTCAAAAGATATTTCAGTTTATTCTCTCGATAATATGGTCGGATTTTGGTCAAAAGATGGTTTAGTAAATACTTTCATTAGACTTCAGGATCTTGCTGCAAGTTCGCATATTTTACATGTTATGGATCATCCAAATACAATTAAGACAAGCTGTTTCGCATTTTCACCATTCAAACAAAATACATCCTTATTACAAATTGACAGATCTACCTTGCATTCAAAAAGGGATAAGATTGGGCACTTTGCAAATGCAGCACAATTCGGGTTCGTACCAGAGGATTTTAACTTTGACTGTCCTCCAGAAAATCAACTGTTATCAAAACTATTCGATAAGCTTAAACTTATTGCATCTTTAATTTACATTTGTGATTTTTCACGTTTTTCAAGTAACAATAATATACACTTGCGTTTAAATGGCTATAGACTATTTTCTAAACGAATTTCCTCTACAGAAAATATTTCAAATCATTCAACTAACGAATATTATGAGATATATAAATGGATATATAATGAAGGCAACATAATTGATAAAGCAGGTTTGGCGAGAAACGTCATTTCTCTACATCTAAGTCATGAGGATTTGTTAAATGTTGGAGATAACACGTTACAGTCGATATCCTCTGGTTATCAAATCTACCTCAAGGACAATGTTAAACAGTATATTGAAATCAAAAACAAATTATCGGAATTTATACAAAATTCATCTGATAAAGCGAGCGATATTGTAAAAAATGTAGGCGGATATTACAAAAATAGTGTTTGGACTATGTATTCTTTTTTTGCTTCAGTATTTCTGCTAAGAATATTGTCAAATAAAAATGATTCTCGTCTAGTAACAGATGAAATTTTTGCAATATTCGTTGTTTTTTTCATAATTACGTTATTCGTGATGCGACATGCATTAAAGGAGCTAGATGAAGATAAAGCAAGATTTATCGAGAGCTACATTTCGTTAAAAAATCGGTATTGCGATCTCCTATTACCAGAGGATTTAAATAATATCCTAGACAATGATAAGCAACACCTAAATGACATTTCCTATATTGATAGAAAGAAGTCATCATTTAGAATGCTCTGGGGAGGGTCACTTACAGCTATTTTTTGTGTTATTGGCTTACTTTGGGCGGCAAACAAATAGGCATAACAATACAATCAATGGGACCTTTTACAGCGCTGGTCTTTTTGTGGCTCGCTATCGCTCACTTTACCACAAAAAGTCCAACACTGTAAAAGGCCCCTTATTGCGGCGTTATACATTAAAGAAGCATCAGCGAAATTTAGGAGAACCGAATGGCATCAAAATATTTGTCATCCCTATCAAAGAATGAATATTCAGAACTCACGAAAAAGCTGTGGGATATTCAAAACCACAAATGTTTTATTTGTGAAGATGATATTGACTTAGATTTAAACACAACAAATATTGACCATATCATTCCATTAGCAAATAAGGGGAAAGATGCTGAGATAAATTTTGCAGTTACACATGAAAGCTGTAATAAGTCAAAACAGGATGCAAATTTAAAAATTGCAAAAATCCTACAAAAACTCAGTAAAATCCAAAAATCCGTACATACTCAAACAGGAAAATCAGCTTCACTTAAGGATGTATTGCACAGCTATAATGGCTCACAACATGAATTTAAGTGTAAGGTAGAAAATGGTGAGTTAAAATACTCATTCTCAGGTATTGGTGATAACAAAACTTACCAAACCTCAATTTTTACCGACAATCTATCCAAAGAACAGACATGCTTTATAGAAGTACCCATAGAATATCTATTCCATGATGAGATTATTAATCCACGAGGAATAAATAATAGTATCGGTAAGCTAATTAAAGAATTTGATAAACAAAACCCACAACTACACCTTAGTCTTGCTAGGATAGAAGGTGGAAAATTAAAAATATTTGATGGCCAGCACAAAGCTGTTGCGCAAATCCTTTTGGGAACTAGAAAATTTGTTGTGCGAGTGTTTCTCGAACCAAATATTGACAGGCTTACAGAAACAAATACAAATGCTGGAAGCACCTTGAGACAAATTGCCTTTGATAAATCAATAATGAGGCAATTAAATAACACGTTATATTCAGAAAGGGTCAAAAAATATCAGGTAGCACATAATCTAAAAGAGGATGATTATTCATTTTCAGAGCAACAGCTAATCGACTTTTTTAAAGGAGATGGCGCTAACATAAAGAAATATATAATTGATTCTATAAAACACTCCATAACTAACGCGAAGGACAATAAATTAAAAGACTATATTGACTTTGAGGGAAAAGCTAAAGAGCTTCCTATTTCCTACAGTGCTTTTGATAAAACAATTCTATCTTCTTTCGTTAGCTCAAAGCTTGTTCTAAAGACCCCGATAGATTCAAAATCTGATGAAGGTTTAAATCCAAGAGAATTAGAAATAAATCAAATCGTAAGAATCCTCAGCATACTGGCTGAAAATATCTATATGAACAAATTCTTGCCTGAAGTTGGGACGGCAAGAGTTGAGAAGAAAATTATAGATAAAAAAGACACCGAAATAACAGACGAACATTTAATTGCATACAGAATCAGCAAAGAAGAGATTCTTTATAATTGGCTTCAATATCTCAAAAAGGTCATTACTACTTATTTTTCTAATACAGGAAAAATGTTTGCCGAAGAAAAAATATTCCAAACATCATTTGATGAACAGCTTTGGATAAATATTGAAAATTTTGTTAAGAACTTAAGCCTATTGCCACTATGGAAAGATAGGTCAATGGCAAGTACAGTATTTTCTGGAAAGAAGAATTATGATTATTGGAAAGAAATATTTGAAACGGGTAATAGCTTAGATGGTGCAATTGTTCTGGCTAATCCTTTAAATTTTATCGAAATGATTAAGTCCAGCGAAAATAATGTATAACAAGGCCAATTAACTCGGACAATTTACAGCGGTGTTTGGTTTGCGTATTCGCTTCGCTCAATATTACGCAAACCAAACACCGCTGTAAATTTCCGGTTATTGGCGACGTTAGATGCAAGTGAAAAATTAAAGTATGAGTATTATTCTAAGAGTTATAGGTTTAATTGGGGTTCTGATATTCGGAGTATCATTCTATTTTACTTACGGAGTGCCAGGCGGGGTCGAGGAAATAGCCAAGGACTTCATAAAGGAAAGGATTCAGGCAGAAACTAATGAAAAGATTGATTCTATTACTCTAGCGGCAGAAGATTCAATACTCGGAAAAATGGCTATGAAAATAATGAAAGGCCGAGACGAAGAAATAGCCAGTATTAAGTTAAAGCTCAAAGATAATACACATGAAAAAGTAGCTAGCGTTATAGCAGAAATGCGTGATTTAAGTTGTGAGTGCCGAGATAAGTACGCTCAGAAAATAAAAGATCGTATGGAATTAAAGGTTTCCAACCTCGAAGTTATGAATGAAAAGCTTATGGGGTTTATGAGATATAAGTATATGGAGGTCGTTAATAAACTCAGCCAAGAGCTAAGAATATTTACTGGTAGTAATTTTGCGATGTTCAGTATATTGCTCTTGGTGTCTTTCTTTAAACCCAAGGCAATGATTCAACTTTTTGTTCCTGGGTTATTGTTGGCTATATCTACGTTAACTTGTACTTATTTCTATCTGTTTGAGCAGAATTGGTTTTTTACTATTATTTATAGCGATTTTCTTGGTTTCTGGTATTTAGCGTATATCGGAGGTCTGTTTCTATGGTTTTGCGATATTATTTTTAATATGGCTAGGGTAACCACGAGGTTAGTTAATTATTTTTTTCAGGCAGTTGGGGCAGCACTATCAGCGGTTCCATGCTAGAAATGCATCTAACAATGGCAGTAGAGAAGGACAGGCCTCCGCAGCGTTTCTTTTGTGGCGAAATGCCACAAGCCTCACGCCTCACGCCGCTACGGCCTGCCTCTCACTGCTGGCGTTAGGCCAGTAAATGGAGGGTCTGGAGGGGTCAGGTGTTGAAATGCTAGTTATCAAACTTAAACTCCATGGCTGCCAAAAAAAATCTTGATATTATTAGCTATGAGCAATTAGCATTTCAACACCTGACCTCTTTCTTCACAAGTGAGCATTCCCAATTTTGTTACCTTGAGTGCCATAACTTTTTCCTGCAGACTCTGCTTTACATTTAACTAACCGGGAATATGAGGCAAAATTCTGAACTGATTCAAAGCGGTTGATATTGCCAATTTCATAAAGGATCGTTAGTGCTAGAATTCGACCAATACCATGAACTGTTTTTAGTAACTGTAAATGCGTTGGGTTATGTTGTTTCGCTTGTTGTTCAATAAACCATTCGACTTTACTTAACTCTTTGGCATAGTGATCAAGAATAGACATATCCATGTCAATATTTCGTTGGACGACGGAATCAGGAAATGTTGATCGGAGTTGTTCTCGAGCATTGACGTTTTTTAAGTTAACGCTATTCGGTGGCAAGTTGTATTGACTTGTCGTATTCGCAACGTGAGCTTTAAGGTTTGCACCATGACGAACAATTCGAGTTCGCCTGCGCAACAAGTCACGAGTGGCGCGCATCTCTTTTGGATAAACATAAGCCAAAGGGAAATTCCCTCCCCGCATTAACTTTGCTATCTTATGTGAATCAATGCGGTCATTCTTAGCCTTGTCTCCGTGGATGGCCTTCATATACAACGCGTGGCCAAGGATAAAATCTATAGACAATGCTTCGCAGAAGTCTGACACCCAGTACCAGCAGTGCATGCATTCCACTCCAACGACAACTCTGTCAATGTAGGGTTGTAGGAGTTTCTGTAGTTTTTCAGGGTCGGCTGATATTTCCTTATGAACCAATACCTTACCGAGCTGGTCGATGATACAGACATAGAGTAACCGAGCGTGTAAATCGATTCCGCAATAATAGGGATGTGTGGTATCGTAAAATCTCATTGAGTCTTCTCCTTTTAGGTTTGGTTGCCTTTCCAGTTTAACCAATACTGGTTGTTCTGGAGAGAAGGCTCAATGAGTATCAAAAGCGTAGAGCCGACGCGGGGGATTTTTGCTTCTTTTAAAGTAAAGTGGTGGGCAATCGTGCAATGGCTTCGGGTAGTTTTTCCTTGTCCCCCGCTCGGCTCACGCTAAAAGTTATATTTATTAAATTCAATGGGTTATGTATGTGTTATACTTATAAAATTATATTTCAAAGATAGGTGTTTTATGTCCACAGCCAAAGATATTTTAAAGGAAGCTATTCGACTAGAGCCAACCGAAAAGGTAAAGCTTGTCGATCAATTAATAACAAGCCTAGATAAACCTGATAAGGAATTAGATAAGCTGTGGGCAGAAGAAGCAGAATCTAGGTTAGATGCATATAAGCAAGGAAAACTGAAAGCCATTTCGCTGGAAGAAGTCTTATCTAAATATAAATGAAAATAACATTTTTAGAAGAAGCAAAATACGAATTAGATGACGCAATAGAATATTATGACTTGCAGTCTCCTGGCTTAGGTCAACAGTTCCTTCAAGAGATACTAAATACTCTTGATAGAGTCGCTAGCTTTCCTCAAGCATGGCATCCACTTTCAGAAAGTACCAAGCGTTGCCAGACGGCAAGATTTCCATATGGTTTGATTTACTCTGTTTTAGAAAACGAGATATTAATAATTTCAGTTTCTAATTTACATAGGGAACCGAATCATTGGAAGCATCGAGAAAAATAAATATAACAAAGCAATTCTTGTGCCGAGATAAATTCGGAGCCACGGGATTCTCAAGGAAGGGATGAAATTGGTTAGTGTTACCCAGTGGGTGCGTATTGAAAGATACAAGTCCGACCTGCCTAAAGTCTAGCCGACAGGGCAGTAGTGAAACCTGAGGGCAAGCCCGGTAACGGGAGTCCGAAGCCAGGTGGATCAAGATCAGAGGGTCAGTATTGAGCCCCGAAAAATGTAGAGTGGTGGTCATTGGATAAACCTGACAGCTCATGAGCAGTTGGGGAAAAGCCGACAGGTTGGATTTTCTGGAAGGCAGCAGACTTACGATGCGACATGGCAAGCATGTAAGTTACCACCGGGGTCTTAGACCTGGTCATCTGATTAAGGGGGTAACCTGGGAACTCGGGAGGGCCGAAAGTTTCCCTGTCAAACTAAAGGTACAGGAGCAACCTTATCCAAACACTCCAGGCACTGGTGAGTCCACAGAAATGGTGGAGACACAAATCAAAGGTCAAAACGGGGTATCGTGTGAGGACAGCGAAAAGCGAACGAGCACGAGAAGAGCGTTCGGCAATCTTAGTGGGTCATAGTACCGATAGTCAGGAGTGCTTGGCTGGTAAGGTGGGGAAGTGTTACTCAAGCGACCCACTGAAGGGAAGGTGAAGCAGGGTATAACGAAGAACTGAGAGGAACTACGGGTGATACATTGAGATCACCAACCGTATCAACGCAACTTCAGGGAATTGCGCAACAGGCTCGTCAAGATCCAGAAAGGGTATTCACGACGCTTGCTCACCTGATGGATGTGGACTTTTTACGCGAAGCGTATAGACATCTCAATAAAAAGGGAGCGCCCGGACTCAACAAGATTACAGCTGCGGATTATGCTGAACAACTTGAAGAGAACCTTGCAGGCCTACACCAACGGCTACGTAGCGGATGCTACAGAGCACCGCCGATAAAACGGGCGTGGATTGAAAAGGAAGACGGCAAACTACGCCCCCTTGGTATCCCAGAGTTTGAGGACAAAATAGTCCAAAGAGCGGTGGAGATGCTGCTGAGTGCCATCTATGAAGAGAAGTTCTATGATTTCTCACACGGTTTTCGCAAAGGCCGCAGCCAACACAAGGCGCTACACGAGCTGAGAGAGCAATGTTACCAACAGAATATCAACTGGATATTGATCGCAGATATAACCGGCCTATTCGATAATATTGACCATCAAAAACTGCTCGGATTCATCCGCCGCAGAGTCAATGATGGAGCAATACTACGACTGATCGGAAAATGGTTAAATGCAGGCGTGATGGAAGAAGATCGACTGGAATACCCAGATAAGGGAACGCCACAGGGCGGGGTGATATCACCTTTGCTCAGCAATATCTTCCTCCACTACGTTCTTGATGAATGGATTGCCAACGAAGTGAAACCCCGGATGAAAGGCAAAAGCTTCACCATCCGCTGGGCTGACGACTTCATAATCGGCTTTCAGCAGGAAAAGGATGCAAATCGGGTAAAAGAAGTCCTGCCGAAGCGATTTGACCGCTTTGGATTGGAACTTCACCCCGATAAAACATCACTGATCAAGTTTGGAAAGCCGCCAAAGAATGCCAAAGGTCAGCAGAAGAGTGGCACTTTCGACTTTCTTGGTTTTACCTACTATTGGGGTAGAAGCTTAAAAGGCTACTCCGTCGTCAAGAAAAAGACAGCACGCAAGCGACTAAGCCGTTATCTGAAAATGACGTGGAACGGGTGTAAGGAAAACCGGCATGATCCTATATTGGAACAATACCGAACCCTCTGTGCGAAATTGCGCGGCTACTATCAATACTTTGGGGTCAGAAGTAACTACAAAGCAATAGAAGCCGCCTATGAATACACGGAGAAAGCGTGGCGCTACTGGCTTAGTAGACGTAGCCACAAAGGTAAGGTCTTGTTTGAAACGCTACAAGAAACTTTCCCGCTTCCTAAGCCAAGAATAGTACATAGTATCTAGTGGCCAGAGTAGCAAATGTTATGCGCCAATCGGGGTGTCGCCTGATGGGTTTCTCTTTCGGAAATGTTAGAGAACCAAGGAACCGTATGAGGGAAATCTTCACGTACGGATCTGTGGGGAGAGCGCCGGGTAACCGGTGCTTTTACCCGGAACTCGGACACATTTCCGCAACGCTCGTTTGTGGCTAATGCCACAAGCCTCTCGTTACTCCAATGTGCCGGTGATTTGCGGCGTTAGAGCGCCAAGCGAAGCTTGGTGCATCTTGCAGGGAGCAAGTCCCTGTCGGGCAAGGGCTAACCACCCACCTGTGACGCAGAGGCCGTAGAGAAAAATACTAGAAGTGCTGTGTCTCTGCGGCCTTTGTGTTAAATACCGGGTGTATATTAACGACTTAGTTTACCGGCTCCAGTTCCCCCGTCAGGCTGTGTAAAAAGGCACTGATGTCACGTACATCTTCTGTCGAAAGGTTTTTGTTGAACTGCACTTTGCCCATTATCCGGATTGCTTCTTCCAGTGAGGCCACCGAGCCGTTGTGGAAGTAGGGTGCAGTGAGGGCGATGCCGCGCAATGGTGGCACCCGCCACATAAAACGCTCGTCCGGGTTACCTGTGTGCTCAAACCGTCCCAAATCTTTGACCAATCCATATTGCTGTTCGTAACCGGAGCCCCGGTTGTTGGGAAACAATTCATAAAATCCGTCCCCCATTTTCAGTGCTGGCCCCGGCGCGGGCCCAGCAAAGTTGGCACCAAAATGACAGGCGAGGCAACCGGCATCATTAAAGGCTTGAATGCCGCGTTGTGCGCTGGCGGACAGTGCTGATTTGTCGCCGGAAATATAACGGTCGAAGGGGCTGTTGCGTGCCAACAGACTGCGTTCAAAGTTGCTGATTGCCCGTGCGATATTTGTGCCGCTGATTCCATTAAGCGTATTTTCATCATCGGGAAAGGCGTTACGAAAAGCTCGCTGATAACTCGCTGATTGATTCAGGTGATCGACCAGGGCTCCGATGTGTGGCCAGCGGGTAATGAGCGGATCACGCAAATGATCCAGCGTTTGTGCTTCCAGGCTAATGGCGCGACCGTCCCAGTACAACACGGTTTGAAAACCGATGTTCCACAGACTAGGGGAGGAGCGTTGGCTGGTTTTGCCTCCCTGTCCAGTAGACAGTGCCTGATTATCATCGCCACCTTCTGCCAGATTGTGACAGGTGTTGCAAGAAATTTTGCTGTCTCTACCGAGTAGCAGGGGATCAAAAAACAGGCGTTTGCCCAGTGCAATTTTCTGGCTGCTTTGTGGGTTGTCAGTGGGGATGGGCGGTTGCTCCGGCAAGGTTTGTAAATAATCAAATGCCAGTGTGGGTAGTGAATATGCGAGCAGCAAGCTGCCGAAAAAGAAGGTTTTCAAAAATGTCATGAACTTAAAAATCCGCGTGGTGACGATCAGGGTTTGTTGAGGGTACGCATTTTACCTGAGCATCGGTACGTGTCCAGCGCGATGGCCGCGACCGCCGTAATTCTGGCTGAGATGGTGACAATAAGCAGTCAAATTCCTGACGATCAGTCATATGATGTTTTTAACTTATTGATTTAAAAGGTCTCTACATTTGTGGTGCTACTGGCATAGCATTTGCTTCAGCTGGTCGTAGGCGTCGATTGGGCGCAACGATAAAGGTAAAGGAAACCCCATGGCTGCTGATGAAGAAAAAGACGGTGACGATAAAAATGCTAAAGGATCGTTGCTAACAAAGATCCTTTTGTTTGGGATTTTGCCATTAATGACGGTGATCGTTTTAGTGGTGGGCACACTATTTTTTGCGGGAGTTCTTTCTGGTGGCGGTGATGATGCTACGGATACTGTCGCAGAAGACAGTGAAGGCGATCATGGTGACGAAGGTAGTGATGAGGACGGCGCTGAAGACGGGGGAGAGGAAGGTGAATCCCTGCCTGCTATTTATCTGCCGATAGATCCCGCTTTTGTGGTGAATTTTGCCAGCCAGGGCAAGGCGCGTTTTCTACAGGTGACAGTGGAAGTTATGACTCGTGATCCTGTTATGCCTGATCAAATCAAATTACACATGCCGGTGATTCGTAACAATCTGATGTTGCTATTGAGTAGTCAGTCTTATGACGGCGTGAGTACCTTGGAGGGAAAAGAGACGTTGCGTGAGGAGGCATTGGAAGTCGTGCAGCAAATTCTCGAAGAAGAAACCGATGATCCAGGCATCGAGGCCGTTTACTTTACCAGTTTCGTGATGCAGTAGTTTTTTACATCCTGGTGAACCCATTGTGATTCTGATAATAAACACGGTATTTAAAAATGGCTGTTAATGACCTTTTATCACAGGATGAAATCGATGCTCTGTTGCACGGGGTGTCCAGCAACGACATAGAAACGGATGATGAAGAATTTACCGATGGTGAGGCACGTAATTATGACTTCACCACACAGGATCGTATTGTCCGTGGGCGTATGCCGACGCTTGAAATGGTTAATGAACGTTATGCCCGCTTGTTCCGGATCAGTATTTTTAACCTACTGCGGCGCAGTG
>Ga0316202_10002392_pt1 | contig 12434 bp, 8 predicted proteins | sample 3monrhotite_MG_FD_204934 | JGI IMG/M metagenome (GOLD analysis project Ga0316202, IMG submission 204934) | Microbial mat bacterial communities from mineral coupon in-situ incubated in ocean water Damariscotta River, Maine, United States -... | ecosystem: Environmental > Aquatic > Marine >... | reverse complement strand
GTTCCAAATTTCGCATTGGCCGCAGGTTCCGGGAGAACCACCAAAGATTTCGGGAGATTTGGCGGAACACGTTGCCGTCGCCGTCGAGAACTCACCCGACAGCCCCTCATCGATCGCACCGCTTTTGCTGCTCAGTCCGCTGATGCATGGCGCGGGTCAGTTTGCCGCTATGATCCATCTGATGCGAGGCGGGACATTGGCGAATCTTCCCGCGACCAGCTTTCAGCCGGATCAAGCAATTGATGCCGTGTGCCAGCATCAAGCCCGCTCGCTGAGCTTCGTCGGCGATGCATTCGCTATGCCGCTAGCCGATGCACTGGAGGCACGCGAGGATGCGGCCGAAGCTTTCTCCAGTCTACGCATGATAACTTCATCGGGGGCCGTTTTCAGCCAGTCGGTCAAAGAAAGACTGGTAGCGATCAATCCGAACATGGTGATCGTCGACGCACTCGGCTCAAGCGAGAGCGCAGGGACCGCCGTGACAATCACCTCGGCGGCCGGAACGACCGGAGGAGGCAATTTCGCTGCGCTTCCTGGTCGTGAGACCAAGATATTCAGCGAAGATCACCGCGAGGTGCTGCTTGGCTCGGACGAATACGGCATAATTGCCCGATCCGGCCCGCTCCCGCGCGGCTATCTGGGCGAGGACGAAAAGAATGCGGAGACCTTTCCGACGATCGGCGGAAAACGTTGGCTAATGACAGGAGACCGTGCGCGCTACCGCGAAGACGGCAGCATGGAGTTCCAAGGGCGCGACAATATGTGCATCAACACCGGCGGGGAAAAGGTTTTTCCCGAGGAGGTCGAAGCTGTCCTCCAGTCGCAAGCCGGTGTGGAAGATGTCCGAGTGGTGGGTGTTCCTGACCCGCGTTTTGGTAGAAAGATCACAGCTGTAGTTCGCGGAGATGCGGCGCAGCAAGCCGCGCTCGACATACATGTTCGCGAACAGCTGGCGGGTTACAAAATCCCGCGGCTTTATGTGTTCACCGACGCATCCTTGCGGCTCAACAACGGCAAGCCTGACTATAAGACCGCCCAGCGGCTAGCAGAAGAAGCAGTAAGCTAGGTCGCTCGATCCGCCTTATCCTTGGCGTTCGTGCCCTTGATCATATCGCGCATCTGATCCCACTCTGCATCGCCCAGCGGCGCCAGCGATTGATAGAAATTTCCGGTGTTGGCCTGATAGCCTGCACCGTCGATTGCGATTGTCTGACCATTCACCCACTCGGCGCCTGGCCCCATCAGGAACACTGCGAGATTGGCGAGCTCGTGCATGTCGCCGTGTCTTCCCATAGGATTCATCCGATCAGAAGAATTCCCGCCGCGCCCGCCCGGTGACAGGCGTGCGCTCATCCCGTCGGTAGGGAACAGACCTGGCGCGATTGCATTGAAGCGCAGACCGTAGCGACCCCATTCCACCGCAAGGCTTTGAGTCATGGTGTTGATGGCCGATTTCGACATCGCCGAAGGAACCACAAATGGTCCGCCGTTCCAAACCCATGTAGTCAGAATGGACAGAAAGCTCGCTGATTTCTTCTCTTCGATCAACCGTTTGCCGACATTGTGCGTGAGATAAAACGTTCCGCGAAAGACGATGTCAGAGATCGCGTTGAAACCGTTAATCGATAGATCCTCCGTCCGGCTGATGAAATTGCCAGCAGCATTGTTGACCACTCCTGTTAGTGCGCCGCCATCTGCCCATATCGCATCTACCATTGCGTCAATCGCCTCGGCGTTGCGAATATCACAGGCATGCCCGACAACCGTGCCGCCATGTGCTGCCATCAATTCGGCAGCGGTTTCGTCGAGCTTGTTTTGGCGCCGCCCGCAGATGTGAATCGTTGCCCCTAGCTTTAGAAACGCTTCGCTCATTTCGCGCCCCAGCCCGGTTCCCCCGCCGCTAACGAGAATTCTGTGTCCATCCATCAACCCGTCGCGAAACATCAGTTGTGAAGTATCCATTGTTGGGATTCCTTTGACTAAATCTAATCCTGAAATTTTGGTGCACGTTTCTGAGCGAAGGCTAGCGTGCCCTCCAGAAAATCATCTCCATCGAAGGCGTCGGCAAACACCCGCCGCGTTTCGGCATCTTCGGAAACCTGACCGTCGAGCAATCGACGAATTAGACCCTTCATTGCCCCGTGCGAATTGCTTGAGGTGTTCGCAATGTTTTGCTCAAGCGCATCTGGTGCGTTGGCGACGATCTCTACTAATCCAATCGCTTGGGCTTCGGAAACGTCGATCAAATCGCCCGTATATAGCAATCGCTTCGCCTGCCCTGGCCCGATCAAATCAATAAGCAATTTGATGTCGTGAAAAGGGTAAACCAGTCCGAGCTTGGCTGGCGTGATGCCGAACCTGGCACGCGGCGTGGCTACACGAATATCGCAGGCCAGGGCGATGGCGCAGCCCCCACCAATACAGTCACCGTCGACAAATGCGATTGTCGGGTGCTCAAACCGTGCAAGCTGGTGCTGCGCATTGGAAATGGCCGCCTGATTTGCGGCGATCCAATCAGCATCGTCCCGGTTCTCAATCATCTCATGAATGTCGGCCCCGGCGCTAAAAGGCGCTCCCTCTGCTCCCCGCACCGTAAGCACGCGCAATCCCTCGATCGCCTCCGCATCGCGAAGCAGCTTCGGGATAGACTGCCACATCTCAAGCGTAACCGAATTCCGGCGATCCGCACGATCAATCAGCAGCGTTGCCACTTGGCCAACAAGTTCCAGTCGGATTGTCATCTCCCGACTGTGACCTAGCCGCAATTTCCCGGCAACCCTGAATATGCAACGCCGCGCTCTGCTCCTCGATTGCGTTTGAGCAAATTTGGCGATAAAGCGAATGGCGTGCCCCGGCCCCCGTGCAAAGCGCCAGCTTCACGCAGCCGGGGCAGCGCATTTTTGCTCCAAGGAAACGCCAATGTCCCGTCGCCGCCAGATCTACGAAGGCAAAGCCAAAATACTGTATGAAGGCCCAGAACCGGGCACAATCATTCAATATTTCAAAGACGATGCGACGGCCTTTAATGCTGAAAAGAAGGGCACGATCAACGGCAAAGGCGTGATCAACAACCGTATCAGCGAGTATGTCTTCACGCGGCTGTCGCATATAGGCATTCCAACGCATTTCATTCGCCGGCTGAATATGCGCGAACAGCTGGTAAGGCAGGTCGAGATCGTGCCGATCGAAGTTATCGTGCGCAATGTTGCAGCAGGTTCGATTTGCAAGCGGCTTGGCCTCGAAGAGGGTGAACCTCTGCCCCACACTTTGATTGAATACTGCTTGAAAGACGACGCTCTGGGCGATCCACTGGTGGCAGAAGAGCACATCGCCTGCTTCAATTGGGCAAGCCAGGACGAAATGCAGGATATCGCATCAATGGCGATCCGGGTGAATGATTTCCTGTGCGGAATGTTCGCCGCGATCAATATTCGTTTGATCGATTTCAAGCTCGAATTCGGCCGCCTTTACGATGGCGACTTCAGCCGCGTGATCCTTGCTGACGAGATCAGCCCCGACGGTTGCCGCCTTTGGGATATGAATACCAACGAGAAGCTCGACAAAGACCGCTTCCGCCGTGATCTCGGCGGAGAAGAAGAGGCCTATCAGGAAGTCGCGAGACGGCTCGGCATCCTCAATGATGACGACAATGGGCCAGGCGAGGTTCTTGACCTAAACGCCCACCGCAACAAACTTCGCGATTCAAAACCCAAGAAGTAGCGCCCTTATACTTCGATTGATCCGGTGAGCCGCTTAGCCTAGCCTCAACACATTGGAGGGCTGGATTGACGCGTTTACTGGCGATTTTGGCGACTGTCTGCCTGTGGTCGATCGCAAACATGGCGCAAGCGCGCGATGTCGCGTTGGTTCTTGGCAATTCTTCCTATGCCAATGCCAGCAATCTGGACAATCCGGCCAAGGATGCCGCGCTGGTCGCCGCCGCATTGGAAGAAGCTGGCTTTGACACGGTGCTGACTGGCAGCGACCTGTCGCAAGATGACATGCTCGAAAGGCTGAAGTCGTTTCGGGACTTGGCGGCTGGAGCAGACACCGCTCTTATCTATTTTGCCGGCCACGGCATAGAAGCGAAGGGCAAGAACTGGCTGATTCCAACAGATGCTGGCCTCAAGAGTGACAGTGATCTTCCCTACGAGGCCGTAGAATTGCAATTGGCGATGGAAGCGCTCGAAGGCGCTCAATTACGGATTGCTGTTCTGGATGCATGCCGCGACAATCCTTTCGCGCGCCAATGGAGCGGCGAAACACGCTCTGTAATCCGCGGCCTCGCTCCGATCGAAGTGGACGATGTATTGGTCATCTATGCGGCGGCTCCAGGCATGGTCGCGTATGATGGTGAAGGAGAAAATTCTCCCTTTGCCGCCTCGCTCGCTCGCAGAATTGTCCAGCCCGGCTTGCCGGTGCAGATGCTTGGCGGAATGGTACGCGACGATGTTCTGCAAGCCACTAATGGCGAGCAGCGACCATTTATTTCGGCTTCTATCACCGGCCGCCCGATCTACATTGTTGGCGGAGCTGATACGCGCAGCATCGCAGGTCCAAAGCTGGAAATCAGCCCAAATGGCGGCACCCGGCAAGATGCCGATCTGGCGGCATGGGAAGCGGCATTGAAGCTGGATACAGTTGATGGATACCGTGCCTATTTGGAGGCACGTCCAGAAGGCGCGTTTGCAGAAATGGCGGAAGCGAATGTTGCCCAGCTTCTCGACCCAGCGGCATTGGGCGGAAAGCTGAAACCAAGCTCGCCCGGTTTGATAGGCCTAAGTGCCCTGCCCAGCCGCTATGAAATTGAACGCGGCCCGCCTTTGCCGATTGATGGCGTGTGGAAGCTATCGACGAATGGTAAGCGCCTGAGGATCGAAGGAGGAAGAGTTTTTGCGGTCGATAGCTGGGTCCATCTGATCATATCGCGAGTTTACACCGATCAAGTGGTGATGCGAGATCTGCATCGAATGGCAGCCGGCATTTACGAAGCACGTGACATTCTCATCAATGGCGATGCAACACTCAAGCTCCGCAAAGATGGCAATTTCGATGTGAAAGTCGCGACATTCCCCTTCCCCGTGAGTTTCAAACTTATCCGTGAGGGTGTGGACGATGACGCGGCATTTCAGAGCGAGCTGGAAAATCGCGCTGGTCGCTAGTTTACCGTTCATCTTACCTACGGCATAGCGGGTTGATGAATAAATCTCTCTTCGCCGTCATGGCGGTATTCTCGCTGTTCCTGTCGATCACTGCCACTGCTCCGCTCTCAGCTGAGCCGGTCGGTTGGAACTCTGCCGATTGGGATCTGGAAGATAGCGAGTTCGTTCCCGAAGACGGGTGGCATTTCGGCAAGCTCGAAAATGGCTTTCGCTACATCATTCGGCGCAACAACCGGCCCGAAAACACCGCAATGGTCCGGATGATTATCAAAACCGGATCGATTGATGAGGAAGATCACGAACAGGGCTTCGCCCATTATGTCGAGCATATGGCATTCAACGGATCGACCAACATCCCCGAAGGCGAAATGGTCAAGCTGCTCGAGCGCGAGGGACTGGCTTTTGGTGCCGATACCAACGCCTCGACTGGATTCGAACGCACGCAATATCGGCTCGACCTGCCGCGCGCCGATGAAGGACTGCTTGATACGGCGTTGATGCTGATGCGCGAAACGGCCAGCGAACTGACCATCGCTGAAGATGCAGTCGAACGAGAACGCGGGATAATTCTGTCCGAGCGCAGGGTTCGCAACGGCTATGACTTCAAAAGCACGGTCGATCGCTTGAAATTCAACTTCCCAGGATCGCGTATTTCCCGGCGCCTTCCGATCGGCACGATCGAAACGCTAGAAGCTGCGACGGGCGGCGGATTGCGGGCATTCTGGGAACGCGAATATGTCCCCGCTGACACCGTGTTGATAGTGGTTGGCGATTTTGACCCGGCTCTAGTTGAAGAGAAAATTCAGTCGCGGTTCGCCGATTGGGAAGCAAAAGCTTCTGCTGATCAGCCGGACAAGGGGCCTGTTGATCCCAGCTATAGCGGAGAGACCGATATCCACCTCGATCCGGCACTTTCAGAGGGAATAACGCTGCTCCGGCACGCCGCCTATATCGACCGACCTGATACGCTTGAGAACCGGCGTAGCAATGTCCTTAGAGCCATCGGAACCGGAGCGCTCAATCGCCGGATGCAACGTTTGCAGCGTAGCGAAGATCCGCCGTTTCGCGGGGCAAGTTTCTCCGCGACCAACTTTTTTGAAGAAGCTCGAAGCGTTAGTCTCAGTGTCCGATCCGAAGAAGGTGGCTGGAAACGAGGGCTGGACACACTGATCGACGAATATCGCCGAGCTTTGCAATTCGGGTTTAGCCAAGCTGAGATTGCGGAGCAGGTGGCGAACTATCGCACCGGGGCCGAAAACCGCGTGGCCAATGCCGCAACGCGCAGCAATGGCAGCTTCGCTGGCAATGCGACCAGCATCGCCCGAGGCATGATCGTTCCGACCAGCCCGCAAAGCGCACTCGAACGGTTTGAGGCTATTGAAGATCAGATCACGCCTGAGAATGTCCTTGCGGCGATGCGCGAACGATTTTTCCAACTTGAAGATCCGTTGATTCGCTTCACTGGTAAGACCGCGCCGGAAGGCGGAGCGAATGCTCTGCGCTCTGCGGTCCAAGCAGCCTATGCTCGCGAATTGAAGCCACCCGAAGACTCTATCTCCGCTGAGTTCGCCTACACAGACTTTGGGCCAGCGGGCAAAGTTGTGTCCGACACTCGCAATGAGGCGCTCGACATCCGGACGATCCGCTTTGCCAATGGCGTAATGCTCAATTTGAAGCCAACCGATTTGGAAGATAACCGCATCCGGATTTTAACGCAGATCGATGGCGGGAGAATGCTACGAACCAAGGACGATCCTCTTGCGTTAGAACTGACCGGGTTAATGTCATCAGGAGGCCTTGGGCAGCATAGCCGCGACGAGCTTCAATCAATTCTTGCCGGACGCTCGGTTGGCGCCTCGCTCGGCGCCTCTGGAGAAACCTTCGTCAGCAGTGCAATTACCACGCCGCGCGATTTCCAGCTCCAGCTGCAATTGATGACCGCCTTCCTTATCGATCCCGGCTACCGAGCAGAAGGCCTTGGCCCATGGCGCAAGGGGCTAGACGATTATTTCGCACGGCTCGGGAAAACTCCAGGATCAGCCTATGGGGAAGCTTCCCGGCGGATCTTGTCGGATAATGATCCCCGCTTTTCGCGCCAACCGATCGAGTCCTATCGCGCGCTCAATTTTGACAGATTACGGACCACAATCAGCGAACGACTGGCGAATGGGGCGCTCGAAATAGGCATAGTGGGAGATTTCACTGAGGAAGAAGCCATTGAGCTGGTCGGCCAAACGTTAGGCACTCTGCCGCAGCGAGAAACGAAATTCCGGACTTATACTGATGGACAACGTCAACGCAGCTTTACGCAACAACGCGGTCTAAAGCTGATTGAGCATGATGGCGAAGCCGACCAGTCGAGGGTCAGTTTGATCTGGCCAACGACCGACGACGAAGATGTCGAACTTGTGTCGCGGATGAATTTGCTCTCGCGCGTCACAAGACTGCTGCTGACTGAGAAACTGCGAGAAGAATTGGGGCAGACCTACTCGCCTGGTGTTTCGAGCAGCTTGTCGGGAATTTACGACGATTACGGAACATTTAGCGTGAGTGCTTCGGTTGATGTCGAGCAACTCGATGCAGCGCATCAGGCACTGGTCGATGTGATAAATTCCCTTATCGAAACGCCGCCAGATGAAGACCTCATCCAGCGTGCTAAACAGCCAATTCTCGAAGGGCTCGAGAACGCCTTGAAAAGTAACAATGGCTGGATGCGGTTCGTCGACCGGGCGCAAAGCAAACCAGAGGATATCGAGAGGTTTCTCAGCGCACCTGATCGCTACAATCAGGCTACGGGTGAAGAACTTCAGTCTCTCGCGCAGCAATATCTCAACCCGGACAATGCCGTACAGTTTCGTGTTGTTCCGAGCGCTACAGCCAAGGCCAAAGCCGCAAAGGGTAACCAAGCGGAGTAAAAGCGAGCATCACGGCTTGCTCCGCGGGCTAGGGCGCGCCATAGGCTGCGCGCGAGTCCAAAGCGGTTTAGATCAAGCCGCGCGAAGCACAGGAAACTGCTCGATGAAGGTCCACATCCACGTTTCGCTCAAGCCCGGAGTGCTCGATTCACAGGGCCGCGCGATCCACCATAAACTCGAAACACTCGGTTTTGACGGCGTAAACGACGTAAGAGCCGGCAAGTTGATTGAGCTTGACGTCGAAGACAGCGTTACTGACGAAGCGCTCGACGAGATGTGTCGAAAACTGCTCGCCAATATGGTGATCGAAAATTACCGCATAGAGCGTATGGAGCCGAGTAAGGAGAACGCGTGATGGCATTTCGTTCTGCTGTGATCACCTTTCCCGGGTCCAATTGCGACCGCGACATGGCGGTTGCGCTGGAAAAAGTGTCCGGAACCGCACCATTCCGCGTGTGGCACGGCGAAGCCGAATTACCTGAAAAGCTCGACTTTATCGCTGTGCCTGGCGGTTTTTCCTATGGTGATTACCTGCGCTCCGGAGCAATGGCAGCGCGCAGCCCGATCATGTCCGCAATTGTCAAAGCGGCCGATGCGGGCGTTCCTGTTCTCGGCGTCTGTAACGGGTTTCAGGTGCTAACCGAAAGCGGTCTGCTGCCCGGGGCGCTGATGCGCAATGCCAAGCAGGACTTCGTTTGCCGCACAGTCCCACTACGCGTTGAGAACAACCAATCGCTGTTCACTGGCGGCTATGAAGCCGGTGAGATCATTCATATCCCCGTCGCGCATCATGATGGCAACTACTTTGCCGACGAAGACGCTTTGGACCGGATTGAGGGCGATGGGCGCATTGCGTTCCGCTATGCAGACGCGGTCAATGGCTCGCGGCGCGATATTGCGGGGCTGCTCAATGCAACTGGCAATGTGCTTGGTATGATGCCTCACCCCGAACGCGCTGTGGAGCAAACCCATGGCGGTACAGATGGGTGGGCACTGTTTGAAAGCGCAGTAAAAGGCCTCGTTCGGGCCTGACGCTAGCCAGTGTAGCGAGCGGCTTCGCGGACGAAGACGGCGCGGGCCTCTTCCGATGGCATTGGACGGCCAAAGTAATAGCCCTGTATTTTGGTACAACCCAAGTTGCGGATCATTTCCGCCTCGTCGGCATTCTCGACGCCTTCGGCGGTTGTCGTCATTTCCAAACTATCGGCCATGGCAACAACTGCGCGTATGATTGCTAGGCTTTCGGCACGCCCTTGCGCCGCTCCTTGGACAAAGCTCCGATCGACTTTGATCGTCGAGAAGCTCAGCTTTCTGAGGTATCCAAGCGAAGAGTAGCCAGTTCCGAAATCATCCAACGCGACAGAGCAGCCAAGCGCCATAATCTGCTCAAGCGCAGCGCGAGCTACATTTGCGTCGCGCAGGAAGATGCTTTCGGTAACCTCGATTTCGAGTCGTCTTGCCTCCAGGCTGCTTAGGGCCAAAGCTTGGACAACATGTGAGGTGAAGTCAGGTTCGATCAGCTGTTCACCAGATACATTGACCGCAATACGGACATGGCCCGGCCAATTGGCCGCTTCGGCACATGCTTGTTGCAGCACCCAGTTACCAATCGGAATAATTAGCCGAGTATCTTCAGCGAGAGGAATGAACTTATCCGGGCCAACAAACCCATGTTCTTTGCTGTTCCAGCGCAGCAGCGCCTCGAAACTGACAACGCTTTCATCATTAGCATCAACCACGGGCTGGTAATTCAGCTGCAATTCGTTGTTCTCGATCGCACTGCGGAGCGAGAATTCCAGTTTCCGGCGCTCTTCCGCATTCGCGTGTAGATTAGGCTCGTACTGACAGTGCTCGCCGCCGCCTTCATCCTTCGCGCGGTACAGTGCGAGATCGGCATTGCGCATCAGTTCTTCGACCGTCTTGCCGTCGCGCGGACCGTAGGCAGAGCCGATGCTTACGCCCACATACAGCGTATGATGATCAATCTCGTACGGTTGTGATAGCCGATCTATAATCCGCCCTGATAGCCTATCGAGCGAGCCGCGCTCTGATGCATCGCGCACAACGATGGCAAATTCATCGCCGCCCAAACGTCCACACATCGCATTTTCGCCCATCAGCTCTTTTAGCCGATTTGCAACTTTCGCGAGCAATTGGTCGCCAACGAGATGACCCAGCGAGTCATTTACTGCCTTAAATCGATCGAGATCAAGCATCAGGAAAGCACAACGCGTGCGCCATTGCTCGGCATAGCGCAGTCCGTCGCGCAAGGCTTCATGCAGCATCAATCGATTGGGCAAGCCCGTCAGCGTGTCATAACGCGCGAGGTAAGCAATCTTCTCGTTGGATTCGCGTTGTTCGGTTACATCGGAACCCACACCGCGGAATCCGAGATAGGTTCCTTGCTCATCCAGAATCGGCGTTCCAGAAAGCTCCCACCAGCGGTTCTCACCATCGATCACGACCTTGACGGTAAGATCGGAGAAGCTTTCCTTACATTTCAATTTTTCCGCTAGATCGTGGAGGCTCGGGGCAAACTGCCCTGACTCCCAAGCATCGCCTGCGAGCAGTTTCAGGAACGATTCGCCCTCAATCTCCTCGGGCTTCTTGCCCAAAGCAAAAGAGAAGCGAGCAGAGGCTGCCTGAACGCGGCGTTTAGTATCAACCTGCCACAACCAGTCACCCTGATTTTCTTCAAATTCTCTAAGCAACAGCGAAACGACTTCGCTCTTCTCAACAACACCCGCCTCAGCAATTCTTGCAACCAAATAGGTCCGTGCAGACTGCATGGTTCCGTAAATCGTCACCGAAACGAAAAGCATGATCGCAGCCGCAATGTAATACTCTCCGAGAATCACAGCCGTAGTCGCCCCCACGACCCCTGTTAGCGCGGTAAATATGATCGCACTGAGGGGTGCAGCTGCTACGACCAGCGCTGCTCCGAGTATTAGAGCGGACACGATAGTCCATAATGCGAGCAGGTCGGTTGCGCCGCCCTGTTTGGCGAATAGGCCAAGAGGCAGACACCACACTATGCTAACGCCTGCCATGGCAAGGCAATGCATGAAGAATTCTCTTCGGCTCATGCGGCGATTGTCAGCACCGGCTAAGGCTTTGTCGCGATGGGAGACAAACAACAGCGCCAGGATCAGCGCGGCAAACCAGCCAGCAAGTTCGGCCGTTGAAACTAGGTCAATGTAGATCCATCCAGCCAACGCCGCTGCGACGAGATGAACGGCTGCTCTCAAAGGAATGCCATCTGCGAGCTTGGCATATTGTAATCCGCGCAGACGCTCCCAATCGCCTTCTTCGGGATTGGAAAGTCCCAAGATGGTCATAGCCGAAAGGCTGCCCGTCAGAAGAGGGGATTTGGATGTGTTGTCGCTCACGCTGCTGGCGGTAAGCAAAAAAGGTTAGCGCCCAGTAAATCTCAACCCCGATTCCGACGAAATTTTCTCTTAATCAGCGCACAGCCAATTCTTATCGGAACCGCCTTTGCCCGACGACGCATTCACTCAACGGTAACCGACTTCGCCAAATTGCGCGGCTGATCAACGTCCGTGCCCTTCACGCAGGCCGTATGGTAAGCGAGCAGTTGCACTGGCACGGCATAAACAAGCGGCGCAATCAATGGGTGAACTTTTGGCATTTCAATAGTCGCTATGCAGCCTTCGCCGGCCTCTTCCAGTCCGTCCTTGTCAGAAATCAGCACGATCTGCCCGCCTCGGGCGCGAACTTCCTGCATATTTGAAACGGTCTTTTCGAATAGTGGGCCCGAAGGCGCCAAAACGATTACGGGAACCTGCTCGTCTATCAAGGCGATTGGACCGTGCTTCATTTCGCCAGAAGCATAGCCCTCGGCGTGGATATAACTGATTTCTTTGAGTTTCAGTGCACCTTCGAGCGCCAGAGGAAAATCTGATCCACGCCCTAGATAGAGCACATCACGTGCTGGCGCGATTAGATGCGCCATGCCGGCAATATCGTCATCATGATTTAGAGCTTCATTGAGCGCAGCCGGTGCTTCAAGAAGATGGTTTACAACTTCGCGCTCTTCGGCGCGGTCCATTCTGCCCTTCTTGACCGCCAAATGGGCCGCAAGAGCTGCGAGTACCGCCAGTTGGCAAGTAAACGCCTTAGTCGATGCAACTCCGATTTCCGGCCCGGCATGTGTCGGGAGCAACAGGTCCGCCTCGCGCGCCATTGAACTTGTCGGGACGTTTACGACAACACCGATTGTCTGACCTTCCTGCTTACAGTGACGCAGAGCAGCAAGCGTGTCGGCCGTTTCACCTGACTGGGAGATAAAAAGCGCCAACCCGCCGTCCTCGAGCACAGGTTCGCGATATCGAAATTC
>Ga0316202_10002391_pt1 | contig 12443 bp, 14 predicted proteins | sample 3monrhotite_MG_FD_204934 | JGI IMG/M metagenome (GOLD analysis project Ga0316202, IMG submission 204934) | Microbial mat bacterial communities from mineral coupon in-situ incubated in ocean water Damariscotta River, Maine, United States -... | ecosystem: Environmental > Aquatic > Marine >... | reverse complement strand
GGCATCAGATGATGGTCACGAGGGCGTCAGGCGTCCCGGCCACTGCCTTGACGTTGTAGGTCCACGACTGCGGGCCACCCTTGTCGAGCGGCATGTTGTACGTCTGCCCCGCTGCGATGAGGAGTTCAGCGGTCGTGCCTGCCTGGTCGGTGATGCGAAACCAGATGGCAGCGTGCGCCGTCGCTGGGTCGGCGTCTACGCCCCAGGCCTCAAGACGGACTGCGCCGGAGGGGATCCCCTGCTCTGCGCCGAGGTAGGACGTGGTCAGGTCGTGGCGGCGAACATCGGACACAATGGCCTCATTTCACTCGCTCGCGGCGAGCATACCCGATTGCACGTTTTCGGCAATAGTCCTTGCGCGTTCGCGTAGGGTGCTGGTGGAGGTGAGAGATGAGAGCGATGATTCTTCTTGTGGCGCTGATGGCGCTGGGCGGGTGCGAGACGCCGAAGAACTGCGACGCGACCCGGCCTGTGGTGGAGTGGATCAACGCTCCCGAGTACGTCGCTGAGGGCGAACTGGTGACGATGCGCGCAGTCGTTTCGTCAGCAGAGGAGGACGAAGACCTGACGGTGGCGATCGACGGGCGTCGTGCGGCTGATATCTCTGCCGAGGGCGAGTGGTCCATGCGAATACACGTCCTGTTCGGCGACGACAACGAGCGGACATTCACGTGGCGTGCGACTGCTCCAGACGGGTGCTCCAGCAGCGCCTCGCACACGTTCCGGCTCACTCCAACGACCTAAGTCGCACATCGACCCACAGCCCTCGGGACACGGGCGCCCCGACCACGAAGAACCGACGCGCCGCCAGGTGCATCTCGGCGTCTGTCACCGACACCACATCGCCCAGCGCGAGGAACCCGCCAGCCGACTCCTCAAGCCTGTAATCGGCCACGAGGTGGCGTGGTGAGAGTTCCGCCGCAAGGTCGCTGCACACCCTCGCCGCCGTCGCCGGGTCGTAGATGTAGTTTGCGGACTCCTCCCAATCGCGAGACCCGTACCGGTCAAGACTCAGGGAGCAGGAGCGGGATAGCGTCCCCTCCGTGTCGTCCCGGTCTCCTGTGACCACGTATCGGCGCGTGTACTGCTGCGACCGCGCGTCCTGCGCGTAGGCCAGCCGGAACTCGTTCCTGATGGCCGAACGGTCAGACAGGGCAATGAGTCCTGCGCGCTCGGCGTTCTCGCCCTCGGTGATGTCGAGGATCGAATCTTGCGGACCCGCGCCCCATCGCCAGAGCACGAACCCGACGCCGTTCGGTCCGTCCACCACCGAGACAGGCAGGAACGGGAGCACGTGTGCGCGAAGCCACGACCACAGGTCAACGCGACTCGCAGGCTCAGCCATGATGTACCCGCCGAACTTGTAGACGTTCAGCGAGTCTGCGATCGACTCCAACGACCCGCGGTCAATCGAAACGTCCGTCTGCTCAGACGCCCATCGAAGCAAGTCGCCAGCGCCAGTAAGCAGCGCGCCGCGGTACTTGAGGCCACCCTGAGACGGCATGCGAGAGAAGTACCGGCCTGCAACGTCTGCCGTGATGACCGTCCCTGTGGTCAGGTCTACCGTTGAGACGGTGCGGCCAAGGCCGTCGTCTTCCGACGTGACGGTCAGTTCTTCCTCGGTGTTGTCGTTCCCGTTGATCATCCAAACGGATGTCTCTTCCACTGGATGCCCGGCCACAAGGACCCGACGAGGCGAGCCGCTGGCCCTGCTGGCGAGTTTGTGGCTTTGGGCTGCCCCACTGTCTGCGGTGACATCAGCGCCGATGAGCGGGCCGACGGTCGATGCTGTGTTCGTTCCGGTGTTCCACAGGAGGTCAACAGTCGATCCGACATTCGTCGCAATCGTCCATCGCCCTGAGCCGGGCTCGATGCTGACCGTGTAAGCCTGCGCACCCACCGCAGCCATCTGCGTTCCGATGTGCGCTCCGAGCGTCTGCGCCGTGTAGGTGCCGGGCGTCAGAGATGCGTTCAACTCGCCGCCGCCCTCGTCGAAGTCGAGCCAGTCGAGAGACGCCGTGATCACGTATCGCGTATCGACTACGAGCGCGGGAGCTCCCCACGCGCCGAACTGCTCATCCCCGGCGAGGCCAAAGACCCACGGGTAGTACTGCTCTTGACTGGCGCCGTACATATTCGGCCACGTCGTCGGGGTCACTCGAGCGAGCGCAGCCGGGAAACGCTGTAGGTTCTCCTCCCTCGTGTCGAGGAGCGAGCAGTTGACCGGCATGTCAGCCGGTCCGATCTGCGGGTCATCGACCACCCCATCAATGAGCAGTACCCGGCTCGTCGTACCCTCAAGCCACACCCATAGGCGACAGGTAGCAGAGCCGATGTCGTAGCCCTTCGCCGTCTGGGCTGGCACATCCACGAGGCCGACGAGATGCAGCAGCGCCGGTACGCGCACAGCAGGGGCCTCGCCCGACCTGACATCGGCATCCCGCGGCACGTCCGACCCGATGTCGAGGCCAGCCAGATACTCAGTGCTGTCGCCAGATGCGTCCGTGAACGTGTAGAAGTCTTCCGCGAGGTGGTAGGTGAACCCGGCCCACGTCAGGTCGAGCAGGTACCTACGCGGCACACCCCGATGGGCGGCAGGCGTGAACATCAGACCTCCTCGACAAAGCGCACCGTGTTGAGCCTGTCCAGCGGGGTCGCCACTTCGTCCCCGAGCACGTTGTCGCGCGTCGGGTCGGTCATGATGCGGGCGAGCATGAACTGTTCGCGAATGGTGAGTTTCGTGGTCGCTGAGCCAGCCTCGACACGACGCAGCAGGACGATGGGCGCCCCCTCGAGTTCGTCAATCAACCCCTCCATCACGCTCACAACGTCGTGCGCGCTTGCGCCTGGCTCCGTCTCGCCCGGGACGATGTAATCCCCGACGACGGTGGATGTCTGGTCGGCGTACACCCGGGATGCGTCAACGGCAGTCAGTGACCACGAAAGGTCGATCACGCGCTGCACCGGCCCTTCCTTCGTCCGGCGCATTCGCCCGTTGCGCAGCCCCACGTCCCGGTATGGCCGCTGCTTCCGAACGGTCCAGCCGAGGTCGTGCTGATGGCCGAACGGGACGATAGGCCCAATCGCGAACTTCCCGCGGAAGTCGTCATCTGCCGTGTCCTGAACGGGAATGCGGATCCTGTAGAACTCATACGTTTCGGTGTGGTCGTGGACCACGACGCCGAAGTCCCGCGCCCATAGCGAACCGGTACCAGACGCAGCCTCCGACCCGTCAGGCGAGGCGAGCCGCAACACGGGCGTCTTCGTCGTCTGGTTCGTCCATGAGCCTTCAGTGTTCGACCCGACCTTCCTCAGCACGCTCCCGCTCAGGTCGAACGTGTCCCCGTTGTGCGCGTTCCTGAAGAGGTAGCGGTCCGCGGTGAACGTGCCCGAGCCTGGACGCACCACAGACCCGCTCCGCGTGTACGGAAGGGAGTTCATCCCGTGGTCTGCCTCCGCCGTCCCCAGCGTCTGCCACGCGGCGCCGTCCCACCCGTCGAGGTGAAAGGTCTGCATGTTCCCGCCGAAGCAGAACGCGCCAATCGCCGTATTCTCCGTGTAAGACTCGCCTGCGTTGTTGGCGAAGGTCAGCGACTCCAGATCGAACACGAGTTCCACCTGAGTTGCATCGCCGGTAGAGCGCCAAAGCCTTGATGGTGAGGGCTCATCAGCGACGAAGGCGAACTCGACCGGGTTGCTGTATCCGGCGTCGATCTTCCACGTGTCCGCTCTGCATGCAGGGCCACCCAGCGCGCGGACCGACACCCCGTCGAACAGCGTCTCAAACTGAGACCCGAACTCCCGGTAGCGCAGATCGTCTGGATTCACCCACTCTTCACCGAGTTCGTCATCAGAGATCGGCCCCCACCGCAGCGCGCTGTTGTTGTACGCCGCCATGTGCCAGCGGGACGTGCTCGTGGTGCTCGCGCGATGCCCCCACTCAAAGATGTTCGTGTTGCCTGGGTTCGTGCCGCTGTCATCCTGGAGTGCGGTTGTGCTGGCGATGCCCTCCTCCCACTGCCGATTATGTGCCGGCACGCACACCCATGTCTTGACGTTGCCGGACTTGTCGAGGGCCACCCTGATTCGTGTGTGTGTCGTCAGGTCTTGCGCACGCTCGACCGCGTTGGCTGCCGCCCCTGCCACGTCGTCCCAGAGTCGATACCCGCCAGAGTCGAAGCGGATCACGAGTTCGTAGATGAAGTTCGCAGAGAAGGCGCCGTCGCTGTCGGAGAATCGAATCTTTGCGCTGATCTCGTCCGTGGTGTTGCTTCCATCGCCGCTATCGATGTCGACCCCGAACTCAAAGAAGGCAGCCTCAGGGCCATTACCAAGAGGCCCATCGCCTCCGCTCGCATCCGTCCATGTGCGCGTCTCGTAAAGCGTGTTCGCTGTGGTGTCTACTTGCCATGCACCAGCCGCCACGATCGAGCCGGTGCCAGCGCCCGTCTCGGTCCAGCCCATAGTTGATGGCGTGCCGATCGGGAGGTAGGCACCACCGCCAAGACCGCGCGTGTCACCCCATCCGAGGAACGCGAGAAAGTCATAGGTCTCGGTGTCAATCCCCGTGTCCACCGAGCCGGCAGCAGGGCCGGTGTGGCGAGAGAAGCCGCCGAGGTAGACCGACGCCGTAGAGTATGGGTCGTGCGTGTCCCCAGACCCCGACCAGCGGGAGAGGAAGATCACGACGCCGGATGTCTCAGCAACGCCGAATGAGTGCCAGTACCCACCGACGGTGTTGCCTGATGTGGTCGTTGCCCATGTCGAGTGCATGAATGACCACGAGGTGCCCGAGTCCTCTGACACGTAGCACGCGAGGTCGTTGCCGCCGCCGAGTTGGTCCATGTACGCGATGACCCGAGGGCCTGACCGAAGCAGGGCGAACCCGCGCGACGTGATGGTGCCAGAGCCAGCGCCAATCCCTGCCACTTTGACAAACGTCAGTGCGGTCGCATCGTCAGACGCATTGAGCAACCGCGCCGCGTAGGTGGTCGAGGTTGACCCGGTGTTGTCCAGATAGCCGAAGATGAACCCGCCGCCGCTCAGCGCCACCACGTCAGGCCGCTCGGGTTCCTGAGTCCCGCCAAGCAGGTCCGTCTGAAAGTCGCCGTTCACCAACTCGAATGACGCGCCGTGATCGTGGCTCACGTACTGCGCCATGTTGTTGGTGCTCGTGCCGTCAACGAAGGCCACGAACAGAACGATTTCCCCGCTCACCTCATCCACAGCGGCAGCCATGTCCCGGATGTCGGCTGTGGATAGTTTCGTGTTGAGGACGTTGTAGCCGCAGGCCGCCCACGTGGCGCCGTCATCCTCGCTGAAGTACGAATCGACGTTATCCTCAGACGGGGAGCCGATGAACATCAGCACGCGGTCAGTCACACCCTCCGCGCGGAGTTGGACAATCGCAGGGCCATGCTGCTCGTAGACAGTGCCCGCCACGTTGTTGATGCGGTCCGGCGTGAAGTTCGCATCTGTCCATGCCCCGGTTGATGGGGTGTAGGTGCCGATCTTGATCGCGCCCGAACTGATGATCTGCGTGAGCACGCCAATCACAACGCCACTGCTCAGCGTCACCGGCTTTGGCACGGGGTCGTGATACAGGCTGTTGCTGACCGTGTAGAAGGGGAAGTCGATTCCGGTGATCAGGTTCGGGGAGTCCTGCCCGTAGTACTCCGAGCCCGTATCGCCCGCGCCAGTGTCTCTCCACACGTAGCCGGACCGACCATCGCCAGCCAACCCGCCCTGCTGCGCGAACACCTCAAGACTCCCATCCTCGCTCTGCTCGCCGCTCGCCTGAAGGATGAGGCCCGTCGAGTTGCTTGGCACAGGCACGCCCGTAAAGGCCCCCGCCTGCGTGTAGGCGCTCTCCGTGTTCCCCGTGCCCTTGCTAGCCAGCGTGGCCGACGAGAAGCGCGCTGAGGGGATGAGGACGCCCTGATACCTCGTGATGCTTTTCTCGGCCATTACGCGCCCCGGTGCGGGTTGTACCCGCCGATAGACGGACTGATGGCGGAGAGTCTACGCGACAGCGATGACCCTGCATCGTCCAGCGCCTGGGACGTGATGGCCCCCGCCGCCTTGTGGTTCACCATGAGCACGCCAACGCTTACCCCGTTGCCGCCAGATGGCTGCTGGCCGGCGTTGATGTCGTCCAGCGCAGAGCGACCGATGGTCTGCATGCCCTGCCGATTGACGACTCCCTCTTTGGGGAGGAGCAGGGCCGGGACTTCGCCGCCAGCGCCCACCGACAGAACCTCTCCGCCGCTGTGGAACTTGTCAGACGACGCCGAGAACGCCACGCCAGCCGCGACCTTGCTCTGGATGCCGACAGCAGCCGCAGCCGCAGCCGCGAGCGCGAAGCCTTGAGGCGTCCCGCCGTAGGTCGCCAGCGTCGTACCGAACGCGCCAGCCGCCTGGAGTTCCCCGCGGAGGATGGCGAGACCGAGCTCCACGTCCCGGCGCTTCTTCGCTTCCTTGACGTTCGCTAGAGCCAGGCGCTTGAGCCCGCTGATGATGGTCTCGGCCACGTCCTGCGCGCTTGAGATAGCCATGGACGCGAGTTGCCCGATGATGCCGGACTCCTTCTCCGCTGCGTCCTCGCGCACGCGGAGGGTCTCGCGGATCGCGTCCTGCTTGACCTTCTCGGCCTTGACGATCTGCTTTGCACCTTCTTCAACCTCGGCGCCGTAAGTCTTCTGCTCCTGCTTGAGCCTGCGAGTGCTCGTAATGCCAGCCTCGGCGGCAGTGGCTTGGGCTCGGATCTGCTCTACCCATCGACTCCACGAGTCGTCCACCCCGTCAAGGGTTCCGGCCAGATCTGCCGTGGCGGAGTCGAGGCGTAGAAGCGCATCGCTGTACTGGTCAGATAGGCCGCCAGCCTTGTCGATAGCGTCAAAGTTCCCTCGGAGGGCCGAGCCAAGAACCCGTATCACTGTGGACGCAACATCAGCAGCGCCAGCCATAACGGCCAACCGCTTCTTAACCTCGTCAACACTGCGCCCAAACGCAGCAATGACAGGAACGCCAACCTCAAGGAGCGCGGTCCTGATGTTGCTTGAGAAGCGCTTGAACTCTTCCGACCGGTTGAACTCCTCCAGCATCTCAGCCGTGGCGCCCTTGATGCCCACAACGGTCGCGGCCAACGGGTCGAGCACGCTCCCTAGCGTGTCGCTCCATGCGTCCGAGAATCGCTTGATCTGCGGCTCGGTCTCGGTGATTTCGTACACCGCGTCGGCTACCAGCCGGAACGCCTGAACCATCTTCTCAGCGGTGAACACGAGCCCTGCGGCTCCAGCGCCGATCTTAAGGAACGTATCGCCTAGCGCGCTGCTCGACTTCTTCGCGTCCTTGGTCGCCTTCTCCTGCTTCTTGAGCGCCTGCGTGGTGTCCTTGCTGGCTTTCTCGATCTTCTTCTCTGACGCCGCCGCCTCGTCCCCGAGATGGTCGAACGCGCCAACAGCGCGGCGGATCGCTTCGAGAAGGTCGCTAGGGTCGAGGCTCAGGACGTGGCGGATATCAGCCATTAGCCAGCCCTCCCGCCGAACCAGAACGACATAGCAGCGTCAGAGGTCCCGCTATCACGCGCAGCCTTGCGAGCCACTGAGTGCGTGCGAGGGCCAGCGGTTGGCTTGTCGAAGTCCACCTTCCACGCCGCCTTGCTGTATGCCTTCGCGATCCAAAGAACCTTGCTCAAGTCCTCGACCACCTCTTTCAGTCCCACGCGACCAAGCCACATGCGGACATCGCGAAACCCAGCGGGCGCCAGTGACTCGTACCTGAAATCTGACTCGTCCAGCATGATTGCTCGGTAGGCCATGAGGTCCGCGCGTGTCTCCGGTGGTTGCTTGTAGAAGCCGAGGGGGTCGCCCCCCAGAAGGTGTAGCCCGATGTCGAGCGCGATTAACTGCTCTCGGCCTTGCCCGCTTCGGAAAAATCCTCGCGCGCGGTGGCATCCTCCTTGCTCGTCAGGGACTCGTTCAGCCTCGATGTCAGCGCGCCCCACACCGTCGCCATCTGGCGCTCTGTCCACCCGTGCTCGTGGAGCTCCAACAGGACCGATTCCCCGAAGGCGAAGTAGTCGCGGGCATGACCGCGCAGGGTGGCCTCAATGTCCGAGTCCCGCCCGTACCAGCAGAGCCCAATCGCGGCGCCTCCGAGCAAGTGCAGGTCAATCGACTCGTTCACGTGCTGGCCGATGACTGCGAGTTCTCCCGCCTTCTTCGCCTCAGCCTCTCCGTCGCCCTCGCGGACTGCGCGGAGTTCGGCGCCCAACTCGATGATCCCGCTCTGCACCATGTGCGTCTGCCACAGGGCCGCATACATCGGCAGCGGCAAGCGCCACTGAGTCAGACCCAGCCCCTCGACCTCGATGGTGAAGAATCGGGAGTTGTCCGGTAGGACCCGTGGCGCTGTTCGTGCCTTCATGTCATTCCCCTCGCTCGGGCTCTCGCCCGGGGTTAACTCTCGCCGTTGATCCAGATCGTGAACGTCTGGTTGCTCGTCACTCCCGCAATCCGCAGGATGTCCGTCGCGCCGTTCGTGACGGCAACCCCGTCAGGGTCCGACCACGAGAAGTGCCCGCCTGCTGGGATACAGATGATGTCGCTGTCGTCCTTGAACGGGTAGCCGTCGCCTGCAAACGCAGTGGCGCCGACCCCGCCCACGTCGATCCTGTCAGCGTCGGACGTGTTCTTGATGAACAGACCCTTCACCACAGAGAACGAGACGGAGCGCACCGTGGCGCCCGCGTCATCGGTCTGCGTCAGGCTGTCGAGTTCCAGGTCGTCGTTCGCAGCAGCGTTCACCGTGCGAGTGTCGGACCAGACCTGATTCGCCTGCGACGCAGCCGTGCCAGACGGCCACTGAACCTCATACTCGAAGTCGTGCGACTCCTTCGCGCCACCCGTGTCCATGGCGAACGCGAGGGCACCGAAGGCGCTGATCTTGATGTCGGTCTTGAGTGTTGCAGCCATCGTTTACAGCCAGGTCACTTCCTCGGGCTTGTCGTTCACGACGAAGTCCAAGGAAAGGTTGGAAGGGTCGCCCTCGGTCAGCGTGATCGAGCCGGTCACGTAGTTGAGGACGAGAGAGTGCGTGTCGGTGCCGTCGCCCGCGTTGGTGATCGTCAACTTCATCCCGATGGAGTACACCTCGGCGTCACCCGCGCCAGCGGAACTCGCCATCGTGGTCTCCCAATTCGACCCGACGTACCCCGTGGGGTTGCCGGTCAGGAAGTGCCCGATGTCGGCCATGGTCGCCGCGCTCGCGTCCGTCAGGTCACGGAGGTGCATCGTCATCGACAATGTGCCCTCCACGTCGTCCCCGTAGCGCAGGGACGGCGGCGAGGTGATGCGACCCCGGTCCTTGTAGTTCTGCACCGTGCGCGACGACGGCGTGAACGAGAGGTCACCGTTCTCAAAGGCCGCGGTGTACGACTCAGCGCCACCCTCAAGCGCGCCCGTGGTCGTGTTGTAAGCGCCGCCGCCGAGAGCCGCAAACTGGACGGTCCCGTCCAACTTGGTCTTGACGATTGTGGACTCAGCCATCGTGTACTCCTACCGCCTGCGAGGGCGTTGGCGCTGGCGCAAGTCACGCGCGCGCCGGTCTCTACCGGTTGATTCATTGAGAGCGGAACGCGCCCGAAAGAGCAGCGAAGCGAAAAGGCCCGAGGGCGCAGGCTGGGACGGCTGGGGAGCCACGCCGCGGAAGGAGCGGACAATGGCTTTCATCTCGGGCATCACAGCCTGTAGCAGCGCGTGCGCGTCCCGCTCGAGGATCCGCCAGAGCTCCCGCTTCGATCCCGAGTAGTGGACGAACTGCGCGTATTCGACCGGGTTCCGAAGGATCCAGTTCAGACCCACAATCCGATTCTGCCAACCCTGAAGACTGCGACCCGTCACATTGACCGGGAACCACGTCGTGATCAGCCGCTCGCGCCACTGCCGCCGCAACCCGTCGAGGATGGCGGAGATCGCAGGCATGGCAGCGGCAGGTACAACCCCGAGCCGCGCGCCCACGTCGATGCTGATATCAACCGACATCGAGCAACCCCGCGGTCACTTCGCCCAGAGCGATGGCCGCGTCCTCGCCAAAGTACTTCTGAAACAGGCGCTCAGAGTCGTCGTCGTACTGCCCGACCGCATCCCCCGAGTGGTGCGCGTATGAAGCGTAGGACTCTTTCCCGAGCTCGCTCGCGTCGTTCTCGAACACCACGGAGACCTCAGTCACGTCAATCTGACCCGACGCCAGCAGGCGACCCGTATCGAACGGGGTTGGACCGGCGCCCGGGTAGGGGCCGCGGATCTCATCCATGAACCCCTCCGCCTGATGGGCGAGGACCGTATGGATTGCATCCTCAGCGACACCGCCGAGAAGACCGCGCATGTGCAGCACGATTTCGCTGATGTCGATCACAGCCATGAGGCACCATGAGCGGAGCGCCCCCAGGACCCGAGAGCCCACGCGGGAGCGAGACCGAGGGGGGAGGAGTAGATCCCGGGGGCATCTCCGATGCTCATGCTGCCCTCACAGTGGAGGAGTCCCGCGTATAGACGATGTTCCATGTGATGTCGGTGATCACGTACTCACGGGTCGCGCCGGGGCGAGACTCGCTCGACGTGCCCGGGATAACTCGTGCATCCCCGCCGAGGTCTCCGAGGATGGAGCCCCAGACGGCAGCCTCGATGTTCTCGATGTCCCGGAACACCTCTGGCAATCCGCCGAGCGTGCCTGTTCCCTCGACCTCATTCCGGGTCGCAATCTGATGCGACACGCGGGCAATCACAATCGCCTGCTTCCGCATTCGACGCCGAGCATCCGAGCGGTCCTGACCCGTGTCACGAGTCGAGACGGATACCGCAAAGGTGCGGTGCGCCATCGGCTGCGGCGCTTCCTTCGGGGAGAAGATCATCCCGGAATCACTGATGCCGTCCACCGACGATGCGGCGCGACGTACTGAGTCCATGATGTCTGCGAGGGTAGAGGCCATCAGCAGATCCCCCCGCCATACGGCCCACGACGCCACGCGGGGATCTTCGTGGTGTACAGCAGCGGCTGCCCGCTCTGCCCCGTCTCGTCGGGGTCGGTGTTCCCGTCGTCGTCCACGTCGTAGTCGATGCGGAGCTCGTCCCACGCCTTGGCACACTCAGCCTTGTACGCCTCCCAATTCGAGCGGAACTTGCCGCCCGCGCTGCTGCTCCACATATCGCGAAACATCAACTCGAGCCACGTGCATTCGTGGACTTCGAACAGGTCGGAGGCGTCAAGAATGCGATAGGGCTTCCGCGCGTCCTTGAGCAGATGGCGGTTCACCTTGCCCCACGCCTTGTCTCCAAAGCCCTGAGTCTCAGCAGGCGTGTAGGCCCGCGACAGGTCGGTGTGAAGGCCGCGGATGTAGTCAGCGGATACGGTCGGGTAGATGTCCTCCCGCACGAGCGCAGCGGGGCGCTCGATGACCACGGTGTCGCCCGCGACAACGAGAGTCCAGACCTCGCGCCAGAAGTCCGAGAAGGCCAGCGTGTCGGGGATGGTCGAGGCAGCGAGCGTGTACACCGCGATCTCATCCGTGATGGTCACGGCAGCAGCGGAGACGATCAGGTCCCCGTTCTGGTTCTTGATGGTCACGGTCCCCGACGTGGGCGCGACCTGTGCCCCATTACGCCGCAACGGCATCTCCAACGTCTGCGTCCGCGCACGAACGATGAAGTCCGGTCGGTCAAAGTCTGACGTGTAGAGAGTCCGTTGCGGCATGGGTCAGAGTCCTAGGAGAGAGCGACGGAGCCGTTGTTCACGGTCACTTCCCACGCGAGGACGCCAGCCAACTGGATGGCCTCCACGATGAGGACCTGCCGCGCGGTGGCGAAGGTCGCGATCGTGTTGCCTGCGACGTTGATGGCCGAGGCGAACGTGATCACACGGTCTCCGCCACCATCGACATCGAAGCAGAAGATCAGCCGAAGGCCGAGACTCGGGGGGATAGCGACCGTGCCGGTTTCGCCACCCGCTCCAGTGGTGATTGGAATCACCGCAGAGGCGGTCACGGGGACAGCAGCAGCATCGCCCGGGTCGGCAATCGCGCCAGCGCCGACGGTGCCCCACGCGGAGGCTCCGTCCGTGTTGACGTAGATGACCTCGGAGGCGCCGCCGCCATCCTGTCGGAGAAAGACCGAGCCCTGCGGCTTCGTCAGCGTCCCGTTCGGGTCGCCCTCTCCGGTGGTGATGATCGGGGCGACCTCGGCCTCGTCGATGCGGTTGGAGCCGACCACGGCCACCTCAGCGTATGCGACGGGGTTCTGAAGTCCGAGCGGCCGGGGGGCCTTTCCTGCGTTGTCTCGTACGAGTGCCATTTCACGGTCCTTTCAGACGGACGCCGAGGCGTCGGTGATTGTGTGGCGGTGGTCCTACTTGTCTGAGGTAGGCGCCTTCTTCTTGCGGGGAGCGCG
>Ga0316202_10002390_pt1 | contig 12447 bp, 17 predicted proteins | sample 3monrhotite_MG_FD_204934 | JGI IMG/M metagenome (GOLD analysis project Ga0316202, IMG submission 204934) | Microbial mat bacterial communities from mineral coupon in-situ incubated in ocean water Damariscotta River, Maine, United States -... | ecosystem: Environmental > Aquatic > Marine >... | reverse complement strand
TTATGCCGAAGGTGGAGCAGTACAAATGCAAGAAGGTGGTGAAATGGATCCGAGCATGTTTCCTAAAATGGACGGTGATATAAACGGTCCAGGCACAGAAACCAGTGACGATATACCAGCTATGTTAAGCGATGGTGAATTTGTTATGACAGGACAAGCTGTAAGAGGCGCAGGATCGTATGAAATGAAGTCTGAACCTGGTGGCATTATTAGCTTGGTTCCGTCTTTAGAAGAGAACAGAGAGCGTGGTATGGATCTTATGTACAAGATGATGGATACTTTCGCCTCACAAGCTAAGGTTAATTAATATGGGACTATTTTCTAACGTATTAAAAAGAGTAAAAGAGGGCGTACCACAAGCTCTTGAGCAAAGACGTAATCCAGGTTTTGGTATTGGATCTTTAATGGCAAGGCCAGATCTTGAGCCAAGAGGCGGCGGTTTTTTAAAAAGAGTAGCTCGTAATGTAAATCAACAATTAAGGCCACAACCACAACAAAATCCAATGCTTCCTATTATGCCGCCATCGATACCTGGTTTAAATATCCCAGATTTAAGTGCGCTACAAAATATATCACCAGCAGTTCAAGATGCAGTGCAACAAAGTTTAGCTACAGGTGAACCACTTTTATCTCCAGAGCGAATACAAGAAATAATAGCACAAAACCCCGTGCTTCCTATTACACCGCCGATAAGAGAAAAGATATTACCACCAAAGATATTACCACCATCAATCGGTGGTATAGGTGGTGGCGAAGGACCTCCGTTATTACCTTTGCAACCACCTACCGATGATCCTTTTTTAAGGCCTAGAGTAGATGCAATTGGCGGCCAACAACTTATACCTCAAGTAGATAAATTAGGTAGACCAATTCCACGTCCATCAATCGGTGGTGCTGGCGGTGGCTTTTCACCTGGTCAAAGAGTTGGTGAGCCATCACTAACTCCTTTTATGCCTACAGTAGATCTTGGACCAGAAGTATCAATGGAAGAAGCAGAGGCTTCTCTAAGAGCTGCTGGTGGTGGAAGAGGTGGAAGAAGAGAACCAATACCTCCACAAGACTTTGGCTTTGGCCCAGGTATAAGACCAACAGAGACTCGTGGACCAGATGGAAGAATTATTGGTCCAGCAGGTGTAACTCCGCCTGGAGCAAGACCTGGAGCTTTCGTACCACCACAACAACCAGCTCGAACTCCATTATCTGAGAGAACAGATATTTACGGTGAAGGTAAAAAATACGATCCAGCTAATTTACCAGAGGGTTTTTCTTATGATAGAGGTGATGGGATATATTCTGCGGTCATGCCATCTATGGGTAATGTATATGCCTACGGTCCAGATGGTCAAAGAATAGAAGTTGCAAGTGGAATACAGAGTCCTGGATTCAATACTACAATACCTGGCTACGGTACAACACCTCCACCACCTATTTCGGATCCAGTAGTTGATCCTGTTACAACACCTGCGCCAGTGACACCACCAGCGCCAGTAACGCCACCTGCATCTACAACCGTTGCAGCTAATCAACCTACAGAAGCACCAGTTACAGATCCTGCACCTGTGGTAGAACCAAGTCCTACACAAACAACAGCTGCACCACAAGTTCCTGGAGGAACTCCGTACGCAGCAGGTGTGACACAGATACAGTCTGGTTTAGATCCATTAACCGAGCAATTATTATTCGGTCTTGGTGGCCAGGGTGGATTTATACCTGGAGCCATGAGAGCCGCTGAGAAGGTTTTTTATGACGACCAGGGCCAACCAGTCGTGATAGATGAACAAGTTGCAGGATTCAGTCCAGATCAACTTGCAGCTATGCAAATGCAAAGACAATCCCTTGGCATGCAAGATCCATATTTACAAGGAGCAGCTGGAGCCTATGGTTCTGGTACGCAAGCATTAGAAGAAGGTTTACAAAGAGGTAGGACAGCCGCGATAGGAGCTTTAGGTGCAACACGAAGAGGTGTTGGATCGTTACAAAGAGGTTTAGGCGAGTCAGCTGATATATTGAGAGGCACAGTCGGTGGTTACGATCCGAGTATGACCGAGCGTTTTTATGATCCATACGAAGACAGAGTTGTTCAACAAACCGTAAAAGATATTATGGAACAAGGCGCTAAATCAGACATTGGTGCGCGAGCTGGAGATATAGCAAGAGGCGGTGAATCAGCTTTTGGATCAAGAGCTCGTTTGGGTGCTGGAGAACGTCAAGAAGCTCTAGGTAGAGGTTTGGCTGAGGCGGTAAGCGGAATACGCTCACAAGGCTTTAGAGAAGCTCAACAAACAGGTTTGGGTGAGTTTGCTAGACAAAAGGCCGCAGAGAGAGCTGCAAGCACTGGTTTGGCAGGATTAGCTGGCCAAGGCTTTGGTGGATCTCAAGCATTAGCTGGAGCATTAACTGGACTTGGTGGAACCGAACAGCAAATAGGTCAGCAAAGATATAGCGGTCAATTTGGTTTAGGATCTAGCTTACAAGGTTTAGGAGCTCAAGCAGCAGGAGCATCCGCTTCTGATATAGCTTCTTTATATGGCATGGGTTCACAACAACAAGGACAAGCACAACAAATGTTAGATGCACAACGTAGAAACATGCAACAAAGACAAATGACACCGTTGCTACAATATCAAGCTCTGGCACCATTTGTAGGCATGGCACCAGCAGGACAGTTCCAAACAACCACACAATTTGCACCTAAGCCTAGCGCTATGCAAACTGGAATTGGTACAGGCCTATCAGCTTTTGGAGCATTAGGTAATTTATACGGTAATAAATAATGGCGATAACACGAGCGCAAATACCAGAACAAATTGATGTTTTTAATGAAGGTGGTGATGTCACATCGTCACTAACTCCAGCAGATATTCTTGCTTTGTATGGAGCGCAACAGAGTGCGCCAACAACTGCTGAGGATATTACAGCACAAGCGGAACAAATGGCTGGTCTTTTTGCACAACCGAGAAAACAAAATATTTATGATTTAGCATCTGATATTGGCGCTGGCCTAGTTGCATCTGCATCTGATCCTAGAGGATTTGGAGCAGGTCTTACTGCTGGTTTTCAATCATTTAATGAAAGAGCAAAAAAAATAAAATCAGAAAAAGATAAAATTAGACAAGAGCTTTCTTTATTGGCTTACAAACAAGTTGAAGCAAGGAGAGCAGAACAAGCAGAAACATCCAAAGAGATTTTGGAAATGCAATTTGAAGCTGCGTTGGAAGGCCAGGGTGGAATGTTTAAAGGCACTTCAACTGAATCAGCTGCTCTTAATTATATTTTAGCAGCCGAAGCAAACCCAGAATTAAAGGATACACCAGAATATAAAATTGCTATTGCTGTTGCAGGAAAAAGTAAAATGGTTCCAAGACAAACAGAAGAGGGAACAATAATGGTTGAGCAGCCTGGTATAGACATACCTAGTATTCTAGGGCCAAGATCTGTAGCTCCAGAAAGTCAAATACAAATAGGTAACACTACTTGGACTTTTACTGGCAGAAGAGACGGTAATAATCAGCCGATCTACTCAGACGGAACTAAAGAACAAGTTATTAAGGCAGGTCCATAATGCAACAAAATTATGTGTTAAGCGATCCTGTTATAAAGGTTGAAGATAGGCCGCAAGTAATTCCTGGAACAGAAGTATCAAAAGATCCTTTTACAGAAGGCGCAAAAAGACAAGGTGGTTTTGCTGTGCGTATGGAAAGAGCGTTAGAAGAACTTGAAAGATTAGAAAATGCAGACTTTAACCCAGTAAATATAAAAGACACTTTGGTTAATAATCTTCCTTTTGTACCAAATGCAGTAGAAAACTATTTAAGCAGTCCAGAATACAAACAATATCAAAGGGCAAAGATTGATTTTTCAACAGCACAATTAAGGCAAGAAACTGGTGCTGTTATTAATGAAAGTGAAATTGTTTGGATTGACAAAACCTATTTTCCACAGTTTGGTGATGATCAACAAACTCTTTTAAACAAAAGAGAAGCGAGAAGGGCAGCTTTAGCAGCTATGATTGGACAGGCTGGTAAGGCCTACGACAGAACCAAGGCTGGATTAAAAGATAATGAATATGGTTTTGAGTCAGAACAGGCTATGGATGAATTAAAAAAAAGAGCACAAAGTAATCCAGCGTTAAAAGCAAAATTAATTGAAAAGGGTTTGATCAATGAGTGATAGTAAAAACGGCTTACAAGATTTAGAAGATAGCGTTCTGTTAGAAATGGCAACAGCCTCAAGTGTTATAGGCAGTGAAGATTCTTATGAGGACATGTTAATTGAAAAGATTGCTCAAGAAAGATTATTACAATCAATAGATAAAAAAACTGGAGCACCAAGCGAAGTTCGTTTTAGTGTAGGTGCTGCTCAAAGTCCAGAAGACAAGCTGGCTACTTTGCGTCAATATTATCCAGATGCTATGCGTATTGAAGACTTTGATCCACAAAATGGTGCTATGCAAATGGGCCATGGTAATTTTGTATTTACAGATCCACAAACCAATATATTAACTTTGTATGATGAATTTAATCCTAAGTTTTTAGGCGTGCCAGTTCCTACTGGCAGAGACTTTTTAGATGCTGGCCCAGAGGTAGCAGAAACAGTCGGTGCTATTGGTGGAGGTATTGCAGGCGGTGTTGCTGGCGCAGGTGCTGGTTCTCTTGCTATGCCTGGCGTTGGTACTGTTGCTGGTGGTACTGCTGGATTTATTGCTGGAGAAGGACTTGGCAGCGCAACAATGAGAGAGCTTTACATAGGTATTGCAGATGTATTTGGTGAAACGGTTGATACCAGAAATCTTGGTGATCGCTCTCTGGACTTTACACAAACAGCTACTTTTAATGCTGCTGGCGGACCAATATTAAGTAAGACCTGGCAAGGTATTAAATATGTAGGTGGCCAACCAATAAGATATATGACAGGGGGTGCTTCGCCTGCTGCTCAACAAACAAAAGAGGCCTTTGATTCGGTTGGTATTACAAATCCAACAGCAGGGCAAATTACAAGTAATCCGACACTAAATTTAATTGAGTCAAGTTTATCCGCAATGCCGACATCAACAAAAATTATGCACCAAAATGCAGCTCAAACTATTTTTGAAATAGATACTTTTGCAAAAGAATTAGCAAAAAAATATGGTGGTGTAAGAACTACAGATGAAGCTGGCCTATCGCTTATGAACTCTGCAAGAGCTGCTAGAACAAGATATACCAATGATGTTTCTGCAATGTATAACAAGGTTAATCAGTACATATCACCAGATGTATCTTCACAAGGCAAACACACACAAGAATTTATAAAAAAATATTTAGTAGACTCAAAAACTGCTACTGGTGAAGAAACACTAAAACCTGTCATGGAAATGGCAGCCAAGTTAATGGCGGATGCAGACGCTGGAGTTTTAAACTACAACACGTTAAAAAACTTTAGATCCTACCTTAGAGAAAATTTGTCCTCGGCTACAGCAGCTGGCGGTAAACTTGATGCTACTGGAACAAAAATGAAAGAGCTTTATGGTTATATAACTAAAGACTTACATGATCTTGTTGAAACCGCAGGCGACGAAAACGCTAAAAAATTATTTGAAGATGCCAATAAATTTGTATATAAAAATACAAACAAACAAGGCGGTATAACATTTATTGATAATGTTCTTGCTAAGGGTGATGTGACAGCAAACAAGGCCCTTAAATATGTTTTAACTGGAGCTAAAGATGGTGGTGAAGATCTTATAAAACTTAAGTCTATGTTAAAACCAGAAGAATTTGATGCTATTTCTGGTTACATGTTAGGCAGAATGGGTATGCCGACTCCAGGCTTAGGCCAGGGTGTAGAGCTAGGAGCAGAAGGTGTAGCTAAAGAGGGCGCAGAATATATAGCAGAGCAAGGCTTTTCTCCAAAAAGGTTTATGACCAATTGGAACTCTTTAAGTAAAGAAGCTAAGGAAGCATTATTTAAAGGTACAGAATACGAAGAGTTAATACCAGAGCTAGATAACCTGGTGTTTACTATTGATAAGATTGGTGTAGCAGCACAGCAAATGGCAAATCCAAGTGGTACAGCAAGAGTGTTAAATACTTCTGCTTTATTTTTAGGAGGCTTGGGTGGTGCCGCTACAAGTTTTGATTTTGGGTTGGGTGCTTTGGTTGCGCCTTTTGCAAGTGCAAAATTAATGACTAACAAAAACTTTGTTGGTTGGCTATCCGAAGGATTAGAAAAAGCAGCCTATGATCCGAGTAGTTTTGGACAACATGTAAGAAGGCTATACCAAATTTACGAGGTAAATCCAGAGATTAGAGACGAAGTCAGAGCTGTTATTGATGGCATGCAGTTTGAAACCATTGAGCCAATTGAGGACAGAAATGCGGCCAACGTGCCTCCAGTGACTACGCCAGCTCCAAATGAACAAGCGTTTAGAGAGGTTTCAAATGCAGAGATTTCTGGCAAACTGTTACCAGACGTTCAATTAGCAGATCAAATAGTTTCTTTTGAATCACCACAGGTAAGTGATCCAGAAATTGTAATGTCACCATCTATTTTGCCCAATGAAAAAGACAGAGAAATAGCTATGCGCGACATGGGCGGTATTGGCAGCTTAGGTTAATGGCCAGGGACTACGCAAAAGAGTATGCTAATTATCATTCTCGACCAGAACAAATAAAAAAAAGATCTTCAAGAAATAAAGCCAGGCGATTTGCTGTTGCTAATGGCAAAGCAAAAAAGGGTGATGGCAAAGATATACACCACCGAGACGGCAATCCGTTAAATAATAAAAATGGTAATTTAAGATCTATGTCAAAAAGTTCAAACAGATCTTTTGCTAGGACTAAGACTGCTAGGAAAAAAAGAGTTTAAGACTCTGAGGCTAGGATAACAGCTCCGACTACTTCGTAATCAAGATCATATCCCATTACTTTTTCGCCACCTACTTCTACTTCCAAGTTCCTGGAGATAAGTCTCATAAGAGCAGCTTGTTGATGCAGTGTTAATCTACTGAATAGATCTATAACTTCTTGAGCTTCCAGGACTGGCCTGTAAGATTGTGGTACTTGTTTTTGTTTCTTAGCCATGGTTTTAAATATCTTCATGTTCATTTATTGCAGCTAATCTTTTGTGTTCTTTTTGTATTAATACTTTAAGCTGATCTATTTTAGATCTGTGCTCGGTCTGGCAGATCTCATTTAATAGATCATAAGTAGCAGGATCTACCGCTAAACTTTTTCTAATTTCTTTGCCTTCGTTGTTCATTTTATATTTCCGTTTAATACATAGTGTATGTTTCGTTTGGTATATTCTATAAAAATTTACACAAATATACAAGAAATTATTAGTTTTTATCTGATATACTAAAAACCATGTACAAACTTAGAGACTACCTCTTAAGCATGCAGTCCAACTGGATGATCAATCACAAGACTCAACAAGCGGTTGAGGAAAGCATGCCGCAGATCATAAAGTATCGTTCCGCAAATGGCCTGGAGGATATGGGCAAAACACCTATACATGACGTTGTAAAGAAGATCTATCCAGAGATCTACAGGTTCCCATTATTTCGCCGACACTTCTGCACGCTCTTGATCAGAGAGATCGAACACATGAAAAAAGAAATAGGCTTTGAAGGCAATGAGGATGAAGATGTTTACCGTCAGATCCCAGAGATTGTACTCAAAGAACAAGTACCAGAGCTGTATCGAACTATGTGGTTTGTGGTTCAAACAGTTCTCAATCCTATCTTTAATGCAGTTTGGCAAAGAGACTGCCATGATCCTGCAAGCATACAGATTGCAAACTATAATTTAAGAGACAAAAAACAAGGTGCCTGGCATCACGATGAATCAGCAGATATATCAGTCGTGGTCCCATTAAATACTGGTAAGTACAAAGGTGGCGGCACTGAGTTTCATAATTACGGTGAGGTCCCACCTTTACCTACTGGCCATGCACTTATGTTCCCAAGTTTTAATAACTTGCATAAAGGTCTACCCGTTGAAAGCGGTGATAGATATCTCTTGGTTTTCTGGCTTTGCGACAAGCAAAGAACTGTCGATTTATTCCATTATTTAGACTAAAAAATAACTGTTATTATTGTGTGTAAACAGTTGCATATAGTTGCAACTTATGGCATTATATCTATGTGGGAATTTTAATTAATAACAAAGAAAAGGAGGTTGGAATGACTGGACACAAATGGGATGATCCAAGATATGTTGGTGGCATTGATGCTGGTGACAGGATCTATTACAAAGGTGATATGGCAAACGTAGGCGGCTGGGGTATTGTTACTAAGGTTGTGCCTTGTGAGTATTACCACAAAACAATAACCATTGAGTTGGACGACGGAAGGATCCAAAAAATTAATCCTTACATGTTGGGTTGCCAGACTGAGGCTAACAAACCAATCTACAACCAAGGTGGTTTGGAAAGACATGTGATGGCTTACAAAAAAGAATGGGAGGTAGCGTAATGTTGAAATGGGTTGACGAAAAAGTAACTCCGAACAAGTATGCCAAGTTGTTGATCTTAGACAAGATTGACGAATTGCTTGCTGGGTACTGGGAGGAAGGTCTTGCAAACTATGATGGCACATTAGATTGTACTGAAAAAGAGCTTGCGGAAGTGAGAAAAATGTTAAGAAAAAGAGCCAAGGGTGTTTACAACTACCTTGGTTACACAAGGGAGGGATTATGATTATTAAAGATACTAAACCTGTTATAGATCAACTAACCAAAGATGCAGAGATCACTTTAAATCTTTGGCTTGGTTGTGGTAACGAGAAGGGCCAAGAGATCTACAGAAAAAGATACAAGGATATCGCAGCTGAGATCTTGGAGCTTTTACAACTGGATTATGAAATAGCAAACGGAGGTGCATAGTGAGAGATTTTGAAACATTCATTACTTACGTTTTAGTATGTTATGACGATACTGACATGACTAAAAAAGAAGCAATAAAATACACGAAAATGTATAACAAACTTTTTCCAAATCTTTGGGGTGGTGGCGACAGCCTGGACAGAGAAAAGGTTTACGAATTATTTTTGATGGGCAGAGCAGATGCTTTGGCTAAAAAACACAATGAAGAGGAGGTAGCGTAATGATTAACGCAAAAGTAACGGGATACTGGGGAGCTGGTATTCCATTTGATTATGGCAAAGTTGTTGCCAATCACAAAGACGGTTATGTGACTGTCAAGTGGGATGATGGCAGAGAAGTCATGCACAAAGAAACCAGCATTAAAGTTGGTAACCATGAAGACGGGATTGGAATTTATTGGGGTGTCGACAAAGAGGCGATACCTTTCAGCACTTACTGGTAGGAGGTAATATGATTGAATATTGTTTAAGAGCAAAAGAGGGAGATTGTGCTGCTGGCGGCTTAGGCAAAGCCAGCGATGTAATACCTTTTGATAACAAATACAAAGATCTTGTAAAAGAGTTTTTAAAAGCTCAAGCGGATCTAAACATGGCTTATGATTTTTATGAACACGAAAAGCCAACAACATTAAATCTCAGAGTCAAATTTTACAATGTCTTTGAGGAACTAAAAGATGCTGGTGTGTTTGATCACAAATACCATGCAAGGACTACCTGGTGTGCCGATGCTTATTCAGAGGGTTGTTTAGAATGGTTTAATGATGATTACGGCCCGCACAAATTAGCCGATCACATTTAATAAAGATCCGATAACTCTACAGTCTGGATCCCTTCCAGGTTGTAGGGTTTAAATTCATCCTGCTCTTTACATCTGAGCAATAGATCCAAGGCCTGTTCATTTTTAGCTTGTGCATAAACAAGCGCTTCATCCGATAAACGATAGACTCCATAAGGATAAGGAAATTGTTTTTCCTGGGCCAAGAAGTTAAATCCGTCAGCTCGCAAGCCAGAGGCTCTACAGCCGTCAACATATAGTGCTGCTTGCATGTGATAGTTGAACCCATTAATCGCTTGTCTAAAGCCACGAGGTGAAGCGTCACGACATGTTTTAAGATCCCAAACGTCCTGGTTATCATACCAATCCAATCTGCATTTGAAGGGATGGCCGTGTAATTCAAAAACTAAAGTTAGCTCGGCTCTGTGATCTTCTTTAGGAATATAGTCGGCAACGACTTCTCGACGTTCCATACAAACGTCGTACATGTCCTGGGTGATCGCAGTCCTATCTTCTACGGTCGCCATAAAATCTTCATATTCTTCTTTGCCAGCTTTGGTTCTGCGATCAAACTTAGGCATGATTATAAATTCTTCATCAAACTTATGATGTTCCAGGAACACCGTATGTTGTACTCGGCCCTCCAAGAGTGCTGGAGTCTGGACCATTTCTTTTCTATTCTTCCAGCTGTACGGGCATTTTATGACCGAGGTAAGATCGTGAGATCTAAAGGCTGGGATTGCTGCATACTCTTCATAAGGTATGTCCTCATAGATTCCTGGTTTCATTGTCGCTCCTTAAAATAAATGTTCGTCTTTGGTTAGCTCAGTCATTATTAAACTGTAGCCGACCAGATCGTCAGCTGAATCTTCATGCCCTGGATTGTTGACGATACGGCATGATTTAAACGCGATCATCATAGCGCAGCATTGCGATGGCGTTAGTTCCATGCCAAGCAGTGCGCTCCAGGTTTTGGACAGCTGATTAAAGAAGGCCTCTGGACTATTGTAGGCGTTGCCTTTTATGTCCAGGAGGTCTGCTATTTGGTTTGCTTTGTCTTTATACATAATCAGAGTTGATGGGTAGCTAAACTCAATCTTATAGGGGGGATTGAGAGTGTGAGAAGTACGGAGGTGCTACCCATCAAAAATTGTTAAAACGGTATGTCGTCTTCTGTGATTGTCTTCTTCTCATCGTCGTCCCAGTCGTCGCTGTGTGTTTCAGCTGCGGCTTGATCAGTCAACCTTCCTAGTTCCTCACTCATTGATGGTTCGTCAGAATCGCCAACTGCTGCTTTGTATTCATAACTGGATTCAATATCCGTTTGCTGCCAAGGCGGTAGTGAATCAAAGATGTCACACATAGCTTTGGTTTCTGGTGAGGACTTACCTTTGAACTCATTACAATATAGATCCATGTCAAACGATTGTTTGTCGTTAAATGTTTCTACAACCTGGATCCCGCCATCTGGTCTTTGCAGGTTCATAATCTTTGGATTGCCACCTTCTGAAAATTCAGTCGGAGCTGTATGGCCAACTTCTATTCTTGCTGTACAACCAAGCAGTTTACTTATATCAAAACCTCCCAGTTCTTCTTCGGTAAAACTTTTACCTCTCCAGCTCTCCAGGTCCTTTCTAAGAGCAGCTGCTTCAAATAAGGATGCAGTGTAAGTCCTAGAGACAGCAAAGGGCCTGTCGTCTTGCATCTTACATTCATTGGTTTCTGGATCCAGGGCCTTGGTGATTTCAAACGTAATATGGACTCTGGTCTTTTTACTTTTGACACCTTTGTATTCTTGATCAGTCGTTCCTAGATCAATGATACGAAAACAGGTACCTGTGTAGATACCCTTTTGTAATTTTGGTAAGCTATCGCCGCTACCGTCGCTACTAATTGTTAAACTCATAATTAATTTTCCTCCGAGTGTTTGCAAATTATCATAAACTTGGGTAATATTCTATACACTTTTATAAAAGAAGTAAACAACAAAAAACAAGGATGATTGATGTCATTAAAAATAAAGCGACCAAACAATAAGAATTTTGAAACCCCATTTACCAAAGATTACACATCACAGTTTAGAGATTTCCTAGCCACAAATGGCTATGAACCAGATCCCAATAAGGGATTGGTTACCGATGGCTCAATTGGTCGAGCATACATCAACATTGGTAACCAAAGGAAGCTGGTGGGTTGGTATCAAGCCTGGTTAGATCAGAGTCTACCTTATGGCAGAATTGGCGACTACCGTGTCAGCACGGACCAACCCACAGCGACTTGGAAGCCAGAGAATAGTAAGAAGTATCGTATGACCAAAGAGCAGAAGGCGGAGATCGAGGAATTACGCCGTGCCGCTGAGGTGAAGACAGCTGAAAAATATACGCAGGCCGCAGAGCGTTCTCAGTCTATCTGGGCGGGTTGTGAGGATGTAGTCAAGCATGAATACCTGGAGAATAAACAGGTCCTTAGTTATGGTCTAAAAAAAGATAAACACGACAACTTGGTTATCCCTTTAAAAGATAAGCAGGGCACTATCGTTGGTCTACAGTTTATTGCGGGCGATGGATCTAAGCGTTTTCTTACTGGTTCTAAAAAAAGCGGTAGCTTTTTTCTTCTCGGCAGAGAGATCTTCAATAGCACAGATACACTCAATTATGCAGAAGGCTATGCCACTGCTGCATCTATTTACGCTGATCGCTCACAGCCTGTGGTCGTGGCGTTTGATGCCTATAACTTATCGCCTGTCGCAGAGGTGATGTACGAGTATTTTCCCAATCACAAACACGTCTTTGTCGCTGATAACGATGAT
>Ga0316202_10002389_pt1 | contig 12454 bp, 13 predicted proteins | sample 3monrhotite_MG_FD_204934 | JGI IMG/M metagenome (GOLD analysis project Ga0316202, IMG submission 204934) | Microbial mat bacterial communities from mineral coupon in-situ incubated in ocean water Damariscotta River, Maine, United States -... | ecosystem: Environmental > Aquatic > Marine >... | reverse complement strand
GCTCATCGCCTGTCTCTTCAGACCAGCGCAGCATCGGCCCGTATTCGCCCTCCAGACCAAGATATTCCTTATACCACGCCCGCGTCGCTTTCGGATCTTTCACAACGTGAAAAATTCCGCCTAATCCGGTGATTTTCGCCATGCCTTAGCCTCCCCTTTAACCCGGAGACTAGCAGATCACTGTTTTGGATATAGGGCGAGCCTATGCGCTCTCTTCGAACAGCTCGCGGCCAATCAACCAACGGCGAATTTCGCTGGTTCCGGCACCAATCTCGTAAAGTTTGGCATCGCGTAGCAAGCGGCCCGTCGAGTATTCGTTGATATAGCCATTGCCGCCCAGCAACTGGATCGCATCCAGAGCCGATTGGGTTGCCGCTTCAGCCGCAAAAAGAATAGCACCCGCAGCGTCCTTGCGAGCTGCCTCACCGCGATCACAGATCTTGGCGACTTCATAAACATAGGCGCGAGAGGCATTCATGCGAACATACATATCGGCCATTTTGCCCTGTACAAGTTGGAAAGAGCCAATCTCGCGATCGAATTGTTTGCGCTCATGCACATAGGGCAGCACGACATCCATGCAGGCCTGCATAATGCCGATAGGACCGGCGGCCAGGACAGCGCGCTCATAATCAAGTCCGCTCATCAGGACTTTCACACCGCCATTGAGCGGCCCCATAATATTTTCTTCTGGCACTTCGCAGTCTTCAAAGACCAGCTCGCCGGTTTCCGAACCGCGCATACCCAGCTTGTCCAGCTTCTGCGCGATGGAAAAACCCTTCATTCCTTTTTCAACGATGAAGGCGGTAATGCCGCGCGAATTAGCGGCTGGATCCGTCTTGGCATAAACCACAACGACGTCGGCCGATGGACCATTAGTGATCCACATTTTCGAACCGTTGAGGACGTAATGATCGCCTTTTTTTTCGGCCTTCAACCGCATGGAAACGACATCGGAGCCTGCGCCCGGTTCGGACATGGCCAGAGCGCCAACGTGCTCACCAGAAATCAACTTGGGTAGGTAGCGAGCCTTTTGTTCGGCGTTCGCCCAGCGTCGCACCTGATTCACGCAAAGATTGGAATGCGCGCCATAGGAAAGGCCAACCGAAGCGGACGCGCGGGAAATTTCTTCCATTGCAATGCAATGTTCGACATAGCCAAGTCCCGTGCCGCCATCTTCCTCGGAGACGGTCAGGCCTAACAGACCCAGATCGCCCATTTTCCGCCAGAGGTCGGCGGGGAATGTGTCTGTTGCATCGATTTCCGCAGCGCGCGGCGCCAACTCATCAGAGGCAAAGCTGCGCACAGTGTCGCGGATCATCTCGGCCATATCGCCAAGGTCGAATTTCATAGAAGGATATTGGTTCGGGATCATGGACCGGGATTTGGCGCAAACACCCGGTCAGGTCAAGCAAAGGGGGTGTGCTATTTTTTTCTTGAGCCCAACAACCAGATCGCCGCACCAGCCGCAAAAATGAAGCCAACGACAACGGCAACGAGACCGAAAAAGAGATTTGTCTCTTCGTCTCCCGATCCCAAGCGGGAGATCAAATCCCAAGCACCACCCGCCAGTAGAGCAAGGCCCAAAAAGAGCAAAATTATCTCGCCCAAATGCCCGCCATTTTTGCCCGGTGCGGGTTCAGAATCGCCGTTTGACCAGCCATTCAGCCCGCCGGTTTCAGCCTCATCATTCGCAAACTCAGCATCAATGTCTGATGGATTGAGAAGGTCATCACCATCTTCGTCGGACTCGACCTCATCACCTGTGGAGCCGGAACCAGACACTTCGCCTGCAGCACCATCCTGTGAGACAGCCGCCATGCCAACGATGGGTGGGGCATCATCACTATCGGCCTCGACGGCCGCGTCTTCTTCATCAATGGAGACAGATTGCGTATAGGCAAAGCCCAGAGCATTGGGCGAAACAGCATCTTCAATTGGCACTTCTACTGGTTCTGGCTCGATAACATCCGGCGTAGGCGCGTCTTCATAACCACTTTCGCGAACCGGCCCGGATAATTGGGTCTGCATGCGTAAAATGACGCGCGACGCCAATTCAGACCGACCCGGAGCTACGCGGACAGGCGCAGGCGCTTCCATTTCCACAGGCGGTTCTTCAGTCTCGATCTCTTCCTCAACCGTCGTCTCGTCTTCAACTTCGACAACGGGCGGGATGATCACTTCATCGTCGGAGGGGTGATCAAATTCGATAACGAGTTCGACCGGCGTGCGATCGGCATCTTCCGGCAATTCATTCAGGAAAAGATCACGTTCGGCATCGCGTCGTGCATCGCCGCCGCCATTCCAGGCCGCGATAGCGTCGGCGGCTTCATGCCAACGATCTTTGCGGATAAGTCGAACAACTGCGCTGCGCCGGAAGGCCGGAAGCCCAATGCCCAGGGCAAACGACACCAGCGCATCTCTCTGCGATGCACCAAGATCGCCGCCAATGGCCTCATCAATCGCTTGCTCGGCTTGAAGGACATCATAGACCAGCAGCAATTCGGCTTCTTCCGCCGAGACAGAAGCGCCAGCTTTTGCAGCGGCGTGGTGTCCATACCCGACAACCCAGCTGCCATCACTGCCCTGACGGGCGCTGGAAGCGAAAATTTCGTGCGCCTTGATCAGCTCGCGAGCTGCAGGCGAAGATTTTAAACGCGGCTTCATGACTGTTCCATTCCGAGACGGTCCGCAATTGTTTCAGCGAACGCTCTGCAATTGCATTGCCGAACGGATTAATCGGTTTCAGGCGTGAAGATGTCGGTGGCACCAATGGCCGTAAACGGTGCAAAGAAACCACCTCCTGCGCCGCCGCCAATCACCATCAATTCACCGTTGATCGATACCATCGCGGCATCGGTGCGAGGGGATTCAAGAGCGGGTTCTTCTAGCCAGATGCCCATTTCCACGTCCAGACGTAGATGGCTGGAGAGCGTGGTCGACAAACTCTCACTGCGGCCACCCACAACGTGGATATTTCCATCCAGAACAGCGGTCGCGTGCCCAGCGCGTGGAGCCGGCAAAGCTGGTCCTATGGTCCAGCTCTCGCTCGCAGGGTCGAAGATGTCTACACGCCCTGTGACGGTGCCGTCATCAACACCGCCTATGAAATATATGCGATCATTCATGACGACAGCGGACGCGCCACGGCGAGTGATTTCGGCAGGAGCAGGCAAAGTCGACCAGTTGCGCCTTGCAGGATCAAATACGAAGATACCGTCGCTGCCATCTTCGCCGCCAATGGCGTAAAGGAGGCTGCCAAGCGCCACGAGCTGGAAGGATGCCTTTGGCCCCGGCATAGGCGTTTCACGCAGCCAGACGCCTTCTAGCGGATCAAGTGACCACATATCCGCGCTAGGTCGTAAGGGCTCAAATTCCGGACGACGAAATTCCGTTAGATCATTGCCATCGATGCGGCTGCGATCCGAGGCAGCATACCCGCCGGCGGCATACAGGCGGCCATTGACCGCAGCGAAACCAAATCGCTCCAGTCCGCGCGGCAAGGCGGTCGCATCCATCCATTGCAATGTCGATGGGTCAAAAATTTCCAATGTGTTGTTCGGCTCAGTCAAACCTGAACCTCCGGCCGCATAGATACGGCCATTCATTTCAACCGCTGCGAGGCCTGATCGCGCATCCGGCAATTCCTGAGCGCGGCGCCAATATCCATCACCAAAAGCCGGGCCTGCCGCAGCAATCCCCAAGGAAAGTAGTGTTAAAAGACGAAGTTTATTCATGTCAGTTTCGCTCCTTCCCCCGCGATACGCATTGAACCCCATTTACAAGAGGATGATGGCAGCCAATCCCAAAAACGCAAAGAAGCCGATCACATCCGTGACAGTTGTCACAAAAACCGATGACGCCACCGCCGGGTCAGCGCCGAATTTACGCAGCACCAGCGGCACAGCGATTCCAGCCAATCCCGCAAAGGTGAGATTAATCACCATTGCAAGCGCGATGACGCCAGCCAATGGGACGTTCTGGAACCAGATGGCCGCAACCAGCCCCATGACGATGGCGAAAATCAGGCCATTGACGATCCCCGTGACAAGTTCGCGGATAATGACACGGCGAGCATTTGCCGATGTCAGGTCACGCGACGCTATGGCGCGTACTGCCACCGCCAGAGACTGAGTGCCTGCATTACCGCCCATCGAGGCGACAATCGGCATCAACACGGCGAGCGCCACGATGGTGGCCAAAGCATCGGCAAACATCGCAATGACGCCCGAGGCCAGAATCGCAGTCGCCAGATTCACCAAAAGCCAAGGCGCGCGGGACCGCACAGAATCGAGCACAGAATCGGAGAGTCCAGCATCATTCACGCCGGCAAGGGCCAGCATGTCTTCCTTGTTTTCTTCCTGGATGACATCGACCATATCATCAATCGTCAACATCCCGGTCAGGCGGCCCTCCTCATCCACTACTGGCGCAGAGAACAAGTGGTATTTTTCAAAGAGGTAAGCGGCCTCTTCCTGATCAACATCCGGGGCAATTCGGATGCGTAATTCATCCATCAAATCTGTCAGTTTCTTCTCGCGCGGTGAGCGCATGATTTGACTTACGGGAACGGCCCCCATCGGATGGAAGGTCGCATCAACGATATAAATGTCGAAGAAAATATCCGGCAAGTCCTCGCCCGCTTGGCGCATATGGTCGATGGCATCTCCGACTGTCCAGAATTCCGGCGCCGCAACAAAATCACGCTGCATGAGGCGACCAGCGGTTTCCTCCTCATGCTCGAAATGCGATTCGAGCATGGTTCGGTCTTCATCCGAGACCTCGGAGAGAACCTGCTCACGCGCTTCATCGTCGAGTTCTTCAAGAACATGGGCGGCGTCATCCGAATTCAGATCCTTGATCGCGTCAGCAATCTGGCCCGGCTCAAGGAGCTCAGTGACGTCGTCGCGTAAATCCCATTGCAATTCAGACAGCAATTCACCGGAGAACGCATCTGGTGCCAACTTGGCGGCCTGGCGCACTTGCTCCGCACGCAATTGCTCAAGAACGTCGGCAGCATCGGCAGGGTGCAACTCAGCCAGAATGTCCCGGATGGCCATGCCGTCACGATCGTCAATGGCTTGCGCCAATCTGGCAACAACCGCGATATCGGTTTCGACGGAGCTCTGGGCCTCGTCTTCCATCTCAAACTCTGGTGCTAATTCGCTCATAGTGGCCCCGATGGACTGGTCCGCACAGCATAGACACTGACAAGGCGGAAGCCACCGATATTAGCCGATAAATTCAGACGGATTTGTGGCCGACGTCCGGCGATATGCACGAACGACCTCAATATCATCATGGCTAATTCTTATTGAAATCTCCTCCAGGGATGGTGCGGCCGAGAAGACTCGAACTTCCACGGGTTTTACCCCACAGCGACCTCAACGCTGCGCGTCTACCAGTTCCGCCACGGCCGCATCCCCAGAAGGCGCGCGGGATAGCAGGCCCCGATCCAATTGTGAAGCATCATTGTGTGCAAATATCAGGCGGCAACCGGCTGAAAGTCGTTTGCGTCTGCGGGGCCAAGGATTTGCACCGTAACGCGGTCGCCCTGAATGATGATTTCGCCACGCGCAATCGGATGACCATTGGCCAGAATCCAGACGGGCTCGTCTTCGTTGCAGTCCATGGGAATCACTGCGCCGCGACCCATGCGCAAAAATTGCGCGATAGGCATCGCCGATTGCCCAAGGACAACGGAGATTTCAACTTTGACGGAACCCAACTGACTCAAGGCGGCACTCCCATTTGCGCTTGAAACTTACAAGCTGCATCGCGATGTTGAGTCATGTGCCTTTCCGACCGGTTAAGGAAAACGAGATCCATGAGCGAAAATCACACAGAATGGGCAGTTTCTACAGGCTTTGTGTCCTATCCCGACGCCGTAGCCTTTATGGAAGCGCGCGCGGCTGACGTTGCGGCTGGTGAAGCCGAGGAATTGGTGTGGATGCTGGAACACCCACCGCTGTATTCCGGCGGCACCAGCGCGAAGATAGATGATCTGAAAGATCCCGACCGGTTTCCCGTTTTCGAGACCGGTCGCGGCGGCGAGTACACCTATCACGGCCCCGGGCAGCGCGTCGGCTATGTCATGCTGGACCTAACCAAGCGCGGACGCGATGCCCGCAAATTTGTTCAAGGGCTGGAAGACTGGATCATTGGCGCACTGGCACAGTTTGATGTCGAGGCGGATCGCCGTTGTGGCCGGGTGGGTGTCTGGGTAAATCGCCCCGATAAGGGCGAAGACTATGAAGACAAGATCGCGGCCATCGGCGTGCGTCTGCGCCGCTGGGTGTCCTTCCACGGCATTGCCATCAATGTTGCGCCAGACCTGTCACATTTCGACGGCATCACGCCCTGCGGCATTGCTGACCCGCGATATGGCGTCACCAGTCTGGCCGATCTCGGGATAGAAAAAAGCCTCGCCGAAACCGACGAGGCTTTCCTCAAATCATTCGAAACCGTGTTTGGTCCGGTCAAAAAAATCGCCGCGCCGATACTCTAGGAGTTGTTAGCTGGATTATCGCCGCTTGGTGTGTCGGCGGATGACGCATCAGGTGTGGCACTAGGCTGAGCAGCAGCTGCGGAGGCCGAAGCAGGTTGGGCTTGGAATGACGCCGCCATCTGCCGCGCCAGAGCAATATTCTTGTCGCGAGCACGGCCACCTATCAAGAAGCAGTCGACCAACTGCCAGATACCAAAACCACCAAAAGTAAGCAGTTTTAGAACCCCAGCAAGAACGTCACCGACGAGAAAACGATCAATCCCCAACCACCCCAACCAGATATTGAAGCCAAACAAGACAACCGGATTCTTTTCCGATGGTTGGAAAGCGCTCAGAAAATTATTCTGATTGGCTTCTGGAAGCGATCGAATAATCGAGTGAAGTTCGAGTGTGTAGGACTGTTGGTTCATGAAATTTCCTTCCTGGAAATGACTGGAACCGGGATCCTGAATTGGATGCCCGGCTCCGGCCTTCAAGACGCGTATTCTAACCGATTGGCCGCTTTATTTGCTGGGCTGTGCCCAGAAGAAAATCAATACGAAAATACCAAACGGTACCAATGCCAGGAGCAACCACCACGGGCTCTTCCCTGTGTCATTCAAACGCCGCGCGCCAACCGCCAGATAAGGAATAAGCGAACCCAGTGCAAAAATGGCCACCGCATAGGCGAACAGGTTAGAAACCGAGACCAGCGCCCCGAGGACCGCGTAAACGACCACATAAAACAGGACGAACCACCAGAATTCGCCGCGATTCGCTTTGCCGCTAAATCCGAAATAGTTACCGTAAACGGATTTTACGGCGTTCATAATGTTGTCCATGAATAAGGCCTCCCCTGCCTGTTTTTAAATTGATAATGCTGATAGGTGATTTTGAGTCGTGTCAATCGCATTCTCGGCGATCAAGTCCCACTTTCCACCCGGTAGTGGCGACTTGAAATCACAATCTCCCAAACGACTTTACCCAAGCGGATTCATCGATGTCGCGTCTTCGACCGGTTCGCCATAAGCGTTGGCTTCCGCGTCTGCTTTGACAAAATGGTTGACGATGAAGGCCGCGCCGAAATAGGTCAGCCCGCTGATTAGCACGCCAAGAACAAAGCTTTTCAGGCGCCACCCCATACCGGTTACAGATTCGCCGCGCATGGCGGCTGCAAACATGTCGCCAACAAAAAGTGGTGTCAGGATTGCCGATAGGATCATGCTACCGATGAACACCCCGGCCACAACGGCCAGTGTCCAGATTGCCGGCTTTCCACCGTCATGGAAGCGTTTGGCGTAAAGACAGAAGAGCGGGTAAAGAAGCGCGATTCCGAGAATACTGATGAACGGCACCGCGATGCCCAGCAAATTAATGACAATGGCGACGACAAAGACCGCTACCGTTCCCTGCATGAGGGACATCGGACCGATACGGCCTTCGAAAGTGATCAATAATTTTTGTAATTTGGCGGTATCCATAGATTTGGCCTCCCCTGCCGAATAGATAAGTCCCTACCCTGCGAGGGGAGACCTCGCCTTGTCAATCGCCTATCAGGCGATTGAATGATTTCACTCGTCGGTTTCAGCGACGCTTTCTGATTTCATCGACATGAACCAAAGCCCGAAAAGCAGCGTTATACCCCAGAAAGCCGCAAAACCGCCCCAAGCTGCGGGCTGCATCATTCCAACCGCCAGTTCCGGCTGCCCCTCGACCCATGTCTGAAATTCTGCCTGAAAGCTGGGATCCTGCGCCGCTGTCATCACATCTCTGCCAACAGTTTCGGCATATTGTCCCATCAACCCAAACGACGCGACGCCCATCATAATGGCGGCCCCGATCGCGCTGACGACTGCCGCAAGAATTACCGGCAAGAGGAAAAGCATAATGCCTTTATCGGCATCGCGGCGGCGATTGATGAAAAGAAAGGAAACAAAAACCAGTAACAACAAAAATAGGCCCATTGAGATATTGCCAAAGTTACCACCACCGCCATCTGCGGAAATAAGCGAAAGCCCGTACCAGGTCTTCACGCCGTCAAGCACAGCGAGAAGAATTAGCCCGATTAAGAACGCCATCGGTGCGGCGCGCGAAACTGGCGTTACGATTGCTAGTGGATTCATGATCTTTGTTCCTGTCCAATAAGTTATATGCCGATGAAGATTTGGCTTGGCCATCTTGTCATGTGAACCGGGACGACCCGTTTCAACGTCCCGCTATTCAAACTCAATCAATAATTCGTCAGCCGAGACCGACTGCCCAGCCTTCACCTCGATGGTTTTGATTACCCCGTCCATTTCGGCGCGGATGACGTTTTCCATCTTCATGGCTTCGACAACGAGTAACGGTTCTCCGGCCTTTACGCCCTGCCCGGAATCCACTTCCAGCTTCACCACCAGGCCCGGCATCGGGCTGGTGATCTGCTTGGCGGAGGCCCCTATTTCCTTTTCCGGCAATATCTCATGCAGGTCTGCAGAGCGATGAGACGCGACAATTGCAGTCGTCGCATAGCCGCGATGTCGCAGGCGCAGCCCTTCCGTCAAATTCTTGAACTCAACCGCGAAATGTTCGCCATCCAGCGTGCCATCAAAGACATGTTCGCCCGGCAGCCAAGCGCTTTCAAACTCCAGTGGTTTTCCACCCAGTTCCGGCAGCCAGACCTTCGCCGCCGTGCCGCCGCCAATGGCTTCATCTGGCAGATCAATCTCGACCAGAATGCGGTCGCCATCTATCAGCACGTCCCACTCTTCGGCATGAATACGCGGCGTCGGCGACATCCGGCCCGATGTTCGTGCGGCCCGGCGCGCATAAACCGTGTGAATAAAGGCGGCTGTGCCGGCAATAATCCGGGTTTGTAATTCTGTTGGCTGCGTACCGGAAAACCCATCCGGGAACTTCTCGGCGATATAGCCGGTGTGAATATCGCCCGCGCGGAAATCTTCTTCCTCAAGGCAGGCGGCGAGGAATGGCGCATTCGATTGCAGGCCTTCCACATGATAGCGATCCAGCCCTTCGAGAAGCGTATCAATCGCAATCTCGCGGGATTTGCCGTGCGCGACGACTTTCGCAATCATCGGGTCATAGAAGAGCGAGATTTCATCGCCCTCGCGAACACCGGAATCAATGCGCAGCGTGCCTTCACCCAGCGCGCCTTCAGCAGGCTCGGTATAGCGTTTCAACCTGCCAATAGAGGGCAAAAATCCACGATACGGATCTTCGGCATATAGACGCGCTTCAACGGCCCAGCCATTGATCTTGATGTCCTTCTGGCGCAGCTCCAGCTTTTCGCCTGCGGCAACGCGGATCATCTGCTCCACCAGGTCGACCCCGTGGGTCAGCTCGGTGACCGGGTGTTCCACCTGCAGGCGCGTATTCATCTCTAGAAAGTAGAAATTCCGGTCTTCATCGACGATGAATTCCACCGTACCGGCGCTGTCATAATCCACGGCTTTGGAAAGCGCGACAGCCTGCGCACCCATGGATTCGCGAGTGGCTTTGTCGAGGAAAGGTGACGGCGCTTCTTCCAGTACTTTTTGATTACGGCGCTGCACCGAACATTCGCGCTCATTCAGATGAACGATATTGCCGTGGCGGTCGCCCAGAACCTGAATCTCAATGTGACGTGGTCGTTCAATGAATTTTTCGATGAAAATCCGTTCATCCCCGAAGGAAGATTTCGCTTCATTGCGAGCAGATTGGAACCCTTCGCGGGCTTCACTATCCGAATACGCAATGCGCATGCCCTTGCCGCCACCACCGGCAGAGGCCTTGAGCATCACCGGATAACCCACTTCGGCGGCAATCCGCGCCGCTTCTTCAGCGTCCTCGATCAGGCCCATATGGCCGGGTACGGTGCTGACATCCGCTTCGGCCGCAAATTTTTTGGATGTGATTTTATCACCCATGGCCTCGATGGCGTGGATGTTCGGACCGATCCACTCAATCCCCGCCTCTTTCAAGGCGATTGCAAATTTGGGATTTTCCGAGAGAAATCCGAATCCGGGGTGCACGGCCTCAGCGCCCGTTTGCTTGGCCGCCGCGATGATTTTATCCATCATGAGATAGCTTTCACCCGGCGCAGGCGGGCCAATATAAACGGCCTCATCAGCCATCTCTACGGCTTTGGAGCGCGCATCCGCCTCGGAATAGACCGCGACGGTCTGGATGCCCATACGCTGGCAGGTCTTGATAACGCGCACAGCAATTTCGCCGCGATTGGCGATGAGAATTTTCTCGAACATGAAAGCCCTTTTGTGTCGCCCCTCAGGAAGGGTTTTCTAGAGTTTACCGCGCTTGCCGCTTGGGGGGCAAGTAAGGAGGCTAGTCCGGGCTGTTTCGCAACCGGTCCAGCCAATCCATTTCCATCGTCCGGATACGACTGATGACCGACACCATGAAGGCGGTGGACCAACCGATCAGCAAGAACCCGTTCAGGCCTTCCAGAGCACCAAGGAGGCGCCAGCCATTGTCAATGGCCACATCGCCAAACCCGACCGTGGTAAAGGCCGATGTAGAGTAGTAGAGCGCAGCTTCCAGCGTCTCGAATACGTCCAGCACTAGATAAGCGCCCGCATAGACCAAGATTTCGATGAAATGGATAAACACCAACCCCATAACAATCAGCACAATGAACAGGCCCTGCCGCAGCGAGGATTTAAAAGGCCGTATCCTTGGCGACCTCGCCTGAAGGAACCCCATAAGCGCGACTAGCCCCACCATGTGTATGACGACGGTCAGCGTTACGAGCGCGGTGGCGATTATCAGTAATGACAACATGCATCGCAGCATACCCCGCTTCCCATTATGGTCGATAGCGATAAGTTGACGCGCCAGTCAGGGAAGACAGATGAGCCATCCGATTCACAAATACTCCGCCCTCGCCCGCCCGGTAGAGCCCAAATACCCGACCAATTTGGCGGTGGTGATTCTATTACCATTGATCGCGGTCGGCCTGTTTGTTTGGAGCCTGATCGGCGGTGCCGAACTATCCGCCGCCTTGCCAGCAGGATTGTTGGGCGCATTGACGGCCTTCCTCGTATGGGCGATGGGCCGGGAAATGGACCCCGATCACAACGCCACAGCCTTCCTGGCCATGGCATTGGCGGTTTGGGCAATGGTGCTCGGCTATGGATTTGATTTGCTGACTTTAGGCGCGTTGATGTTTGCGGTGCGACTGGTCAACCGGACGGTCGGGCCGCCTGCAAAAATCGGCGATATCATCACGTTAGTCCTGCTAAACCTTGGCGCTGTCTTCGTAGAAGGTGCTTGGTGGATGCCCTTTATCTCGGTGATCGCACTGGTCATCGATGAGGCGTTCGAGCGCAGCAATCTAACCCAGCGCCTTGCCATTCCTACGCTATTGGCGCTCGGCATTGTGGCCGTTTTCTTCGGGCCGGGCATTGATTTTTCAATCTTGGACACGCTGGTGCGCGGCTGGATCGTCACGATAATCGTGCTCACCATTCTGGTTTCAGGCACAATCTTCAATTCCGAAGACATCAGAGCATCAATGGATTTGCTGGACGCGCCCTGCAATAGCCGCCGCATTCAGGTTGGTATGGCGCTCATCCTCCTCGGTGCGCTTTGCAGCCTTCTGGGCGGACAGGAAAGTCTCGCTGCCAATCTCGGCATTCTCGCCGTCATCGCTGCCAGCCTGATGGGACGAAATATCGTGCTAGGCAATGAGGACAAAGACGAGACCGAAGCCGCCTAGCGCGACGCCCAGGCCAGACCGTCCGGCTCGTCGCCTGTCGAAATCTGATCAATCACCTCGCGCGTTGCGGCATCAATCACCGTGACCAGATCGTCCTGTGTGTTGGCAATGAAAACATGTTCTCCCTCTGGCGACATCAAAATGCCAATCGGCATGGCGCCGACATCAATGGTGTCCAGCAATTCGCGGCTTTCGGCATGGAAGACGGCGACCTGATTAGACGTGCCGTTTGAAATCCAAACTTCTGACCCATC
>Ga0316202_10002387_pt1 | contig 12456 bp, 11 predicted proteins | sample 3monrhotite_MG_FD_204934 | JGI IMG/M metagenome (GOLD analysis project Ga0316202, IMG submission 204934) | Microbial mat bacterial communities from mineral coupon in-situ incubated in ocean water Damariscotta River, Maine, United States -... | ecosystem: Environmental > Aquatic > Marine >... | reverse complement strand
ATTGGAAAACAAGAAATAACAGTACCCGCAGCTGAAGTTTACACCTTGCCAATTAGCATTGCTGTTGATCCTTATGAATTGAAAGAATATATGACCGATATTGAATTTGTTATAACGCAAGTTTCGAGTGATAATAATATCACTATATCTAAAGATAGCCGTTTCTTTAACAAGCGCTAACTTTGTATTATAAACGGCAGTTATTTAACATAACTGCCGTTTCTATTTTCTGCTAAACTCCCTTATCTTTTTACTTTAGTAAAGTAGTAAATAACAATGGCGAGCTTCGACTTTTCTTTATTAACTCCAGATTTAATTATTGACGGTTTAGAAAGCGCAGGTTTTTCTGTAGCAAGTGGTTTGCTTGCTCTTAATAGCTATGAAAATCGTGTGTATCAATTTCACGACAATAATAATCGACGTTTCGTGACTAAATTTTACCGTCCACAACGCTGGTCTAAAGATACTATTTTAGAAGAACATCAATTTGCGCTAGAACTCGAAGAACATGAACTTCCTATTGTTGCGCCTTTAGTGATTAATGGGAAAAGTTTATTTGAATACGCCGATTATTGGTTTGCTGTATTTCCTTGTCGAGGAGGACGTATCTTCGAAGTAGATAATTTAGAACAGTTAGAGTGGATGGGACGATTTTTAGGACGTATTCACGCGGTCAGTGCAACCAAAACTTTTCAACATAGAGCTACAGTTTCAAGTGATGAGATGTTAATACAAGCCAAGTCTTTAATTATTGAATCAAACTTTGTTCCGCAATCACTACATACCGCTTTTTTTACGGTGCTTGATCAAGTAATTGATATTGCTGCTCAACAATATCAGCCTAACAATATTATTCGTCTACATGGCGATTGTCACGCTGGTAATATATTGTGGACAGATGTAGGCCCACACTTTGTTGATTTGGATGACTGTAAAATGGGTCCCGCCATTCAAGATTTATGGATGATGCTTTCCGGCGACAGACAACAACAATTGTTACAATTAGATACGTTGCTAACCGGTTATGAAGAGTTTTTTTCATTTGAACCTCAACAACTAAATTTGATAGAATCATTGCGTACGATGCGAGTGGTAAATTATATGGCTTGGTTATGTAAACGGTGGCAAGATCCCGCATTTCCGCGTAACTTCCCATGGTTCAACAGTGAAAAATATTGGGAACAACAAATATTAATGCTCAAAGAACAATTTTCAGCATTACAAGAAGCACCGTTAAGCTTAGTGCCTACCTTTTAATTTGTTGATATGATGTTGTTATAGAAATTTTATTAAAATAGTTTAGGAAAATAATAATGAAAAAATTTGCAAGTTTAGTTTTAATTTTATTACTGCCAGTATTTGCTTCAGCGGCAAAATATCAGGAAGGCAAACAATATACGACGGTAAGTGATGGCGTTACTATGGTGCCAGAAGTCAGAGAGTACTTTTCTTTTTACTGCCCTCATTGTTTTCGTTTTGAACCATTTTTTGCCAAAGTAAAGAAAGATCTTCCTAAAGGTATTAATTTCACCCGTAACCATGTTGACTTTTTACGTGCCGCAAGCCCAGAAATTCAAGGCATGCTGTCAAAAGCATTAGCTGTAGCCCAACAACTTCCAAACAAAGAAAAATTAGTTGGTGCTATCTTTAACTATATCCATGTACAACATGCCACTTTTAGTTCAGAAAAAGATATCCGTAACGTTTTTGTTCTTAATGGGGTTGATGGCGCTAAATTTGATAAATTAATGAAAAGCTTTATGGTTAATGCCAAAGCGAAAAAAATGAAGAAAAACCAAGATTACTTTGCTAAAAAAGGTGCTTTAACTGGCGTCCCGACTGTTATTATTAATGGCAAATATCGTATCAATACTCAAGAACTCGACAAGCAAAATACCGAGCAAGATTTTAAAAATATTATTAATTACTTACTAGCACTATAACTTTTATCGCTAAAAACATTTAATCATTAAGCTTTAATTACCATTTATGCCAATTGAAATAATGAATTTAATTGGCATAAGCTTTACTGATTTTAACAAATAAAATGACCCCCTAGTTTGTAGCGTTGAGATAATGATACTTATTGGTTTGTTTACTCTTTCGATAAAATAATTTGCTTTGCTTCAATGAATTGAGATTTTTCAGCTGTTTTTAAGTAATTTAATTTCCCATCTATAATTAAATTATTACCAATTTCTGCATTTTCACTTAAATACTGCGCTTGTTTCCCCCACACATGTACCGGACGCTCAAGCGTAAAAATATGTTTATGTTGATCATGGGCAGTTTGTGTTTGTTGAGTGATACTAAGCATTGCTTCTGCAAATATTTTATTATTCTCTGTCGTTTTAAGCGAAAATGTTGAGGTTAATTTTCCACTGCAATGAAACTGATTGACTTCTTGGCTATAACCTTTAGTAAACACTTTAACAAACGTAGCTAACAATAATTCTTTACTCGGTTTAGTCGCATTAGCTTTTTGAAAGCTTAAATGTCCCTGAATTAACACCACTTGACCTTTTTCAGCATGCAGCAAAGATTGTTCAACAACGTCACCAACAACCTTTACCGCATGATAATTTGTCCATTCTTTATAACTATTGCTTACTTTGTCATACCAACGGCTATGTGTTGCAATAGTGATATCAGCTATCGCCAACACAGGATTTGCTTGATAACGAATTTGAGGCTCGCTCACCAAGTTTCCCGCTAAAGTAACCGAACATAAATCAGGTCTGTGTAATATTTTATCTGTGTGCTTTATCAATTTTATTTACCGAAATTATTGACTTAATCTTTAAGGTTAAATTTTTCTTTAAGTGTAGCTAATGTTAGCAGCACTTTTTTATCCGTTATCGCTCTTTCTTTGATTTTACGTTTGGCTAACGTTGTTTGTCCATCAAGTAATAACGCTTTAATGTAATTTACATAAATTTCATCCGCTATTTTTTTACCACTAAGACCATCTTGCGCGACTGCTTTGCTTAAATAATCAAGTGCGGTTTTATTTTCTTGCCTTAAAAAATATATTTGCCCTAAAGTATCTAAAACATTTTCATCTTGGGGCATAACTTTGAAAGCTTGTTGTGCATGTTTTAAGGCTAAATCTAATTTATTTTGCTGCATATATAAAAAAGCCAAATTATTTTGTGCCACCCCATTTTTAGGGTTTAACTGAATAGCCTTTTGGTAACTAATTAACGCTTTTTCAGTATTTTTTTGTAATTGTTCATTCGCTAATTGCATTAAGCTTGCTTGATCTTGAGGGTGTTTTTTTACATGATTTTGTAAAAACTGTTGTCCTTGCGTTTGTTGATTCAATTTATAATAAGCAATCATGACTAAACGTGCATTACGAGAATTCGGTATTGCTTGATACGCTACTTTTAAATTATCTAATGCGGAAGTAAAATCGTTATGGTGAAGTTGTAATTGCCCTAAAATTCCTTGACTAAACGGTAGCTCAAGTAGCTTGGTTGGCAATGTGTCATAACTTTGCTGAGCTTGTTCAAATTGATTATTCATTACGAATAAATAACTTTGTAATAATTGAATCTGTGCATCTTCACCACGCTTAGACAAATAAGTTTGAATAAGCTGCAAAGCTTGTTTAAATTTACCTTCGCTATCCATTGCAACTATATTACCCAGTATGGCACTTCTATTATTTGGCTGTTTTTCTAACCATTCTTGATAAAGAGCTTGGGCTTTATCATAAGCTTTTTGTTGAACATAATTTTGCCCTAGTAGCTCCCAAAATGGCGCCGGTTTCTCGTTACGCTGCTTAAGCGCTTCAAGTAAAATACTACTATCCTTAACGCGTTGTTCATTAACATAAATTTTAGCTAACGTTATTTGTAAACTTGCATTATTAGGTACCGCTTTTACCCGTTTTTCTATATGTTCAATAACCTCTTTAGTATTTCCCGATTGCTTTGCTAAAGCGTAAAGCTGAATTAACGCAGGCACATAATCAGGTTCTATTTTCAATATTTCATTCAGTGCGGCTTTATTCTGTTGTGGAGTATTCTCTTTAGAATTTAAACTTAGTAACACCATTTTAGCTTTAACATTATTTGGTTCAAAGCTTAATAATTGCTCAAATTCAGCTTTAGCCTTACTAAAATCTTTCTTTTTAAAATACACTTCACCCGCAACAAAATAGGCTTGGTTATTGTTAGGTTGTTCTTGTTTCCAATGCTTTGCCAATACCAATGCTTTCTCAAATTGGTTTGTCGATAAATAAGCCGTTGCCAGCGTTTGCTTTAATGAAACTTGTGATGCTTTACTTTCACTTTTATCTAACGTCGCTTTTGCTAACGCATCTTCAAGATTAAGAATGCCTGAAATATCATTAAGTGATAATTTTAATAAGCCTAAATTTGCGAGTTCTTCAGTGTTATTTTTTAGCTTGTCATCAACTTGAGGTGAATTTTGAAGAATTTGTTTTGCTTTAACAACTTCACCATTTTTAACTAAAGCCAAACCAACACTCGAAAATAATGCGGAGTCTTTACTGCTAACCTGATCAAACTTAGCTAATGTATTACTTGCATCAAGCGTTAACCCTAACTGCAATTGACTAGCAGCAAGTAAACGCAATGCTTCGTGCGATGGGGGTAACTGATCTGCGATAAACGATAAATGCTGATTTGCGACTTGATAGTTTTTATCTAAATAAGCACTAATGCCAGCAACTAGCCTTAAAGCGATATCATTTGGATTTAAATGGATCGCTTTTTCAGTATATAACAACGCATTTTTACTATCTTTAGCATTAAAACGCGCCAAGCCTTTTAATTGGTTCAACAACATGTTTTCGCTGTTTATTTTTAATAATTTATCAACCAACGGTTCGGCTTCAATGGTGTGATTTACATCGGTAAGCAACCGTGCAAAAACAAACGTCGCTTCAATATCTTCAGGATAATACTTTACATAATTTCGATAAATAGCAATGGCTTGCTCAATTTTAGTTTTATTACCTTGCGCTTGGTTTAATAGTATATTTGCTTTTAATTTAAGTGCGTCGGCTTGTTTAGGATGTTTTTCTATAATGTTATCTAATTGCAATAAGGCGACGGCAATATTTTTTTCTTTGTTTTCATCTAAGGCATTATCAATTAATAACGCATAAACCAACGCTAAACTTTTATAAGGCGAAGTGGTTTTAAAATCTTTAATTTCTTTGATGAGTGCTTTAGCTTTGATATTTTTTTTCAATTTAACAAAGGCTTGTAGCTTATAAAAAGCAACTTGTGTCGCTTGGGCTGTGGTGAAACCTTTTTGTTTATGCGAAAGTTTTATCAATGCATTATCAGCCCCCGTTTTTTGATAAGACTGTGATAATAATGGCACCACTTCATTAGCAGGGTAATCAAATTTTAACGCACGGTTAAACTCTTTTTCGGCATTCTCATATTGATGTAATTGTAAATATACTTTACCTAATAAAAATCGCGCTTCTGCCAGTTCAGGTGTTTTCTTAATGGCATTTTTCAATTCAATACTAGCTGCATTATAATCTTTAGCTGCAATTTTACTTTTAGCCGAAATTAAAAATTCCTTCGAATTTTTGTCACTACACGCAAGTAAAGTGACACAAACAAATAGTACGTATATTTTTTTAAACGCAGACATATAAAGTTCCCTGTTTGTAAAAATGTAAATTTTACTTTTAAATAAACACAAAATACTTGCTTATTTTCACTGGCTTAACTGTTTCTTTTTTTCAAGCATCATCGCTCGTAAATTTGCTACACCACTTTTACCTTTTTCTTGTTTCTCTTCTTTACTTGGCATTTTTTTATCGGTTTCCCAAATTAAATCGTCTTGTGGTAATTCATGTAGAAAACGACTTGGTTCAGTACGAACTAACTCCCCATACTGACGGCGCTCTTTGGCATAAGTGAATATTAACTCACGCTGTGCCCTAGTTATACCAACATAAGCAAGACGGCGTTCTTCTTCAACGTTATTCTCATCAATACTACTTTGATGTGGTAATAACCCTTCTTCCATACCAATCATAAAAACAAAAGGAAACTCTAACCCTTTTGAGGCATGTAATGTCATTAACTGTACTTGATCACTATTATCGTCATCTTCACCACGTTCCATCATATCGCGCAACGTTAAACGGGTTACTACTTGTGCTAATGTCATGGCATCTTCCACGTCAGATCCTTCCAGCATTTGATCAACCCAACTAAATAGTTCAGTCACGTTTTTCATACGCATTTCAGCAGCTTTAGCACTGGTTGAATTATCGTATAAATAGTCTTCATAATTCATTGCACGAACCATCGCACGTAAAACTGCAGAGGTGTCTCCACGCACTGCGTTATCCGCACTTTCAACAATCCAGCGAGTAAACATTTGTAATTTTTCAAGGGCGCGGCCATTCAATGTTTGCTCTAGCCCTAATTCAAAGCTGGCAGCAAATAAACTAATGTGACGCATATTCGCATAATTACCTAGTTTCTCTAAGGTTGCAGGCCCTAATTCGCGTTTAGGTACATTCACAATACGTAAAAAAGCATTGTCGTCATCAGGATTAACCAATAAACGCAAATAGGCCATCATGTCTTTAATTTCAGCACGTGAAAAGAACGAAGTACCGCCACTTATTTTGTACGGAATACGATTGGTCATTAATGCTTTTTCAAGTAAGCGTGATTGATGATTACCGCGATATAACATGGCGTACTGTTTGTACTGACTTTTATTTAAAAAGCGATGTCCAATAAGCTCCCCAATAATTCGCTCTACTTCATGTTCTTCATTTTTACAATGGACAACCCGTAATTCTGCGCCGTAATGTAACTCACTAAATAATGCTTTATCGTAAACATGCGGATTATTGGCAATTAAAATATTGGCACATTTTAAAATTCGTCCGCTAGAACGATAATTCTGTTCAAGCTTTATCACGTTTAATTGTGGATAATCCTGCCCTAATAACACAAGATTTTGCGGCTTGGCTCCACGCCATGAATAAATAGATTGGTCATCGTCGCCGACCACCGTTAAATGACCGCGTTCGCCAGTGATTAGCTTTATTAATTCATATTGGCTCGCATTAGTATCTTGGTATTCGTCTACTAATAAATATTGAATTTTAGTTTGCCAACGTTGCCGAACTTCAGGGTAATTGCGTAGTAATAGTGTGGGAATTAAAATTAGATCATCAAAATCTAATGCATTATAAGCTCGCATGTGTTGTTGATAACGTTGGTAAAATTCTACAAATAAGTCATGATTTTGATCGTAACTAGCATCACTGCCTTGCTTTAATAATGTGTCAGGTAAAAGTAACTCATTTTTCCAATTAGAAATACGCATTTGCAATTGGCTTAACAACTCTTTATCACCATCCAGCTCTTCATTGGTGAGTTCTTTTAATAAGATGAGTGAGTCTTGATCATCAAATAATGTAAACCCTGGCTTATAACCTAACGTTTTTATTTCACGTCGAATAATATCTAAACCAAGGGAATGAAACGTCGATACAATTAATCCACGGGTTAAATCACGTCCTAAAGTTCGACTAACACGCTCTTTCATTTCACGTGCCGCTTTATTCGTAAAAGTGACCGCAGCAATATTGCGCGCTTTATAACCACAACGTTCTATTAAATAAGCAATTTTTTGACAAATAACCCCTGTTTTGCCACTACCTGCACCCGCTAAAACTAAACAGGGAGCGCTAACATATTTTTTAGCTTCTTCTTGGCGTGGGTTTAATTTCATCGGGTATTAAAATTTATAAATAAAAGACTTTTGATTTTACCTGTTTTTAATGATTGGCAAAATAACTAAATGCTTTAATATAGCGAATAAGAAAATTATATGAGTAAAAAATGATGATCAGCGCAAAAAAAATTGAAGAAATAGCAAAGCAAGTTACCGATGCCATTCCGCCAAGCGTTAAAAATATAGCAAACGATTTTGAAGAAAAAGCGAAAACTGTTTTACAACAAAAACTTGCTCAACTTGATGTTGTAACCCGTGAGGAATTTGATATACAAACACAAGTTTTAATTAAAACTCGTGAAAAACTAAGCGAAATAGAAACTAAAATAGCTGAACTTGAAACGGCTTTTGCAACGAAACAAAATTAATAGCTTACCAATTTTATTTTAGAATTAATTGCCAAATACAAAAACAACCACCACTTATTAGGTGGCTTTATTAGTTATGCTATTATTTTTGTTTGTAAATAACCTTTCGCTCGAGCAGCAAATATGCCACTAAAACTTCCATAAAGAAAACTCACACTAATAACAAAGCTAACGGTTTCAGTAACCGCCAGTTCCTTTGCTAGAAGTACAGCAACAATATATTTTACCCAAAATATAGCCATCATTAAAATTAATGGTAGCCAACTTCCCGGTATTTGAAAGCTATTATCTTCAGATAAAAATTTGGCTTTTGCTAAAGGTATTTTAATACTAACCAAAAAGCTTAACGTTATACCAACTAACCAAGCTACTATGCTTAGCATGTGTAGATCGAACGCACTTTTCACCCCTATTATTGAAAAAATGGTCATGGCAATGGGTAATATCAATAATGCTCGTAAATTAACCGTTCTTGTTTTAGATTGACGATATCCTAAAAAAATCAGTGTGAAAAATAAAATAAAAACCCAAGTCGGTGTGTGCGAAATAATTTCAGTCAACATAATAATACCCTATCGTTGGTAACGTTTTTTGATGTTAATAATATTATTTTATTCGACAGATTAGGATAAGTGCCAAAAGTCACTATATTGAAAATTTGAAAAATTTACGGTGTTTTACACAAAAAAATGTTGATCTAATTGCATAAATCAACATTGTACTAACTTTTTTTTCGTTTTGGTTACTACTGTTAATTAGCCGTGATAAGGCTTACTTAAACGATGTACCGCTTCAATAAAATGACCGGCATTATCAGGATTCACGTCAGGATGAATACCATGGCCTAAATTAAACACATGGCCTGTTCCACCTTGACCAAAGCCAGCTAAAATTTTACTCACTTCTTGCTCTATTCGTTCTGCAGGGGCATATAACATTGATGGATCCATATTCCCTTGTAAAGCCACTTTGTCCCCAACACGTGCCTTGGCATTTTCAATATCGATAGTCCAATCTAAACCAACCGCATCACAACCGGTTGCAGCAATATCTTCAAGCCACATACCACCATTTTTAGTAAATAAAGTAACAGGCACTTGGCGACCATCGTTATGACGCGTTAAACCGTCAACAATTTTCGCCATATATTGTAATGAAAAATCTTTATAATCACGCGGCGATAACACTCCCCCCCACGTATCAAAAATCATTACAGATTGAGCACCCGCTGCAATTTGAGCATTCAAATAACTGGTAACTGAATCAGCTAATTTATCTAATAATAAATGTAAGATTTGAGGCTCAGAAAACATCATTTTTTTAATTTTAGTGAAGGCCTTTGAGCTACCACCTTCAACCATATAAGTTGCTAATGTCCATGGACTGCCTGAAAAACCAATTAAAGGAACTTCTCCTTTAAGCTCTTTTCTAATAGTACGCACGGCATTCATTACATATTGTAATTCGCCTTCTGGATCTGGTATGCCAATTTTATCAACATCAGCTTTACAGGTAATTGGACGCTCAAATTTAGGACCTTCACCTGTTTCGAAATACAAACCTAAACCCATAGCGTCAGGAATGGTTAAAATATCACTGAATAATATTGCAGCATCTAAATTAAAACGACGTAAGGGCTGAATAGTTACTTCACAAGCTAATTCGGCATTACGACATAACGACATAAAATCCCCTGCTTGCGAGCGTATTTCACGATACTCTGGCAAATAACGCCCAGCTTGACGCATCATCCATACTGGCGTGCAATCAACGGGTTGTTTTAATAAAGCGCGTAAATATTTGTCGTTTTTTAATTCGGTCATGAATAATTCTGCCAATAAATATCTCTCAAACTAAGTGAGAATAATTAAGAAAGTCAGCATTCTACCACCAGCATTAATTTGAATCTATGACCCTGATCAATTAGCATAACGGATACAAAATATCACAGGGAATTAAATTGAAAAAAATCATCATTTTTGGTAATTCAAGTTCAGGAAAGTCTACACTTGCCAAAAAGCTAGCTCAACAAGAACAGCTACCTCACCTTGATTTAGATACCATTGCTTGGCTGCCAGTAGTGCCACCAACAAGATCTCCTTTAGTATCATCCAAACAACAAATTGATAACTTTATTGAAACCAATGACACTTGGGTGATTGAAGGCTGTTATACTGATTTACTAGCGTTGGTAGTAACGCAAGCTTCTGAAATTATTTTTATGAATCTACCTATTGAGCTTTGTATTGAAAATGCTAAAAACCGTTCTTGGGAAGAACACAAATATAGCTCTAAGACTGAACAAGATGCTAATTTACCTATGTTAATTGAATGGATTTCACAATATCAAACAAGAAAAGATACTTTTTCTTTAAACGCTCATCAGCAATTATTTAACCATTTTAAAAAAGAAAAAACATTAATAACCAGTAATAGGTGATCTGTGAGTAACTTTAAAATCAACAAGCCAAAATACTTATGAAAAATATTCAGTTAGTAAATATTTTAAAAAAATTAAGCATCTTAACTAAGAATGAAATTTTTTTTGGTCCACAAGGTTTTGCCTTAGCGACAACAAAGCAAGCACTAGAAAAGGTACAACACGGCTTTAATACATATCCTAATGGTAGTTCTATACCGAGTGCCGATGTCGGAAATTGGCAAAGTAATTGGTTAGTAATTGCCACTGATACAGAACTAGGAGATCCTTACTTTGTTGATACCGAAAGTGAAAAACACGCGGTTTATACTGCGATGCTATCCGAAGATGGCTGGCAGGTAGAGCAAGTTGCAACTTCGTTAAATAGCTTTATAAACTGCATGAAAGCACTTGCCGAAAGTAACAAACAAATAAATGCCACTATTATTCCAGATGAAAATACCCTTTTTGACACAGAACGACTTACAGTACTAAAGAATAAATTAATTAAACTCTCTTCGTGTGAAAACTTTTGGACATTGTTTTTTGAATGTTATTTCGATTGGTTGGAAGATCTTGATGATGAGTAAAGCATTAGTAAACCATCTTCGAGGTAGAGTGTGTTTAAATTTGTTACATGTATACCCTAAAAATCGACAACTCCTAAAATATCTCGCTAATTTTAAAATTAATTTTACAGTTTAATAAATAATTCAACCTAACACTAGTTTTAAAATAATCATAGAGTTACAGAAAATTAGCATCAAAACAACATAAGTACGAAAAAAATCGTCGAGTTTATGCTCTATTAAAGTGTTTGCTTCACTAAATTTCATTTGCTATAAAATGCCTGCGCTAGTTAATATAATTAATAAGAATCTTGATTTAACAAGACCGTACAGCGAGCATTTCAAGCCTTACCTTTGGGGTAAGGCTTTTTTATGTCTGAAATAAATAGAATGATTATATTGAGGCAATGGTGGTCGAGGTATTTTCTAAACGAGAAGCTGTTATGGTTTGTGCGATCGTTTTTTAGCTGATTTTTAATCAGCCTTACATTAATTTTTTTTATAATTATTTAAAATAATTAAATTTATTTATTAAGACAGTGGGATCATAATAAGTATATTCTCTTTCTATTGTTATTAGACAGTCATTAAAGGTATTAAGCACATTCTCAACTCTCTCTAAAACTAACAAAAAAAAATCCCTGTAAAGTCTAACTTTATATTTCTATTTATATTTATATTAAGTTATGATTCTGCCCAATAAAATTTATTGAATTTTTTCGTTGTGATTTGCTCAAATCATCATTTTAGTCAACAACTAAATTGAATTAGTAAATGTAAAATATCAAAGCAATAGAACCGAACATAAAGATGGATTAAGGCTTCCTATGGAATTACATGAATTATCATTTGCTAAAATAGTTTTACTTAGAAGCGATATTGCAGAAGTCATTATCAATGATGGTGTAGAAATGGATAATGCTAAAGTAGAGCAATATCATGAATTTTTACTTAACCATTTAACCGCACCTTTCTCCATATTAGTTAACAAAATCAATTCATATTCGTATGATTTTGAAGCATTAAATAAAGTAGGAACACTAAAAGAATTAAAAGCAATAGCTGTAGTAACCTATACCAATGCTTCTAAGCTTTCAACCGAAAGTGTAGCGGCTTTTCCTCGAGAGACAAAATGGAATGTAAAAATGTTTTCAAGTAGAGATGAGGCAATGGTTTGGTTAGTATCGTATTAATTAACAAAAAAGCCCGTCAAGTGCACGGCTAGCGCATTTTAATCCCAGATTCTAACAGGGTTGAGCGATAATCATCGTCAAGCCCTGCCATTTTCTTTTTTCTCGCCATACTCGCTGACTTAGTCGTATCTTGTTTAAAGAGTGTCATT
>Ga0316202_10002386_pt1 | contig 12458 bp, 7 predicted proteins | sample 3monrhotite_MG_FD_204934 | JGI IMG/M metagenome (GOLD analysis project Ga0316202, IMG submission 204934) | Microbial mat bacterial communities from mineral coupon in-situ incubated in ocean water Damariscotta River, Maine, United States -... | ecosystem: Environmental > Aquatic > Marine >... | reverse complement strand
CCCATAGGGGCTGACTCTTGACTATTGACACTAAAGCTATCCACAAATGATGCGGTAGATACGTCAAAGCCAGTGGATAACGTATATTCTCCAATATCATCACCCTGATTTCCTGCGATGAACATCTTTGTGCCGTCAGCGTTGAACGCTACAGCAGAAGGATAAATATCTTGTGACGAGACACTAAATGCTTGAGTGTAAGAAGCGTTCGCTAACTCACCACTCCAACCCAAAGTAGTCGCAGGAGCAGAGTTTAATCTCGTGTAATTCTCTGTAGTCGAATTAACATCCCAAGTGTTATTAGTCACTCCTGACTGTGGTACTTCTTTAATCACAGAAACGACAGGCGCAAGCACAGAGCTAGTCAGTGAGATTGAAGCTGTCTCGCCGTTTGTGAAAGTCTTGGTTAGCGTGCCACTGGTGACAGAGATGTTATCTAGCGCAGTCGTCAGCGTATTGAGCTGCGTCTGCACGTTAGAGGTAACGCCATCAATAAAGTTAATCGTTGCCGCGCTATCGGCTATGTCTCTTGAATTGCTCATCGTTATACCTCTGGCCAATCTATTGTATTAGGAAATCCCGATTGAGCGGGAACATCTCGTAAGGCTTGTCTGTACGCAGTCATCTCAGCAGTCATAGTAACGTCAGTAGATGCTGTCCAATCAGTCTCAGCTAGTTTGGCATCTCTAGTAGTTCGGACACCTGCCGCAGCATCAGCGTCTAGCCTTGCCTGATAAGCCGTCTCGTGTTCAGCCTTAGTAGTAGTAACGCCATCTTCTGTGGTGTCGGCAAACATATCTGTTTCTGTGTAAGCCTCTACCCAGTTGTTGTTAGCGTCCTGCACTGCACCGTTACGACCTACTTGCTTGTAGGCTGCGCTTGGCTCAGGCTTAGGAGCTGCGAGTACAGGGTCTATACCTAAGAAGGCGCAAGTGTCTGCGTCCCACACTCGTGGCAGTGATGTGTTGCTGTGCATTCTTCTGACTTCGCCTTGAGTTTTGACTTCGCCAGTTGATTGAATACGATATTCCATTAGGTCACCTATGCTATTGCTAAGAAGATGTAAGTGCCGCCACTGGCGTTAAGCGCAGCAGGAGCAGATGATGTTACTGTAAATCCACTAGATAGCGGGTCTATGTAGTCAGTGTTAGTGACTTCTGCGGCTGTGGAGTTCAAGAGCAGATACGGATCGTTACCTGCAACAATACCTCTCGCACTGTCGTAAGTGTACCAATCGCCAGTAGAGTCTGTACGCTTGATAAGGATAAATCTAGCACCTGCCGAGAAACCACAGTCTACGTTTAAGTCAGCACCTGTGCCTGTGTAGCTTCCTACCTTGCTTACTCCTGCTAGTGTGGCGAAGAGGTAGGCTATGTAGTCTTTTCCAGAGCCATTGCTTTGGTCTGGAGACCCGTCTGTTGAAACTCTAAAAGTTGTACTAGAAACAGATTGACCTACATAATAAGGTTGACCGCCCGTTTGAAAACCTCCTGAAGTTAGGTTCAGATAACGGCTATAATTAGGAACTGCCGAAGCCCATTGAGGCCATTGAGTTGCGCTATTTGTTCTTTGTTTAACAACTATAAAATCAGGAGAGACACCAAGGTTATGTGTTATATCCTGAGTAGCCGCTCCATCACCGCTATAAGCAACCACATCAAAGAAGCCTGTGGCGCGTTTAAAAGACCAATAAGCGCGAGGGTAAGAAGGATTGAAAAGTCCGTCAGTTACCCCTGTATTGTTGTCAAACTTTAAATACTGAGTTGCGTTTACATCTTCGGCAGCAGATGACCTAGTGTCTAAATAATTACCGCCACCTCTAAGACGATCAGCGACATTTGATGCATAGCCCGCCAAGGTCGTCGAAGCATTCCAGAAACTATCTACAGGGAAACCCGTAGTTACAAATGCGCCACCATTCTGCAACACAGGACTAAAAACCTCAGTCCCAGACTCAGGAGTCTTCATCGGTCTGCGGATGGCTATGTAGATGTAGTTACTGCCTCTATTCACTCTGCCGCTAGAAGTGTTTAACTTAAAACCTGTTGCTTGAGGCAATACTTCATTGCTTGTTCCATCCTCAGCGGCAGAATCATTAGGACGTAAATGCTTACCCATAGTTCCGTCACGCATCATGTCGTATAAAGACCACGAATTTCCTGACATATCAGACTCTTTTATAAGAACCCACTGTGGTTCAAATCCAAGAGTTACGGTTGGGCCATCTGCGCTGTTATTACCAGTATAACTCCCACACTTAATAATACTCTCGTCACCATCGTCTCCAAAGCCTCCTGCGTCTGAGGCGAATAGGTAGGCTACAAAAGATTGACCCGATTGATTGACGTTACCGTTATCGCCAAGAGTAAAAACTGAGTCAGTTGGCGTTGTGCTGTTCCATAAGCTAGTAGTAGCTCCTGCCGCATCGGTTGTGTTTAACGATAACGCTTGCCCATTACCTAAAGAAGTGTGATATACGCGCCAGTTTGACCCTCCAGTACTTGTTCTTTTGATTATCATTACCGCAGGAACTGAGCCAAGATTGTGAGATACAGTTCTAGCAGAACCCGTCCCAGTATAAGTCACAACATCAAAGAACTTCTCAGCCTTGCGGAATGTCCATGAGGCGTAGTCTTCGCTTGAGACATTAGTAGTACTTCCACCGCCGTTAATTGTGAAACCATCTGAATTGAAAATCCAACCATAAGTAAAATTTTCAGCGGCAGTAGAGTTTGTAGATAGCGAATTGTATCCACCAGAGGCGCTTCTTTCAGTATCTAACAGCGTATGATTATAAGAACCGTTGGTTCTGCGTTTAACCCAAGTCAAACCACCTTCGCCATCCAAATCAAGGCCGTTAACAATAGAGCGAGTAGAGCCAGTGCCTTCATACAAATAAGTCGAGAAGACATCCTCAACGTACAAGTTGTCACCACCTGCATTACCCGCAGCCGCTGTTAGCGCCTTAGTTAATTTGCTCATGCGTTACTCCTAAACGTAGCTGCCAGTGTAAGCACCGTAGAGTACGGAGGAGACTTTCCAGAACACCAGTGTGTCTTTAGCAGTCAGCGTAGGAGCGACATTGCCGCCAGAGGTTACCCAAGTCATCGTAGGCCACGTTACTGTGTAACTAGCACCTGCTTCGAGCTGTAGGACGATAGCGTCACCAGAGCTGAGCGAGTCTGTAAAGGTCGTGTTAGCCGCTAGAGTCTTGGTCTGTACTGCGCCGTTCGTAGCGTCAAAGGCCACACCTGACAGGGCGTATACAGTGTCTCGTACTGTCTTGTTGGTAAGAGTCTGTGTGTTCGTAGAGGTTGTGGTGTTAGCGTCATAGCCTTGGACAGTCACGCCAATCGCAGCAGACTTTAAGATGGTTGCATCATAGGCTTCTACGTCTGTGCCAATGACTAAGCCTAAGTTGGTGCGCGCTGTAACCGCAGTTACGTCTGAGAGGTTATTGGCTATCTGCGTGTAACGAGCATTGCTTTGCGCCTGTGTGTACACGTCAGCAACATTAAACGCACCGTAAGCAATAATAGAGACGTTATCGCCTGTAACTGCTCCGGTGGTCAGTATGACTGTAGCGCCGTTAGTGGCTGTGAAGTCCGTAGTCGGGATTAGCTTAGAGCCGTTTAGGTAGACATCTACAAAGCCAACATCGTAAGTGGCTGCGAAGTTGGTCTGTCCAGATGTGGCGACATACTCTTGACGCTCCGCTGTACCGTTTACTGCACTGCCTGCCGCTGCCCAAGAAGAGCCTGAATAGACGAACATCGTGTTAGACACAGTGTTGAAATATAACGCACCTGCTTGCAATGGGTTGCCGTCATTGTCCACCGTAGGAGCTGTGGACTTAGCGCCAAGGTAAATATCAGTAAACTCATCCAGAGATGCCGCTGCGTCAGTTGCCGAAGTTGCCGCTGAAGTAGCTGAACCCGCCGCTGCTGTGGCTGATGACGCACTAGCTGTCGCACTGGTAGCAGATTCGCTAGCCTTAGTCGTTGCTATTCCTGCCTGAGTTGTTGCAGTAGAGGCGCTAGTGCTTGCTGAATTTTGAGAAACCAAAGCCGCCGCAGCACTTGTCGCAGATTCAGCAGCTTTAGTTGTCGCCGTAGAGCTGCTAGTAGAAGCAGATGATGCGCTTGAAGCCGCAGCAGTAGCGCTTGCCGCCGAAGCGTTCTGAGAAACCAAAGATGCCGCAGCAGATGTAGCACTAGCCGCAGCAGAATTTGCACTATTTGTCTCTGCTGTCTCAGCGTTAGTCTCTGCTGTTTCAGCCGCAGTTTTTGCGACAACCGCAGCATCCTTTGCAACAACGGCAGCATCCTTTGCTACAACAGAAGCGGCTCTTGCAGTATCAGAAGCCGTGGCTGAGGTAGCGCTCGCTGTGGCCGATGTTGCACTCGCCGTGGCTGATGTCGCAGCAGCAGTAGCCGAAGAAGCAGCCGCAGTTGCACTAGAAGCCGCAGCAGTCGCACTTGCAGCAGCCGCCGCACTTGTACCCACCCAGTAAGCAGGTGAGGTTGCAGGATCGTTGCCAGTGTTAGAGTTTTGGAGAGAGGTATATAAAACACCATCTGTACCGACTGCGTTCTGATCCTCTGCATAAGTCGCTGTGGCTAACCATGCAAAACTTAGCAATACCCAGTACGCTGTCTGAGTAGAGGGGTTCTGGTTTAAATTAGTGCCTTGTAGAGATTGGTACTGTTCACCGTTATAGGTAACCATCGCACCTACTTGGTAAGTGATGCCCTGGTTCCACTCGACAGAGTAGAGGAGCGTCCAGAATCCTGAGCTCGTTACCGGGTTGTTGTTCTGGTTGCCGTTCTGTAAAGATCGATAGAACACCCCATCGGACCCCAGGACCACATCATTGGCACTGTAGATCTTAGTGGCCACCCACTCATCACCGAAGTCGGTAGCAGTCTCACCTACAGGGTCCCGTACTAAGATCTGTACATCTGAGCTCGTGGTCAGGATAGCCTTGGCCACACCGTCAAAGAAGATGTTTGGCTGTCGTCCAGCCGCAGTTAAGATCACCGGGTTAGTATTGGGGATCGATTGGTTAACGTCCGCAAAGGTAGTCTTGAGGGTAGTCGTGCCACTCTCATAGAAGTAGACCTTGCCGTTGACTAATGGATCGCCAGCGTCGTCCAGGTACTGTGTGTCTAAATCGCCAAATCGAGCCATTAGTTATTCTCTCCCATACCTGGTATTTGTGAGCCGTCTTCAAATAGATATTCGGCAATGCCTAGTGATAATACTCGCGTCTTGATATCTGCCGGCACGGTTTGTGTCCATGCAATGAATGGAGCACTTTTCATAAAGTTATCTTCAAGCCTATCAACGGGCTCTCCTCGAGCCTTCCTTGTCATCATGCGCTTGAAGTTAGGGTTGCCCATCATGTCAGCCGCAGCTCTCTGCTGGGCATTTGCCGCCGCATCCGTTCCTGACTCCATGACGTTTGTTAGCATGTTTCCTCTAGATCCAATTAGATAAGGAAGCAATCTCTGAACCATGCCGCCATCGCTGTTGTATCTTTCAAGCGCATTAATCGCCCCGGTTCTGGGTAATGCCTTTGCGTCTGCATAAGACCTTAATATTGTCCCAAGGTTATCCAGGAATTGAGGCGCATCTTCGGGAAGGTATTTTAACAGCTCATCCCTGGCGGTCTTGTTCCTGGTTATACTTCTCCAGGTAGTACCAAATTTCCCTGGCGCAATACCTTGAGCAGTTGTCCCGCCAAAAACATTTACCATCGCAGAGGCTATCGCTTGAGCTCTCTGTGGCTCTGGTATGGCAGACATTATTTGCTTGAATTGATCAAGCTTTCCACTAGCCATTTGATTTATCGCATTGGCCAGATTAGGGATTATAGCCTTATTCCCTTCCTTCCCGGCGACCTTGAGAACCACGTCTTCGTACTGCTTTCTTTCTGATACAAGAGATTTAGCTAGAGTCCACATGCTTGATGCTTCTTCCCCGGCGACATCTCTAATTACTGAGTCCTGTGCTTCCGTCAAAGCTGAGTACAATCTGCTTAACTGATAGCTGTTAGCATCTCCAGCAACAATCCCTTTAGTGGCGGTTCCTAGTCTTTCCCCGACATCCATTCTTAACGCATCTAATCGAGCGTATGGCATTGGGCGACCCGTTCTAGACTTCGCAAGCTCTTTGTATATGTCTTGCTCTAATTTAGAAAGTCTACTAATACCACCCATATCAATGGCCACTGAGCGAATATCTTTACGCAATTTATCCAGGGCATCTGTGCCAACGATCTTTGTCCTAGCTGGTACTAATTCTGCGAGCTGATCATAGAGCTCGTTAGACTTAACTGTCATTGACTCAAGTGTTTCTTCTATTGAGGTTCTGACTGCCTCTGTCATACCAGGTAGATCGGTTGCGCCTCGTCCACCATACATCTCAACAAACTCTGTTGTCTTATCTAGTAGGCCTCTGAGGAAATCTTTCTCTGAGTTCGCTAATTGAGTGCCAGGTATATTAACCAGGGCGTTCTCTATTTCAACGTACTGAGGATTGCCAGATACAACCCTTGGAGGCACGACCTCTTCCAATCCAAGCTCCTGAGCAGCACGAACCTTAACCGGGTCTGGCTGTACGATACCCTCCATTCTTTCTGCCTGGACCCCAACCTGGGGGATTGATGTCGCTTCTGACATTGTGGCCATTGTTTCGGCTGTCTCTGGTAACTCTCCTTGCTGCATAGCCCTTTGTCTAACAGGATCTGCTGCTGTGGATCTTCTTACTAGACCAGGAACCTCGCTCGCAGCCGAACCTAATACGCTGAGACCAACCTCCTCTGCATTAAACTCGCCACCTGCTACTAGTTGACTGCCTTCAATCATTGTCTGGAGCAATGCCTCGTAAGCCACTCGTCGTGCTGCGCTACCTGCAAGTCCTGTTCCTACACCCATAGCAACATTAGTGCCTAAGCCGATAGCGTCCTGGGTAGTGAATCCCGGCTTGTTAATAACAAACCGCTCGCCGCCGGGTTGGTTAACGTATAAGCCTCCTTCGGGGCCGACATTCACCTCAATCTTTGAGTCGATCGCAACAAGCATGTCGCGCATCTCTTGGGGATTAAGCGTCACCGCCTGTAAAGCAGCCAGGCCAGTAGGGACACCTGTCGGGGCTTCCGGCAACAGTTGAGCCATCTGTCCAGGTAAAGGCCTAAGCTCCGGAACATCTCTTACCTGCTCTGCTGTAAGCGTAGGCGTAAACGTAAGAGGCCTCTTATTGGTAGGCTGACCAAACTGCATAGCTTGCGTAGGCGCTCCAGCAAACATAGGAGCTCCACCAGAAGCGAACTGCTCGCGCCCGGCAACCATATTACTCTCATCAATAGGGGTTATCTGGCGAGGACCTGGTGCGGCTTGTCCTGGCTCGTCACCTACTGGTGTAAATGTAAATTGGGGCATTTTATTGTCCTACTGTCATTTTTACGCCATTAATAACGATAACGTCGCCAGCATTAAATTCGCCACGCTCACCTGCTGCCTGAGCTTCTGCTTGGCTTTCATACACTGGGGTGCCAGGCATAGATTGCTGACCAGGTGTCTGCATTGCAGGTTGAGCCGCTAGAGCCTGTTCTTGCTTGTCTAAATACTCAGTAGGATTCTGGAAGTAGCTCTTAGAATCAAAGTTAGGATCAGCAATCTGTCCAAGTCTTCCAAGGTTTCTCGCAGACTGACCGCCAAAGTATGCAGTCTTAAAACTATCTGAGAAATTAAATGTATCGGAAATGCTTCTCAGCCCAGCAAAGTCATTCAGTAGACCTGTTGCTGTTCCTTTTGTCATAGACCTTGCTTGATCGATAATAAGGTCCACATCTACGCTCTCGGGGTTGGTTGGATCAAACGAGGCCATTACTGCCGCCAGGTTAGTGTCATTCTCACCCAAAGTAGTTAGCTTGTTAATGATTTCAGATCTCAAGCTAGTTGCGCCGGCTTGGGTCCTGAAGTCTTGCTCGGTAACCACGCCAGGGCTTGCCATGCGAGCCATTAAGGTTTGAATTGTACCAAGAGCGGTTCTACCCGCCCTCCTTACCTCATCGCTCGCGCCAGTCACTTGGGCATTTCTCACCGCCTGAGCAAGACTATCTAATTTGTTGTAGCCATCTAATGCATCGCGCGCTATAGACCTAATCTTAATCGCTTCACCAGATATCTTCCCCCGCTCTGTCTTTAGCTCGTCCGGATCAACGTAGCCTTCAGGAACGGGCACTGCCTTAAATGAACCATCAGGCATACGAATCATCTGGCCTGGATCGTAAGCCGTCGGAGCTGCCGGCTTAGCTATCGCACCGAGAGACTGACCGGATCTGATTACGTTATCCAGGTATCCACTGAACGCATTCATGTCGCCAGACTGATAGAGCTGCATCATCTCTTGGGTGTGTCTAGGATCTACCGGGACGCCCATATCATTAAATCGCTGTATCTGAGCCATGCGGTCCTGGAGTATAGAGCCAGCCATCTCTGGGTTGGCCCTCATCATCGCAGCGTCCTTAAACATAGTCATCCTGCGCTTCTCTGCCAGGTCCTCGTTCTGCAGCATCTGGGCGCGTTCCATCTGCTGCCGCTGTTGCTGCTGCTGTAAGAACTGGGGCGCTTGGCCCTTGAATGCCGCGCCTATGCCCTGTAGGGCTGTAGATAGGTCTGCCATGTTAAAATCCTGTTAGTCCCATTACTGAAAACCCAATAGGTTGATTAGGGTAGATTGGCGTAGATGTTGAAACAGGCGCAGGAGTGTTTTTCTGCTGTCCACTTAAGTATGCGCCCACACCGCCAGCTTGGAATGCATTTCCTATTTGCGTACCGTAATCAGGAGCAAATATAGGTGCATTCGGCACACCGGAAAGCTGACTACCTACTCCTGATTGCAGGTTAGCCATGTTTGTAGAGAATGCCTCTTGAGCTTGGGCCTCTGTCATTGCTCCATTGCTCACGGCGTCCATAATCATTCGACGCTGTTCGTCCATCATAGACGCAACATCACGACCTTGGCTTGAATAAACATTACCTAAAGCTGTGGCCGTTGCCCCGTATTGGTTTGCTAGGTCTCGTCCTGCTTGAGATCTTCCCGTTGCTAAATTAACTCCGAGATTTCCAATTTGTGATACTGCTGGAAGGCCTGTAGATAAATTATACTGTGCAAGTTGATTCCCTAAGCCAACATTAGTGCTTAGCTCCTGCCCTCCCAGGCCCGTGGCGATGTTTGCCATAGTCCCTGCCGCATTCATTCCTTGGCCAGAGAGCGTGTTTAGATTGCCGATCTGCTGTTGTAAGCCTTGCGAGGCTAGACCTTGCCCAAAGCGTTGCAATTCCTTTTGGACATTGCCGCCACCTAATCCACCAGTAGCCGCAGCACCCGATAGATTTGCTCTCATACCCTGCTCGCGCAGGAACGCCATCTGCGGTGATTCTTGGTAAGCCTGGTCAAATGCGTCCTGGCCTAGAGCTCCTGATAAAGCCATCTGCTGCTGTAGAGCAGTCTGGCCGGCTGTTTGGTAGGGATCCATGTAACCAGTAGCAGTATCTGCCGCTGCCCGTGCTTGCTCTAAACCAGTTTTGTATCGCGTGGTTAGATCTTCACGACCCACTCGATTCAGCTGGTCTAGCATCTCTATCGCGCCAGTAGCACCACCCTTGAGAGCCATCTCTGAGCCACGCAAGCCAGTAGGGATCTCGCTTCCTGTAGCGTACTGCGTTGTTGCCATAGTTGGCATAGGCGTCGGGGTAGGCGCAGGGGTGACCGCTGGCGTAGCTGCTGGGGTAGCTGCCGGAATAGCTGTCTGGGTAGCTGCCGGAGTAGGCGCCGGGGTAGCTGCTGGGGTAGGTGCCGGGGTAGGTGCCACCTCAGCTGCCGGCTGAGCCGCTGGAGATATAGGTAGTCCGGCCTGGGCCTCTGCTATCTGCGCTGGGTTGTATCCTCTAATATCCCTTAAGTGCCGCTCAACCACCTCTGTAGGAGCCTGGAAGTATTCAGACACATCACCCGTGCTCGCCACACCTGTGCTGACAAGCTTCTCAACCGCATCAACCTGATCGGCTGTTAGTGTGTTACCCGTAAAGGCTTGGGGAGATATACCCGTAAGGCTTTGAATCACTAAAGATTTAGGCACGCTGAAATATTGGGAGACATCATTAACATCTACCGCGCCAGAGTTGAGAAGGTCTTTTACTTTATCAACCGTCTCGGCTGTGTAGTTACCACCTGTTGGTAGCCCCTGAAGACGCGCTATACTCATGGTTGACCTCCCATGTTGCTTATTGCTCTTGCGACCTGCTCCGAGCTAAATACCGCTTGAGTAGCTGCCGGCGCCTGAGCCGAATCAACCGAAGTCGGACGCCCTTCTGCCTTGCCGTAGTTATCATAGTGCCACTTGGCGTAACCTTCCTCAGTGCGGAATTGAGGATCTCCACCAGCCAGTAATTCTGATTTTTTTGCTTGGTAGTCTGCTGCAATGTCTGGGTTTGCGGCCAAATACTGTTGCGTATCAAACGCAGTAAAAGTTGTCTGCGCCGTGTCGCCAAAGTCAGGAGCTTCTATAGGCTGAAATTCTAAACTTTCAGGTGAAGTCAGGCCAGATAACGCGCCATAGTTAACAGGGACGCTCTGAGCTTGCAGGTTGCCATAATTGATAGGATCACCAAGGATAGCTGAGCGCTGCCCCATAAGCCCTGCCAGAAGAGCTTGCTGCCCCATGTAATCACCAGTCTGGACCTGCTCGATCATAGGGCGGAACGTGGATCCAGCTAAGCCTAGATTCTGATCAAGAGATTGCTGTCGAATGCCTTGAGCAGTCTGGTAGCCAGGAGTAAGAGCTTGAATCGCCCTGCTGCCGTACTGCTGGATTAATCCCATGTTAGCCTGGCGCTGAGCCTCAGCTTCCTTCGCTGCATCCTTCTGAGCTTTATTGCCCAGTATCGAACCACCAAGACTTGCTGCGGTCATTGCAATAGTTAACGGATCCATTTTATCGCCCTACTTAATTTAGTTAATTTTAGCATACTTAGACTGCGACCCATCCCTGCGAGGTATCGCCGCCAATCTCAGGCTGCATCTTCCTGTACTCTATCGATCCTGTGGACCCAGTAGAGTTTATGTACAAACTGTACTGCCTGGCCTCTACCACACCCTCTGGCGAGCCCACTCCCACGATAGGGATGCTTAGGCTTGCGTCCTGGGTAAACTGTCTAAACGGTTGAGCCATAGTCCCATCAGGTTGGACGATAGGCTGCGCCTGGTTAAGCCTAGGGCCTGTCACTTATCACCACCAATAATATTAGCGGTTAACTGTATTATTACAGGCTTGACCGCATCCGTTAGAGTGAACCTGAATATCTCGAACCTGGAAGCCCTACCGTTCCTGCGCCATATAGCCCTTCGGCTGTACTCGCCAATCTTGCCTATGCTGCGAGAGATAGGTCCGCTCCAGGTCTTGCCGTCCTTGCTTCTCTCTAGCGTGATCTGAGGGTCAGGGGCGTCAGTGTTGCCCACGCCTGATTCAACAGTGAGCTCTAGCGTAGGGAAAAACACCGACTGCATATTGTTCTGAAAGGGCTGTGTAGCGACGCGCCTAATGATTATATTCTCGTACTCTGTGTACACGTCCGGGTTTAGCTCGCCAATCCTGCCGTCAATAACGTCACCGCAGATAACCTTGTTGTAAGCCTTAACGATCGAGGACACCCTGAGAGCTCCTAGGGAGCCGTCTAAGAGAGATTTTCTCTCGTGCCACCTCTGAGATGTCGTATCGTATACAAGCGTTGTAGAGGGCAGTGAGAAGCCTATAAAGTATGCTCCCTTGCTTGCGTACGCCCATGAGTAGATATTCGCTATAGCGGTCTCTGTGAGTGTAGACAGTAAAGAGTCTATCGCAGTCGTTGATATCTTGACTGTACTGTTACCGTTAAGAGCCCAGATGGCCGGCCCCTCGTTCTCCCCGCCGCCAACCCACATAAACGTGTCCTGGGCGTTAACTAGAGAGAATGGCGAGTAGCATCCTTTCTGGAGGAATAGTCCTGTCCTGCTAAACGGGAAGTCAGCGCCACCGATATTCTGGAAAGCCTCAAAGGTCTCACCGCCAGAGATGAATAGCTGATTCTTATAGACCACCGGGGCAACAATGTCGTCCGGGTCCGATTCAGCCGTGCCAAAGTCTAGGGCGTTGTACGAGAGTCCGTCGTTGATTGCGGAAACAATGAACTTCTTGGAATCTGTGGTAACCAGAAAATAGCCATCAATAAATACGACGAATTGAGGAGCTCCATTAGCTGTAAAGTCCGTGTCTGTTATCTGGGCGAATGTATCGGCCACATGGTTATAGATATACCCGTTCCCACCAGGGGCCAGGATCATAAGTTGAGTGCCGTTATCTGCCATCGATAACCTGCCAGTGCCTTCTATCTCACCTATGAAAGTGAGGGCGT
>Ga0316202_10002385_pt1 | contig 12462 bp, 6 predicted proteins | sample 3monrhotite_MG_FD_204934 | JGI IMG/M metagenome (GOLD analysis project Ga0316202, IMG submission 204934) | Microbial mat bacterial communities from mineral coupon in-situ incubated in ocean water Damariscotta River, Maine, United States -... | ecosystem: Environmental > Aquatic > Marine >... | reverse complement strand
TTAGACTTTATTTCTGATGCTTTATCTTTAGCAAACTGAGTATCATTACCTTTTAAACCATCTAACTCAACCTGAAGCTCTGTTATTGCGTTTAATGTAGGTTCATTAATACTAGAGTCTACTTTTAAAATATCATTCTTTATAGTAGCCTCCTTAAACTTCTCGTCATAAATTGCTTGAAGTTCAGAATCGTTCTCTATATTAATATCTGCTTTAAGTAATTGCTCGGGAGTTGACTCTCGTAAAAACTTAGCCATCACAGGTCCCGACACCTTAGCGTCATTACCCGTACCATTAATCTTGTATTTAGGAGATTTATATAAACCATACCCTACGGATATTGGAGCTGTAGCTGTACCTGCGACACCTTCAAATAAAATTTCTGCCACGTCCATCTCTTGACCTGCAGCTACTCTACCTGCTACCTCACCTACAGAACCACCTACAGCTTCAGTTGCTCCACCGGCTGCTGAAGCTACTAATTTTCTACCCGTAGACTTAGCTACAGAGGTTGTTAATTTACTCGCTATACCACCAAACGCTGCGTCTACAGCTCCAATAGTTAAACCTCTAGCTACAGCTTTAAATCTAATATCGTCCATCATATCTTCGTCCTGAAGAACTTCACGGATATTTTCATTAGTCATTGGCTTATCACCAAGCTGTTCTTGAAGTAGCTCTGAGTATGTAAGACCTGCTTCTAGAGTTGTACCTGCACCACCCATAGCTCCCGCTATAGCTCCTGCACCAACACCAAAAGGTGTAAGTGTAGCTGACCCTGCAACAGCTCCTGCGCCCGCACCTGTGGCTGCACCTGCTAATACTGCAGGCGTTAGCATAGCACTAACCGAGGATACGAATAGTTGTGGTATAACAGTTGGGTTAGCGGCAACGCCTTTTATAAAACCAAGAACACCACCACCATCTTTTTGATATATTTTTTGGAAGTCACGCATTTCATCAGATTCACCTGCGTCCTGCATTCTTTTTTGTGCAGCTATAAAGTCTTGTATATCTTCATCGCTTGCGTCAGTACCCTTTGCAAATAATTCAAGCGACTCATCTACTGAACCACCCTGTGCCTGACCTGCAGCACCTGCTCTATACAAGTCACCAAATAAATCTGTAACTACATTCTTACCGAATGTTCTTTCAAGGGCTGTATCTTTCTCGCCTTGCTCAAACTCAGCATCTGAGAAATCTAAATTAATGCTTTGAGGTTCAGGAGCAAAGTCTGTTGGAACAGACTCATCTACAATTGAAACCTCTTGCTCTTGTATTGATTGAGGGCTAGCCTCTTGTATTGGAACTGAAACATCCGATGAGATAACTTCTTCCTGCTCTGTTGGTGTAATGGATTCCGTAACGTCCTCTTGAGTAATAGAAACGGATTCGTCTTTTTTTTTTACTCCAACAAGGGTTGAAAAGTCTTCTATAGATTTTCCGTATCCCTTTTCTTTAAATAAAGTATACGAATCATTTAAAGCATCAGGATTTGTGTTTATAAGGTTTACGTATTCATCAAAAGATTTAGTATAACCTTTTTGTTTAAATAACTCGTAAGAATCTTTTAGTGCTTGCTCGTTCATATCTTAATCTTAATATTGTGATGTATCTAAGTCAGTCGTAATATCAGAATCCTTGTCGAATCCATATACATCAGCTAAACCATTAAGGTTTGCTTTACCAATAGATGTTAAATAACTTCTAAGTTTATCTCTTTCCTCAGTATCAGATGAATCAAAGTAGTTGTTAGTGTCAATTGTAACAGTCTCTTCAACTCCCGGGAAGGATAATGTAACTTGATTGCTAATACCAAGTCCTCTTTCTCCTGCAGTCTCAATCACCATATTACCAAATCCTCTTAGTGGGCCGTCACCTCCAATCATTTTCTCAAGAGCAGCCTTAAAGTTTTCATCGTCTGAACCTACCTCTTCATCTGATATACTAAATAAATCTCTATCAATAGCGTCATCAACTATATTTGCTAACTGAAGTTCGTATGACGAGTCTACTTGCTCAGCAGTTTGAACCCTAGTAGAAGCATCGTAGTCGGTGTAAGTACCTTGGTCATCGTAGCCCATATCATCCATAATATCTACAACATTAAGCTCGTTAGCCACTAACGCTGACATAGACTCAACAAAGTCTCTTTTATTGTCAATTGGTATACGTTTAACTATAGGCGTCTTTCCATCAACATCAAACATCTCAACAACAACCTCGTTATTATTTCTTTCAATGCTTGTAATATCTCTGTTAGCATTAGATATATAGTTTAGAGCTGCATCAATTTGAGATTCAGAACCATCAAACACGTGGCCAATCTTACTAACGTAGTTAGACACAAGTTTTTTCTCCTTATTATCTTTAGCCTCCCACTGCGTAGGTTTGTTTATTTTTGTAATCTGTGCTTCAGTATATATATTTCTTAACTTTTTCTCCTCGTCAAGGTACTTAAGCTCTATTCTTTCTTTTTCTTCCTTAGTCTTAGCTGCAGCCATATCAGAATTGTGCTTAGTTGCACGCTCTTTCATAATAGCTTCAGTGTTTTCAATAGATAAGTCCATTGTCTCAAGCTCCTTAGGATTCTTTAGAGCAAGATGTTTAATTACTTGGTCTAGCTTTTCATTAGATAACCCCATAGCCTTCAACTCAAGTGGAGTTTTCTGAGCTATAACTGATATTCTTTGTTCAGCAGCTTCATTGTCTAATTCTAATTTTCCCTTCTTAAGATTTTTTGTATCCTCAAAGAAATCAATAGCTTGCTGTGCTTGCTCATTAGCCAACTTTTGAGACTCTCTTTTAACTTCCAAGCTAGAAGTTTCTGTAACACCTATCTTAGAATCTATAGCCGTTCTAAGTATTTCCGCTGCTTCAGCCTGTTGCTTCTCGGTAAGTAAAGGTTGCGATGCTCCGCTATTAGGATTTGTTGGGTCAGGCACTAGATATATAACACCCTCTTCTTGTACATCAGGTAGCTTGTTGTTTGGGAGTGTTTCAAACCTATACTCTTTACCTGCTCTATTTGTAAGTATACTAGCTGCGTTATGAGTGTTAACCAACTCTCTCTGTATTAAATCATTCGTGGCTTTTACAAAGTCAGGATTTTTCTTCATATCATTAAGAAGGCCAACATCACCACTTTCAATAACCCTTTGATACTTCACGTCATATGCTCCCTTGATTCCTTCAGAGAACTCATTAACATTGAAGTTATCTATCTTACGTTCAACTGTATTCTTTAAGCTAAAGATTGACTTTCTGTCGCTAGGGTTTGAAGACATAACCATATTTCCGTCACCATCATCAACCATCTTACCTACCGACATCTGTCCTGTAACCGGGTCAATATATACACCTGAGTTTGCAGGGTCACCAAATGCTTGTATCTGTGCGTTTTGGTATATCTCTTCAGCCGAAGCATTACCCGATTTAGCTCTTTCTAGACTAGCCGCATAATCAGAGTTAAACTTTTTTGAAACCTCAAACATATCTACTGTTCCTTGCTTAAGGTTTGCTCGCATTGCGTTGTATTGCTTAAGAGGTAGCTGACCTGCCTTTAGTTTCTTATCTAAGTCAAGCATATATGCAGACGCATCAGAGGCAAATCTAGACATCCTTTCGTTAGCACCATCGTGCTGACCCTGAGGGGTGTCATTAAACTCACGCATATAATCACGAGACTCCTCGTCAAGTTTTATCTTTAAATCCTCACGCCTCTTTTCTTCAGCTAATAACTTAGCACTAAGGTCAGTACTAATTTGTCCCCAATTAATACCTTCAACAACAGGTCTTTCGCTTTGCTTATAATATGACTTAGCCATTAGTATACTTTAAAAGGGTTATATAGTAGATTAGCAGAATTAAAATTGTTTGCTGTATTTTGAAACTGCTGAGCAGGAGTCATCATGTTTTGATTAATCAACTGAGGGTTTTGCAAATTAAACATTGCCGATGTGTTTTGAAACTGCTGAGCAGGAGTCATTGAGAGTGACATATCAGGTCTAATTAATTGTGCTTGATTTGTAGGAATGGACGAAGGTGTTATAGTATCTAAAGTTACTGCCGTGTTAGTGTCACCCGCTAATCCTGCAGCTCCATCAACATTATTCTGCTTATATAGCTCAGAGTTCTCGTACAATGACATACCTGCATTAGCAAGCCCTGTAACGCCTGACATTATAGCTTGGTTTTGTTGATTCTGTGCTTGTGCTGCAGCTATTCCGGCACCCTCTGCTTGGTCTAAAGACAGATTAGCTCTTTCTCCCGCCAACCTTGATTCTTCTGTAGCCACTAATTTATTTAAAGCCTCTAAATCTTTTGTTTGCTTATCTGTAATACCTTGCTGTGCTATATTAGATTGAGCAAGTACTCGACCTGCAGTAGCAGCACCACCTCTCTCTGACTCACGACCCATCTCCATTGCTTGTGCTGCCTGTTGAGCTATCGCTTCTCTTTGGTTTAGGTATGGTGTCTTACTGATACCAAGTTGCTCAAAGTAATTCACGTCAAGCTGAGCTTCAGCCTTTTTAAACGCTGCGTCTGCCGCTGCTTGTGCGTCTTTAGCTAACTTTTTTTGTTTACCTGCTTGTGCAAAAGACATTCCTGTACTTGCTAAAGTTGTGCCCGTTGCTATTATTGCTGTTGCTGCTGCCATATTATAATACTTTAATCATTTCTTTGTTGTATGAATCACCTGTTGTATAACCCTGCTGCTCATAAACACCAATAAGTCCGTTATGCTTTATGAGGGCATAAGCGAACTTATTATCTAGGTTCTTTGCAACTGATGTTAATGTCTGTATCAATATTGATAACGCTTCTTTACGTGATTCTTTATACTCCTTGTTTGATATAATCCAATCTACCCACGCTACTTTTGAGTTGGTGTTGTATAAAAAGCCTGCGCATACAGGCGTATCACCGTCCCAAACCATTACACCACCTTGACCATCTTGAGGTAAGAAGTCTCTACTAGGAGCTTCCCATCCCCAATCCTTCCACCATCCCTTAAGGATGTTGTCATAATCTTCGTGCTGTAGTGGAGTTGTATTGAATTTCATCTAGTAGCAAAGATACTAAATTTTAAGGATAACTTTTCATTAACTCAGACTCAATAGCAAAAAGCTCACTAGCTGTAGTTACCGTGCTAGGAAGTGTAAGAGTTATCTCAGTATAATGACCCATCACGCCAAGCGATTCAGCCTGTGCATTCTTAAAGTACATAACAAAATCACCTGCACTTGGGGTTGTACCTCCTGTATTGTTTAATCTAATATAGTTGGTAGCTATAGTGTCACCGTTACTCACTGCGGTAACAACTCCGGTAAAAGAAAGGGTAGAGCCCGAACCTGCATATATTGAATCACCTACAGATAATTGGCTGTTAATGTCAATAGAAGTAGCGAATCTTAAATCAGTTACTGAACCTCCACCGAATAAAGAATTTACCTCACCAACACCACCATTAGCTCGTGACTTAAAGTCAGACTCAGTTAATGCACCGCCTGAAACTGCACCATTAGTCCGAACGTAAGCAAAGTAGTTTCCTTCTTTCTTTACAAATGATGTGCTATCTATAGAGCTTGACTGAGCCGCTACATCTGTAAGTAACTCGGCAGACCACGCATCAGTAGACTCAAGATTAAGCGTTTTAAAGAGCTTATTATCTAAAGGGCTCTGATTTATCACAGTCTTTATAGTAGACACATACGTAGTGCCATAATAACTATTACGAGTGTCATTGGTGTTGTGCCTATATAGCTGACCGTTCTTAAAGCTATAAAAGAAATTATTCATCCCCATCATATACTCAGGATTGTAGCTATAGAATGAAGGGAATCCTTTAGAACCCTCGCTGTATGTAAGTGTATAGTTTGGCATATTTTAACAGGTTTGTATTTCTGAAACGACTCCGTTAACTAATTTAAATGTACCGGGACTTGATGGAACTCCATCTAATATAGTTCCGTTAACTTTATAATACCCATTAGCAGGTTTGCTATTTGAGTTAGCGTCACTAAAAACCCAATCATTAATTTTAATAAGCGTTCCTGAGGTCCCTGCAACAGCTCCGTGATAAACTGTTATTGCTTCTGAATCGCTACAAGCATCTACTGAGCTAGTGGAATCAAAACCTAAAACCGAAATAGAAGGTAAAACCGCAGGGCATTCTATCTCAACTTTTAAATCAGATGTTGCAGGACAAGTAGTAACCCCTATTGTACGTAAAGTAGTAACAGGTGAAACGCTAGTTTTAGGGATATACATAACTAAATCCGTTTGAGTTGTCGCCACCCTTGGTATTGCGGTTGCTTTATTGCTTAAAGGCACGTTAATTAACGTATTATTAGACCCCCAATCAACACCATTGTAAGTGTACGTATTTAAATTTATAGAGCTAAACAAGTACTCATCACATGCAGGGTCTTTAAAAGTAATATTATTTGTTGAAAAAAAACTTAATTCATTAAATGAGGGTGCTGATACCGGCCCTTCAGGGTATGAGCTTGAAGCTGCAGGAGGCGTAAAAGAAAATATATTATCTATAGGAACCTCATCAATTAGTAATTGAATGCCTACAGGAGCTAAGTCAATTCTTTTTACCGTAACCTTAATGGCACCAACCGTATTGAATTGTGTTTGTAAGTCAAACCTAGCAACTTGAGTACCTAAAGGAATGTCTACACCACTTGTACAAGAAAACGAAGGGCACGAAGGGCACGTTAAATTAGGCCCAAGAACACCGCTTGTTTGATACCTAGTCACAACTCCATCTGAATAGTAGCCATTAACTGAAACTGATGTTAATATAGCGTTATCGTAAACAGTGGTGGCATCGTTAAAGGTTGCGGCATTAAAGTATTTAGTTAAATATTCTGACATAGTTTATTTCTATTAGCAATTACATCCGGTTACGTTTATAATAATACCTCTAATGTTAGGTGAAACAACAGGATAGCTTGTTGAGCATAGTCCCGTTAGCGTTTGACCTCCTATTAAAGAAAAAGTGCCTGCACTTGTTGTAACAGTAATTGTTGTTGTTGTTGTGTTTACAACTTCATACTCTGTTGTTGACGCAGTACACTCACAATCGCAACACACCACATCTAAGTTAGCTGCACTTTCAACACCTGCTTGAACACATAAGGTTTGAGGGGTTGAAGTTCTAAAATCGTATATTAAGTATAGATATTGATTAGCGGCATCACCAACATAATAAAATTGCTGAGACGTAAATGTTGGGTTTGAACCTGTCTTAGTTAAAGAGTTTGCATTGTTTAATAAGCCAAATAAATCATAAGAATTATTATCGTAATTAACTGACGTATATAAAAACTTAAAAGTGTCTTGAGCGTCCACATCATAATTATCTACAGGAAGCCACTTGTTAGTTCTTAATTTTACATTAGAACCAAAAGACGGAAATATATTATCTCCTTGAAAGCCTTCCTGCTCTGTAAATACTGAAGCAAAAATTGAAGCCCCTATTGTATTTTCAATAAACTCAATTTGAGTGTCAGGGCTAGATACATTATTAACTCCATCATTAAATGAGTGACCTATATGTAAAAATTTACCTACATCCTCATTGTTTGTAAGCACTACAGTCTTTAAAATAATAGCAACTCCTGTAGGGCATTCAGGTGTAATTGTTGATACACCACTCCCCGATACATTTGTTATTGTTATAGATGCAGTATTAGGTGATGTTTTTGGTTTTTGATAAGTAACAGAACCTATTAGGGTTAGACCTGTAAAGTTTGTTATTGTTCCGCCATAATTTACTGATATATCAATAGTAGAACCGGAAGGTATCTCGTAATTAATAACAGTATCACCCGTGGTAGTAGGTAATTTTACACAGAATGTTTGTGTTGAACCTATTGCGTCAGCAGAAAAGTCAATTGTTCTTGAAGTACCACAGGGAGAACACACATCCTCTGATGGTAGTGCAGTATCGTTACTTGATAATACATACTCATTCATATACGGGTCATAACCACCTAACTTTTGAGTCTTAAAGCTATCCGTAAATAAATCTCTAAACCAACTACGCATACCAAATTCAGATATAACAGTTAGTTGTTCATTGGAAGCACTACTACCCTTAAGTTGCAGTAAAGCACCTCTTTTAGAGTCAGTAAAAAACTTATCAACTCCGTATGAAGCAAAGCTCTCAGGATTATTACTAATTCCAAAGTCTTCAATCCTAGCTATCTGCTCACCTAAAACCTCAGGTACAGACGTAAGTACGTTCCCTCCTGATGCGTCTGACAATAAATTCTTACCGGATAGTACGTATGAAATCTTATCCTCTTGAAGTACAAGAACGTCAGTTTTTCTACCATCAATCTTATTAATCTCACCAAAAGACGCTTCTAGTGGTTTAAAATTAAGTAGCCCTAAGTTAAACTCATTTAATCTATTTACATTAGTCTCTTGATTGTAAAGACCGCTGTATGTAATATCACTAGACCTATGCGTTTCTTTATACTCTTGCTCGGCTACAGAAGTCACCCGATTACCTAAGTTAAAGCTGTCTCCTGTAATTGAATCATTAATCTTATAACTCTCAACCCCATTACCAAATGAGAAACAATTAAAAAAGTTTAAGAAAAGTATTGCAGGTTGTGAATTTGTTTGGTCTTGGTCTAATGGATTTGCAAAGTTACCACCATCAAGATGATACCCATCACCATCAGTACTGATAGGATAAGAATCTTGCCCTTCATACCAAACATCAGGTAAAGCATCAGAAGGCTCTGTCTCAAAAACAATAACAGCGTCACTTCTTACAATTCTAAACTCAGCGTGTATATTTGCTGAACCTCCAAATGTTGAAGATGTTGCACAGGCTTTAGTTCCAAGTATTAAAAATCTAATCTCATCTGAAGTAGCATCCTTATACCACTGATAAAAATATTTTGTAGTAGAACCACTCCCTGCAAGCTCCCTAAAGGTGCTCACTTGAGTAGAAGTTGTAGCTGTAACGGATTTATACTCATTAACTATGCTCGAAGGATTTTTAGAACCTGAGTCAATTATGTCTCCTATGTTATCATTATTCCACCAATCAATTATATTTGAGTAATCATCAGATGAAATAAACTCACTCTTAAGTTTATAACTTCTTTTGTCACAATCACCTCCAATACCTAATAAACCGGAATCAGATGCTTTATTTCTAAATAAATTAAAATCAATAGTTATTCTACTACCCCTTGGTATAGTGTAGTTGGTGTGAACTCCTAATGAATCTATGGATTTCTGAAACCCATTGTATGACATAAAAACTCTATCACTATTTTGAGTTCTTACCTCTTTTGTGCCCGGCAAAACAAAAGCGTCTTCAGTAGTAACAGCATTAAAGTTATTAGCTAGTATCTTCATATAAACACCGGCAGGTACTACTATAACATTATCATCAGAATCTAAAGGCTCTATAAACCCTTGTGCCTGTGATTTTTTCTCTAACACAACTGCAGAGCTGCAATTTTCTAAAGGACCGTTTGAGTCAGACTTAACAATAAATGTATCACCATCCTCTACCTTAGCTATGCTCTCTCCTTCTAATAAAAAGTATGTATGATTATCCTTAGGGTCTGTATAGTATAAGCTAGAGTATATAGTCTCATAGTTATCTGAGTCAGGCTTTATAACAAACTTGTATCTTTTAGCCCAAGATGGAGCTCTTTGAGTTGTTGGTATAGTTACCTTTAATTTATTTTGAGTATCACTTGCCGAGCAAGGTATATGGTTGTTGTTGTTGTTGCTAGTTAATACAGATGTAGCTCTGTTAAACTCATCCATATAAACAATACCAACCTCGTAGCCTCTATTGCTATGAAGGCTAGTAGGGTTACCTGATTCTAAAAAATTAACTTGAGTGTTTGATACCGTAAAAAATTCCCACTGAGTATCTATCGTATCAGAAAAAGAAACTGCAGGAACCGTTATTAAAACATTATTTGCTTGAGCTTGCACTAAAAATCCTTCTCCCGGTATTGTCGTTCCGCTATTGTTTTTATCCCAAGTATTAGTTCCGGTTGAATTTCCAAGAGATGCAGGGATTCTGCAGTTAAATATATCTGTAAATGACGAACCATTACACCAATCCGTTAACCCTGAGTTTTGAGTAAACCTTTCCTGAAAGTCGTTACTATTAATTAAATCAGCAGGTGAATTAAAACTCTGAGGTAAAGTGTATGTAAAACCTATATCAAATGACCCTGTAGTCTCAGGAGGTTCTGCTCCCGTCCCGTCAAAAGAACTATGAGAAACTGTAAATGAAATTGAAAATATAGAGCCAACCTTTAATAAGTTTGCAACATTAGTAAAGTCAGAAGTTACAGTACCTAAAGATAATATATTACTACCGCTAACTGTGTATGTAAAATTACTGACAGTAGAAGTTAAAGGGGTATTGTTTATAGTTCTTGAATCTATTTCTGTGTAATAATCTATACTTGATTCCACATCATAACCTTCATAATAATTACCATACATAAGTCTATTACCCATAAGGGTTTGACTCTTAGCTAGCAAAGGTACGTTATCGTAAAGCCTCAATATCTCACCACTTGATAATATTGTGAATATTTTTTTATTACTAAAAGTATATGACTGTACAATGTTGTCTGCGTAATTTAACTCAGACTTATCTAAAGTTTCAATTACTTTAATCACATTAGAGGATGACTCCTTAAATAGTATGTCAACACCTTTAACTTGAGCATCTCCTGTATTAAAAGATATAATAGCAGAGTTAATGCTATTAGTCATACCATCATTTAAACCATTAGATATACTAAAATTATTTGGTATAAAAACAGGGTTTGTAAACTGAGATATAGCAGAGTATTCTCTATCCTCATACTTATATCTATAAGCAAAGCACAAGAATTTATCTTCCATAAACGAATCAGTGGATGACGTTGTAGCTGTTTGTATTGTAGGAGCTTGAGTCGGTGGTTTTACAATAACTAATAAATCGTTATAAGTAAAATTGTCTGAGCCGGTAATTGATAAAGGGTATGCGTAGTCTTTTGTTACGTTTATATTTCTTGGTGGATTGTAGTTGTCAGTAAAAAACAAAAGGTCTCCTACCTTATCAATATTATTTATTAAATATCTTTCGTTAAAATTTAATGTTGTGTTTGAAGTGCTTCCCCTTCTAAAACTAACAACGTGCGTAGTAGTGGTACTTGTTCTAGTATTAAATGATACTATCAAATCAGCTTTACCTATAGCAGTATCTGTAGCAGACTTATCATGTATAAACCAATATATAGTTTCATTAGCCCCATCTTCAAACGCACCTATACAAACAGAGTTTGCACTTAGGTTGTAAGACACGCTATTGTAAACACCCAATGTTATATTAGTAAGTAGAGTATTACCCTTTGAGTTTTCTACAGAACCAATCTCCGAATCCTCAGTAGAACCAAGTCGTACGTTCATTGCATCAATGTACTGACCATTAGGTACAAGCCTTTCATCAAGTGACTTGTTCATCTTACCCGCTATAAAATTCCTTTTACTATTAGCCATACTACTTAATCCACTTGTTTTGTCCTCTTAGATTCATAAGCAATCTACCCGGATGTATGTTACTGATTCTTATCTTTGCATTACGTAGAAGCGATGACTTCTTTTTTCTTGCTCTATTTACAATGTACTCCTGAACGCCTAACTTACTATCTAAGATAGAGTATTGGATGTATGCGTACACGTACTCCTCAAACAATTTATTAACTGTTATAAGTGAGTTGTCGCCACCCTCCATACCATCAGATACATACTCTACTATAACGCTCTTACCTGACATCGTAGAATCAAAATTAATAACCCCTGCCTTCGAATCTATTCTAAAGGTAGGGTTAGCATTAGCCGTCTCCGTATTAAGACCGTAGCGAGCTCCTATTGCAAAATCAAAGTACCACATACCATCACAGCAATAACCTTCTGCGTTGTTGTATGCGCTATTCTCATTCAAGTATATCGTCTTCTTAGTACCTGTAATTCTATCAACGTCAATTGGTGAGAACTCAGGCTTTAATACACTACCCGATTCGTCAAATAATATCTTAGCATTATTATCTTGCAAGTATGCTTGTGCTGATGTTAACTGAATATTCTCAGTCATTGGATATAGTACACCATTCTCATACAGAGAAACACGAACCCAATTAACATAGTCTGAAGGCAACACGAATCGTACTGCATCATTCACTGTAAGTTGAAGGGTTTTAATCTCCTTAAACGCATCGTAGTTAAGCTCCTGCACTGCACGCTTAGCGTGGAATAGAATCTTAAATCGGTCCTCGTTATTCACTAGAGAGTGGTTTCCTTGATACATCAACATAAAGTTGTTGACTATATCCTTTAGACTAACGTATTGGTATGAACCCCAATTAGCATCCTCAGGATTTGCTCCTGAATTTTCGTAGTACTGAT
>Ga0316202_10002384_pt1 | contig 12465 bp, 12 predicted proteins | sample 3monrhotite_MG_FD_204934 | JGI IMG/M metagenome (GOLD analysis project Ga0316202, IMG submission 204934) | Microbial mat bacterial communities from mineral coupon in-situ incubated in ocean water Damariscotta River, Maine, United States -... | ecosystem: Environmental > Aquatic > Marine >... | reverse complement strand
CTTTGGCTACTTATGATGCTTCAACTTGATAGGTCTTGAATGGCTGTTTCTTGCCAAAAGTGGGTGTTCAAAATTTAGACGAGTTTAATTTATTCTTTCTTGTTTAAGATACTCTTTCATCTGATGTTCCATATCCCTCATTTCAGCTCTTTTTTTGGGTGTTGAGAAGGATGAAACAGACTGCTCTTTTGTAAAATAGTTGAAAAATATCTGAGTTCCAGCTTCGTATTTGACCTCGTTGATTATGGTATCATTTAAAATAACACCATGAATAACTCGATTGTTATTAAATGCTATTGGTTCATTGCCTTTATACATGATACTTCCAAAGCGAGTGTTTTCTGCGAGAAAGCCAGCTTTAACTTTGCCATCTTCCATAAGTGTTATTCTCGGGCCTTTATACAAAACATCACCGTCTATAAGAAAGCCTGTAAATTCTGGGGGCTGAATTTCACCTCCAGTAAACACAAATCGGCCAGACTTAAATTTTACTCCTCTATAAGTACTTTCACTTGTTGTGAAAAGTTGAAAAATATGGCCTTGTATATTTCGATATATCTTTGTACCAGGTGGAAACGTGAAACCCAAATGATGGAAGCTAGTTATTGTAGGCTCTTCACCAAACTCCTGTACTAATATTTTTTTACATGAATCTGAGGTTTGGGCTTGATTATCCTGAAGGCACATGACCTTGTCAGAGGCTGGTATTTTACTGCAAAATTTTTCTAAATCATTTTTGCATGTTGATTGGACTCTTCTTAACTGAAATGCTTTTTTCATTGCTATAGTAGTAAGTACTTGTACTGCCAGTGAGGCTTTTTTAGGAGCAGGAGGTTTTGGAGGTTCTATTTTTTTGTTCTGCAAAGTTACTTTTTCTCCATCAAAAAAGCCTGTATATATAACCCCTCCATGGCCGACTGCTACAAACTTCTTCAGTTGTTGGGACCACGCAACGGATGTGAAAGCATTTTTTTCATCAAAAGTCTCTACTCCCCAATGAATGCCATCAAGAGAGTATACTATAGTTGCTTCGGAAGTTGGCTTTTTACGTGCCATCATGTCTGACATGCTAAATGGATTTTGTCCTCCAACAGCTATAGCAAGTTTTCCATTCCAAAGAACTTCAACAAACCCTTTGCTCGTACCAGAGTTGGACTTACTCCATACCGATCCATCTGATGATGTGACAATCAACCCGCGTGGGCCGACTGCAATAAATTTATCGTTTGTGTAAGTAATTCCAGTCAAGGCACCAGGGATGCCAGTTGTACTTTCTTTCCAATTCACTCCATCATTTGATGAAAACGCCGTTGACATTAAACCTACGCCAACATATGACTTCTTGCCCCAAGCAACTGCATGCATTAATCCACTTGAATTCTTAGCGTCATTCCATTTAATAGCATCTGATGAGACCATGACATTAGGTGTTCCCATGCTTACAGCAATTATTTTTCCATTTGCCCAAATTAAGTTATTCATGGAAAAAGTTTTGTTCTTTCCTCCAACCGACACGGCCCAATTAGTGCCATCATTTGAAGTAATTATGACTCCTTCTCCCCCAATAATTAATTTAGGAGAGAGGCCTTTAGCGTAGGTAATAGCTGTTAACATTGAATTGATACCAGAGCTTTCTTCTCTCCAAGAAACTCCATCTGTGGAAGTCAAAATTAACCCGTTGTGACCAACGGCTACAAATTGTGTCTCGTCCCACACCACGGAAGTTAGCGACAGGTCTGTACCAGATGATTGTTTTTTCCATGATGGCTTTTCAATAGTGTTGTTTTCATTAGCAGAAATTGAAGTGGCAAAAGCCAGCAACAATAGAATAGCAATGTAATGATACATACTCCTCTCCCTAGGCGGTTTAGTATCATATTAGTCTACAATTGCAGGACTTGCGAATGTCTTGTTTTGATCATTTTAGGTCATTTTGTGTATGGCAGACTTTATTAACCAGTCACTTCCTCTCGTTCACTCTTAGCCCGCCTAAAATGCATATAGATGATCAGGCTGATAATGGCGGCAAAGAAGCACCAGACAGAGAAGAATGCTTCCGTGTAAAACCAGTAAGCGACAAGAAAGAAGAGCAGCGTCATCAGGCCGAAAAGCCGGATCAGTATATGGCTGGAGAAGAATGCAACAATGCAGGTTGCGGCAATATAAAGGACTATCATCGGCCAGTCGTAAAAGAATGGTGATACATAGATGATATGTTCATGCACTACTGCCGTAAGCGGTTGCATGACGATCAGCAGCAGCAAAAAGGTTGCGACCACGATACCAGTGAGACGGAATCCCCACATCACCTCTCTGCGCCACGGCTTTAACTCTTGCTCCATCAGAGCAATCGCAAACGGCACATAGATCGGCCAGATCACATGCGAGAACGTCGCGAACATGTAGGTCATAATCGTCTTCAGCATTGCCACATCGTAATCAATTGAGAGCCAGAGTGTTCCCTCAATAAGTTGTTGAACTCCGAACATTAATGGGATGGCAGCGAATGGCAGCTCGGACTTATTTGTTGCCTTCTTTAGTGTCATAGCGCCAAGTAGGGTCAGTGACCCTCCGGCAATGAAACTGGCTGTTGCTGAAAAACACATAACACCTGCTACCAGTTATCTAGGTCAGCAGCAAGTTATCCCACTAAAAACCCCATATATACGAAGCCTACTTGGATGGTCACGGATCTACTGTTAAACAGCTAACCTATAGAGAATAGTTGTATGAGTGATAATCATTATCATTTACTATTGACTTTATAAGTGATAATGATTATCATTCGCATACAAGCGAGGTGATATGAATATGAAAAGTATCATAATAACTATAGGTGTTTTGGGTGTGCTTCTGGCCATACCCAGTGTAATGGCAGCAGAATATACGGTTGTGATTAAGGAACATCAGTTTATACCCAGCCAAATAGAGATGAAAGCGGGTGAGAAGCATCGTTTAATCGTGCTAAACCATGATGCCACACCTGAAGAATTTGAAAGCTATGAACTTAACCGTGAGAAAATTGTCTCTGGAAATTCAAAAATTGTGATATTCATTCCGCCTTTGGATGCAGGTGAATATAAATTTTTTGGTGAATTTAACCCCGAAACGGCGCAAGGCCGTATTGTTGTGAAGTAAGAGGGTATAGCTATGTTATCCACACTCATTATTGTATTTCGTGAAGTATTAGAGGCGATGCTCGTCGTTGGTATTGCTACTGCGGCGGCGCGTGAAGTAAACATTGCAACGCGTTGGATTTATGGCGGTGTGTTAGGAGGTCTTTTTGCAGCGGTGCTTGTTGCGATGTTTGCAGATCTAATTGCTGTTTCGATGCAGGGCATGGGACAGGAAATATTCAATGCCACGGTATTGATTTCTGCATCTCTTCTGATGGCGTGGACAGCTATTTGGATGGGGAAACATGGTCGCGAAGTGTCTCAACGGATTCGTCAGACCTGCCACGGAGTGCAAGGCAGTGATGCCACTAAATTTGTGCTTGCGGTGGTGGTTGGCCTTGCTGTTGCACGAGAAGGCTCAGAAGTGGTGCTATTTTTATATGGTGTTGTAGCTGCAGGTGCTAGTAATGCTTCGGAAATGTTGTCTGGGGGCGCTATAGGTGTTGCGCTCGGGATTTTGGTAGCCATGGGCTTGTATCGTAGTCTTATCTATATTCCGATGCGTTATATCTTTCTGGTTGTGACTTGCTTTATTGTGTTGTTATCAGCAGGCATGGCATCGCAGGGCATTGCTTATTTGGTGATGGTGGATGAGTTGCCAGCGTGGGGGCAACCCATTTGGAATACATCACACATCATTCCTGAGCAGGGTGTGTTGGGGCAAGTGCTTCAGGCATTGATGGGTTATGATGATCGCCCCAGTGGCATGCAGGTATTTGTATTTTTATCGGTTTTATCGTTGACTTGGCTATTCATCTATAGACAAAAAAATAACAAGCCTCGTTCGATGAATGCTGTGGCAGTCATGTTCTTGATAGGCTTCGCGATTACCATGCAACCCCTCGATGCACAGGCTAAAAAAGTATACTCGCCTATTGTTGAGCAAGGTGAAGTTGAATTGGAATACCTACTCGATTACGCCGTTGATAGTGATCCAGCCAAAAATACTAGCGCAAGGCATCAGTTTGAACTTGAATGGGGTGTGACAGATCGTTGGATGACAGCTATTTATGGTGATTTTAGAAAAAAACCGGATCAAGGATTTACTTATCAGGGTTTTAAATGGGAAAATATTTATCAGTTATTTGAGCAAGGGGAATATTGGTTGGATGTCGGCGCATATGGTGAGTGCATTATCCCGAAACCCTCTTTGAATAAACCTGATGCTTTTGAATTTAAATTGTTGTTGGAAAAGCAGTTGGGGAAATTTGTCCACACAAGTAATATTGTTTTAAAGCAAGAGATTGGCTCCAATGCGAACCAGAATGCTCTTGTTGCGTATACATGGCGTAGTAAATGGCGAAAGCTACGTGTTTGGGAGCCTGCCATTGAAATCTATGGTTCCTTGGGTGAGTTAAGCCATAATAAACCGCTATCGCAGCAATCTCACCAAATAGGCCCTGTATTTATGGGTAAATTTCATAATGGCTTTAATTATGAAATAGGTTATTTATTTGGACTAACATCAGGCAGTGATCAAGGCGCGATTAAATTGGTGCTTGGTTATGAGTTTTAATGTTGGGTGCAAGGGGTAACTGATCAGCGTTTTATAAAATATGGCAGCATCATTAGTGTAAGCCCTACGCCTAGCATGACATAGATATTTGTGATGGCGTAAGGAAAAATTAATAAAGCAATGCCTACGAACAATGGGATGGGTGCTTTCTGTTTTCTGCCATAAGAAAAATAGCCAATGCCGATGCCTCCAAATATGACGCTTAGCATTAACTGTGTGCTTCCATCCATGACTGTTACTTTCTTGCAGCTGCTTTTTTCAAACGGGCTTCGAGTTTTTTACTTTTAACCCAGCGGCGCATCAGCATCACCCGCTTACCACCGCGTTTTTCTTCGCAGATAGGGCAAGTCAGGTAGCTTAAATATAATTCTTTTGGCATCAGTCCATCATCCAAGATTTCAGATTGCATTTTTCTGATGGCCATGCGCATATCCGTCACATCGCCATGGAAAAGGTGTACACGTATATGAAAGGGGTGAGGTAGGCTCATTAAGTTCCGTGCAGGGGAGTTTTCTTCCATCAGTGGGCAAAGCATTTGGCCTCTGAATGCCCCAGTACGGGTTAAATTAAATCCTGACCATTTTTCATGCAGTTCAAGGCGTTCAATATCATCCTTTTGTTTAAGAAGGTAAGCTTCATAACCAATGGGCATGTGCATAAACATTGGTATTTTTAGACGGTGGACGAGTTGTCCGCCTAAATCGATATCTCCATGTTTCCAATCGGGATAATTTGAAGGGCAGCCACACTCTAAGCGTTCATTATCTTGGGAGTTTTCCCGAGCATTTGTCATGGGTTATGACTTTTTGTAAATGCCCTTCAATGATAACAGAACATTGGCAAGATAGACCCAGAAGCCAATGGCAAGACCCGTTGCAGCAATAGAAATAACAGGCCCATAAAAACGGTGAATCGCAGGAATGTCTTCAGGCCGGGTTAGCCAAAGTTGACCTTCCCAAATGCCGAAAATCATTAAGGATGTATAAAATATAGAGACACCTATGGCTGTCCACCAAAAAGAATGCTCTGCCATGCGCTTTGAATAAAGAGGTTTGCCGCTTATTTTAGGAATTAAATAATAGGTGATTGCCATGCCTAAAATGGTTACACCGCCGACCAAATTAATATGAGCATGCGCCAAAGGGTCAATCATATGACCAGGCCCGCCATAAGGGCTACCAATGGAATCTAGCCAAGCGCGAACGCTTGGGATGACTTGTAGTACGCCATGTACTGTGCCGACGAAGAAGGAAAGCACCGACATGATAAGGAACTTGGCCAAATAACGGTATTCGCCAGTAGTAGTATGATTGGTTGTAGGGGTATATTCAGACATGGGCGAAGCGTAACGTTTTCGAGGTAAGGCGCAAACAAAGATAACGAATCTTTGATAGATCGGTTAGGCTTTGGGCATGGCAACAAGTGTTTTATTGGTATTGATGAGTTTTATCTTATTGGCTGCGGCATGGTATTGGCGCAAGCAACGACGCTTTCATATTGCGGCGATGTCTTTTTTGATGGTGTTTGATGTTTTTTTTCCTGTTTATTTGTATTTAACCCATGATTGGTGGAAGCGCCTGATTGTGGACGGTGATATTTTCTCTTTCTTACTTTGGAGCCATTTAATTTTTGTTATGGTGTTGTATGCATTATATGTCTTACAGATCATGGCGGGGCGAGCGATGCTGCAAAATCACCCTGACTCAGAAGATCATCAGCGAACAAGAGAAGAACATCGCAAACAGTTTATGGGTATTGTTGTCGCGCGATTATTGGTATTGGCATCAGGGGCATTATTAATTGTTCCAACTGTTGTAGAAGGGCTAGGTTGACTATGTCAGAAGAAATCCAAGAACAAGTGAATGATGCTATATGGATGCGAATGATGAAGCGTTATGCGATAGCCATGTGCATTGGCATAGCTATATTAGCTTATACGTTTCCGCAGCTTCATACTGAAGCATCGAAGGCTATCTTGATAGAAACCTTGCTGGGCGGACTTTTTACATTTGGTGGCGCCTTTGGCATTGCAGTATCATTATTTTTTCATCTTTGGCATAAAAAAGATTCATAGTAATAAAGTGTAAAATCGCACGCAAATATATCACTGAGCGTGATTCAAAAAGCTCGCTTATATTGTATATTTATGAATCACTAAGCCAGCAAAGTAGCCTTTTATGATGCTTGAATTTAGTCAGGCCGCGACTGTCCGCTTTCGGCCAGAAGCCGATATTCGGCAATAAGAAACAAATAAGCTATAGTTTTCATCTAAAGGGTGAGGGAGATTTGTTTTTCAATATATGACGCTATATTTTTCAGAGTTCGCATAAAATGAGTAAGGCTCCCGAACTGTCCAATACCTTTCTACCTCCTCATGAGATTATAGAGGCAGGTAAGAATGGTGATTTAGTACTGTTTGTTGGTGCTGGCGCATCAATGCTGATTGGTTTGCCATCCTGGAATGGACTAGCTGCAAAAGTTTTGGAAGACCTGCGCTTAGCTGGTTTGCTAGACTACTCAGAGATAGAGCAATTGCTGTTGCTGGGTGCAAAAAAACAATTATCGATTGCCGTCCTGATTGCTGATGAGAATAGCTATGAGATCAATATCGAGCAGCACTTATCTACTTCTTCTAGCGAAGAGGGTGGTATTTATAAGGCGCTAAACGATATTGGCTGCTCATGTGTTACGACAAACTACGATGAGCTACTATCTCCTCGCTATATGGAAACTAATGATGGTTCTGCCACACCTGCTCTTATCAAAAGAGTTTCAAATCGAGGTGATTTTTATGCAAACCTATTAAATGAGCCAGGAACAGTTGTTCATCTGCATGGATCAATCAGCAGCCCTGGAACTATGATAGTTACCACCATGGACTACCTTGAGCATTACGATAACGAGAATGTACAAGAGTTTCTTGGTGAATTGTTTGCAAAGAAGGTGGTACTTTTTCTCGGATATGGTCTGGATGAGGCAGAAGTCCTTGAGCATATTTTAAGAAGAGGCCGTGCACATAGGGCAGATGAGCGCAAAAGATTTGTCTTGCAGGGTTATTATCGAAGCCAAATCCCTCTATACGAAAATATGCACAGATATTATGAACATTCATTTGGAGTTCATTTGCTCGGATTTGAGCGTGATAAGGAAAATTATCATGGACTAGAGAGCATTATTAAATCATGGGTAGGTCAAATTGAAATTCGGAAACCTCCACTTGTGGCAGATGTCGAATATATGGATGAGGTCCTAGGAAGTGAATGAATTGACCCCTAATGAGGTAGACCTGCTGAAAAGGGTTGAAGCTAAGCCAGAACTTCGAACTTTATTCTTTAGAAAAGTAAAAGGATTGAAATGGTTCGATGCATTATATCAGGCTGGTTATTTTGATATCCAGAATCTTCCGAAGCCGAAGGCAGCAAAACAAGAAGGGTACGTAAACGTTCCTCATTGGGAGGCTGTGGATTACCTTGTGAAAACAGCTTCCGAATTGAGTGGTGAGGACGCTGCTGTGTATGTGCCACGGTTCTTGGAAGTAATGTCCAATTCGACTGCTTATGCCAAAGAACATGAATTTGGAAATTACCGTGTTTGGTGGCAATTTGCTGAGATTATTTCAGTAATTCCTACTGAATATGTTTCCGTAGAATTCATAGATGTAATTGATTATTGGCTAGGTGATACCTTTGAGAGAGGGCTTGTCGTCGATAAAATCGGTGGAAGTTGGCTTGTGAGATTACTCGAAGAAGAGAGTGATTATTCGTTAGCTTTGGCTATCAAACTGTTGGAGACATTATATAAAGTAGACTTTATAGACGAGAGTGATGAAGGCCGAACGATACAAAAAGCACATCTTCGGTTTGATGACTATCTTGCAGATAAGATAACAAAGAAGAGTGCGCTGCTAGCAGGGCAAAAGCTTGGGCAAAAAGCTGTCTCAATATTTCATGCTAAGTTAGTAGAACTTTTAGACACCCTTGCTAAGGATACATGGTCAGCTATCTGGCAACCAGCAATTCCAGAGCATATACAGAATAAGCACCGCCACAATCCTGAAAACCTAATAATTAATGCTTACCGTGAGTCTTTAAGTGGCTTCTTAGATGCCTATCCAGATGATGCATCTAAATATGTGGCTGAAATGTTTGAAAGCCCTTATCAAACTATTGAAAGGCTAGCCATATATTGTGTAGGTCAGAAGTTCCAGTTGTTGAGAAAAATATCTAAATGCTTGCTGGTCGAAAAATTCCTTCGAAATAGTAATTATCGGCATGAAATCTGGCATTTTTATAATCTCAATTATGAGTCATTTGAACAGGATGAGAAGGAAAGCTTTATAGCGATAATTGAAGGGTTAAAAGAACTCGATGAAGAAGGAGAGTTGCTTGAAGGCAGAACGGCTTATGAACAGGCGCGGTGGCTAGCAGCAATAAAAGACTTTGGTGAAAGAGAAATGACTTCTTATAAGGAGGCTGTTGCTGTTGCTAAAGCGGAGCCTGATCACCCAGATTTTTCAAGTTATATGACAACTGGATGGGGAGGTCAGAAATCTCCATATTCAGTTGATGAATTAAACGCTCTTTCAATAGAGGGTTTAGTGGAAACTTTAGCCAGCTATAAGGGAGGGAATAGCTGGCAGGAGCCAGGAGTAGAAGGTTTAGTAAAGGCATTTGAGCAGCTTATTAAGAGTTCTCCTTCACGGTTTTATGTTGATTTGACGAAGTTTTTGAATTTAGACATTGCTTATGTTCACGAGATAATCTCGGCGTATGGTGAATTATGGAACGAAAAGGCGAGCTTGCCTTGGAATGAGGTCTGGGGATGTTTGCTAGATTTCTGTTCTATCGTGATAGACGACAAAGACTTCTGGAGTGATGAAAATGCTCAACAGCGAGAAGCTTTCATCGCAAACAGGAACTGGGTTGTTGCTGCAATCGGGCGACTATTAGAAGCTGGTGCTAAGGCTGATGAGCATGCGTTTCATGAAAAGTATCACCGTACAGTAGAGTCACTAATCGGTTGCCTTTTAGAAAAGCAAGAGGGCGAAGTGGTTGAAGTAAATACCGATGCGGTCTCAATGGCAATTAACAGCCCTCGGGGTCATTGTATCGAAGCACTGGTAAATTTAACTCTGCGGGAGTGCCGTTTATCAGATCAAAAGAACAATAAAGATCATTCCAGTGTTTGGGAACATTTTCAGCATTACTACGATGCTGAATTGGGTCGTTCTAAGGTTGGTGAGTACGAATTTGTAACTTTGGTAACAAACTATCTCCCGAACTTTCTCTATATGTCTAAGGACTGGATCCTGGGTAATCTCGAGAATATCTTTGATCAAACAGATTATTTAAAATGGCTTTGCGCAATTCAAGGGTATTCGTACGTTGGTGATGTATATCAGGAAGTATATAGCTACCTAGCTGAACACGGTGATTTATTAAAAGTGCTCGATGATAAAAACCTTAAGGATCGGGTGGGCGATAGCTTTGTTCAGCAAATCGCTGTTGCGTATATAAATGATTTTGAGAGTCTGGAAGATGAACACGGCCTGTTGCGTATTCTAATCAACCGTAAGAAGCCTGAAGAGCTAAGGCAGTTAACTTGGTTTATCTGGACGCTTCGAAATAAAGAAGATACTAAACTAAGGAATAAGGTCTATGACCTATGGCCTCTGTTAATGGATTTAGTCGATTTCTCGACAAAAGAAGGGAGAGAACTGGCATCCAATCTTTGTCATTGGGCTGCTTTTGTAGATGTCTTGGATGAAAAGAGAAAAGCTATCCTTTTGTCGATAGCCCCTTATGCTGATGAGTTATATAATTCATCTGACTTACTTCAAAGCATTGCCTATCTCAGTAATGCACAACCTATTGAAGCTAACGAGATATGGTTGAAACTATTGGAGAGATCTTCTCCAGACTTTCCTGAAGAAGAAATTCGGCAGATTCTATCGAACCTTGTAGCCGAAGGTGATGAGGGTAAACGCATCGCACGTGCGACTATTAGCGAATATCTCAAAATGGGAGTGAGCCGTCCTTCGGTATGGTTGCGAGAAATCATTGAAACTTCGGTTGAATAATCCTTTCTGAATGTCCGCTTTTGGCCCAGACTGTGTGAAAACATAAACTATTTATGATATAATTACTTCACTAAATTGAGGAGTAATTTCATGAAGCGTTTTGTTGAGGGTGAGAGCCGCAGCCAGAGCACACTATTTCCTGAACTGCTTGATGATTATGTTTGTGAAGATAATCCTGTTCGTGTGATTGATGTTTTTGTTGATGAGCTTGACCTAGGAGGTCTTGGTTTCTCAGGAGTTGAACCACAAGCGACAGGTCGACCCTCTTATCATCCTTCAATCCTGTTAAAGCTTTATATTTATGGTTATTTAAACCGCATCCAATCAAGCCGTCGCCTTGAACGCGAGACTCATCGCAATGTAGAAATGATGTGGCTAACAGGTCGGCTGATGCCTGACTTTAAAACCATTGCCGATTTCCGTAAAAATAATGGTAAAGCTATTCGCAAGGTATGTCGTGAGTTCGTTGTGTTATGCAGAAATCTCAACCTCTTTGCTGAATCGCTAGTCGCCATCGATGGTAGTAAATTTAAAGCGGTTAATGCCAGAGAGAAAAACTTTACCCGAGCAAAAATGAAGACGCGCCTCTTACAGATTGAGGAAAGTATTGATCACTATTTTAGCCAATTGGATAGTGTAGATTCTCAGGATAAATCCGAGTCAGATACTCCAGACCAGCTCCAAGACAAAATCACCAAACTCAAAGCAGAAATGAGTCGCTTAAAAAAGTTTGAGGCTAGGATGTTGAAGCATCCTGACAAGCAGGTCTCACTCACTGATCCAGATTCACGTTCCATGATGTCAGGAAGTGGCAAAGGTATGGTTGGTTACAATACTCAGGCAGCTGTAGATTGTAAAAATCATCTGATTGTTACGCATGAAGTCACCAATATTGGCAATGATAGAAACCAGTTGTCATCCATGGCAAAAAAGACACAGCAAGTTATAGGTAGTAAAAACCTCAAAGTAATTGCTGATCGAGGCTACTATAAAGGCGAAGAAATACTGGCCTGTGATGAAGCAGGCATAACGACGTATGTTCCCAAAGTTTTAACATCCGGCAGTAAGAAGCATGGCAGGTTTAGCAAACAAGATTTCCAATACTTAGCCAAATCCAATGAATACTTCTGCCCTGCTAAACAACGATTACCATGGCATTATATTGTTAAAGAAGCAGGCCGAAATATGCACTGCTACTGGAATACCGCAGCTTGTAAGAACTGTTCAATAAAAGCGCAATGTACGCCTTCCAAAGAACGTAGGATTAAGCGCTGGGAACACGAAGCTAACCTTGATGCTATGCAATCAAGGTTAGATCACAATTCTGACGCGATGTTAATCCGAAAAAGTACAGTTGAGCATCCCTTTGGCACTATCAAAGCATGGATGGGTGCAACACATTTTACGATGAAAACGCTTAAGCATGTCAGCACAGAGATGAGTTTACATGTGCTGGCTTACAACTTGAAACGTGTTATGAAAATCATTGGCATAAAACCACTAATCGAAGCTATTCGGGTGTAATATCCCTCTCTTTTGTCAGAAAATCCCCATATTCCAAGCCCAATAACTATGAAAATTGAACTCTCAAGCCCATATTCAGACTTCTTTACCTTAAAATACCCTCAAATTAAGCCGGATCGTAGCTTGGAGAAAATTCCTATACGTTTTCACACAGTCTGGGCCGAAAGAAG
>Ga0316202_10002382_pt1 | contig 12476 bp, 6 predicted proteins | sample 3monrhotite_MG_FD_204934 | JGI IMG/M metagenome (GOLD analysis project Ga0316202, IMG submission 204934) | Microbial mat bacterial communities from mineral coupon in-situ incubated in ocean water Damariscotta River, Maine, United States -... | ecosystem: Environmental > Aquatic > Marine >... | reverse complement strand
CGGCTACGGTCTCGCAGACGACACCACCGAGGACTGCACCCTCCCCGAGGGCTTCGCGGACGTCCCTGGCGACTGCGATGACACCGCCGACGCCATCAACCCGGCGGCCACCGAGGTCTGCGACAGCGTCGACAACGACTGCGACACGCTGGTCGACGACGCAGACGACAGCATCGACGCCTCCACGCAGAGCTCCTGGTACGCCGACAGCGACGGCGACGGCTTCGGGGACGCGTCCGCCACCACGCTGGGCTGCCTCCAGCCGACCGGCCACGTCTCCGACAGCACCGACTGCGACGACACCGAGGGCTCGGTCTACCCCGCCGCCGCCGAGGTCTGCGACGGCGTCTACAACGACTGCGACGACAGCAGCTACTCTTCGAGCGGCGCACCGGACGAAGAGGCCGACCTCGACGGCGACGGCTACGTCGAGTGCGCCTACGCGTCCTCAAGCTGGCTCGGGGACAGCGTCGACGGCGGTGGTGACTGTGACGACACCGCCGAGACGGTCCACCCCGGTGCCACAGAGCTGTGCGACGGCATCTACAACGACTGCGACGACAGCAGCTACTCTTCGAGCGGCGCGCCCGACGACGAGTCTGACCTCGACGGCGACGGCTACGTCGAGTGCGCCCACGACAGCTCGACCTGGACTGGAGCGAGCGTCGATGGCGGCGATGACTGCGACGACGACGACCCAGACAGCTACCCCGGCGCCGCAGAGCTGTGCGACGGTGTCTACAACGACTGCGACGACGGCAGCTACTCTTCGAGCGGCGCACCGGACGAAGAGTCTGACCTGGACAGCGACGGCTACGTCGAGTGTGCCTACTCTGCCTCGGACTGGCGCGGCGACAGCGTCGGCGGCGGCGACGACTGCGACGACGGCGACAGCGCGTCGTACCCTGACGCGATGGAGGTGTGTGACGGCGTCGACAACGACTGCAACGGTGACATTGACGACGGCACCGCGCTCGGCAGCGACGCTTCCTGCCCGGCATACTCGTGCCTGGAGATCATCGACAACGACAGCAGCGCCGCGGACGGCACCTACTACATCGACCCGGACGAGGACGGGAGCGAGACCGAGGTCTACTGCGACATGACGACCGACAGTGGAGGGTACACCTACTATAAGGTGAACTACGGCTCTGCGACCTACGCCGCCACCGCCGAGTCGACCTGTGACGCCGAGGGCATGCAGCTGTTCATCCCACGCACCGAGGATCACCAGCTCGCTTCGGTCGACTACGCCCGCGACAGCTCGATCGACTACGACGCCGGGAGCTGGAGCTACGTCTACTACATGTACCTCCTCGGCATCTACCCGACCTCGACGGGAAACCGGTGCACCTACACGGGACTCAACAGCGACGACTGCACCAACTGGCAGGCCAGCGATGGCGGTCCTTACTACGTCGGCTCCTCGACGAGCATCTCGGAGCCCAACGGCGACAACTCGACCTACGGCTCGATGTACTACCGGTGGAACGACGCTGACGACAGCATCAATTGGTACAACGACATCAGCGGAAACGGCTACAGCTCCCAATACTTCATGTGCGACGTTGGCGATAAGTGGGGTGATGGTGTCGATCGTGGTGACTGAGCGCGTGTGACGGCTCTCGGTGTCACACCGTCACGGACACGGACGTCCAGGGGAACACTCTCTGGGCGTCGGTTTGTGTGATATCAATATGTTACGGTTGGTACGCTGCTTGCTCAAGGAGAGAGGGAACCCTGACTCGGATGGTCTGCGACCATGCAGCGCTTCTCCCTTCTCTTCTTGTCTCTCCTGGCTGCCTGTGCCCCCGATCCAGACGACTTCCTTGATGTCACGGGGACGTGGGCCGGCGACTGTGATCTGGCCGCGAACATCTACACGGGCGTGTATACCGCAACGGTGACCCTGGAGTCTCTCGACGAGGTCGACACCTTTGGTGTCACGCGGACCGCGTACGAGGGGCGCCCGCTCGTCGGAGACGTCTCGGTGGACTTTGCCTACGACGGCAGCGACGAGACGTGGGGCGCCGGCCTGGACGGACACACGAGCGAGGGGAGCGCGTTCTACTTCGAGACGTACGACGCCGCCGAGCTGTGGGGCATCATCATCGCCGGCACCGCGAGCGGGTCGCAGATCAACGCAGACTGCGTGGTCGGCGCGTGGTCGGCCGCGCTCGACGAGATGGTCTGGACCACCGGCTCGGTGGTGATGGACAAGCTCTGAGTCGTGGACGTCCCCGGACGTCCGGCGGGCAGCCTGCAGACCGGGGAACGCCCGCTATTCGGTGTCTGGGGCTGGCACAGGGGTTGCTCAAGGGAAACGCAGAGACGGAGATCCCATGTCCATGCTGCTGCTCGCTTCTGCTGCGCTGGCCGAGCCCTCGCTGGAGGTGGTGATCGACACCGCCCGCAGCGCCAGCCCGACCGCCCAGATGGGGGCGGACGACCTCGCCATCGCTGATCACAGCATCGGGATGGTTGTCTCTACGTTGCTCCCGCGGATCTCGGCGAGCAGTCGGGACACCTACCGGTACTCCAGCCCTGACAAGTATACCTTCGACTACAGCTACGACGGCACCGAGTGCGATCCGAGCGGAGAGGACCCCTGCATCCCGTTCATCGTCGTCGAGGGCCAGGTGGTGCTGCCCTACGAGAGCTGGTCGCGCTCTCGCAGCCTGTCTGGCAGCCAGACCCTGTCGGTGGACCCGGTCATGGACCTGCTCCAGCAGCGGCAGCGCCGGGTGAGCACCGAGATCCAGGTCCGCTCAGAAGAAGAGTCCCTCATCTTCGAGCTGATCAGCGCGTACACGGACCTACAGTACCAGCGCGGCCTGCGCGACATCACCCTGGAGAGCATCGCCCTGGCCGAGGAGATGGAGGCGGCCATCGCCGGCCAGCACGCCGTCGGCGAGGTCACCGACCTTGATCTGGACTCGGCCCGCCAGGACACCGCCGAGGCGCGCCTGGACCTGCTTCAGCTCGACCGGGCCATCCCCCTGAGCCTGGCCGACATGGCGCAGCTCTCGGGCGCCGGCGCCCTGGCGTCGATGGCGGTCTGCGACTTCGGCGCGCCGCTGGATGTCGGCGGCGACATGGATGTCACCGGTGCGACCTCGACGGCCCGCCTCCAGTCGACTCACGACCTGGAGGCGCTCGGCAAGCAGGCGGGCTGGCTGGAGCTGGTCCCCGACCTGTCCCTGAGCGCGGGCGTGACCTCGACGGGAAGCGGCGAGACCTACGACGCGCTGTCTGACGACACGGCGTTCGACAGCTGGTACGTCGGCCTGTCGCTGTCGACGACCCTGTTCGACGGCGGTGCGGGCTACCACCAGCGCCGCTCCAACGCCGTCTCGCTGCACCGGGCGCAGGTCGACCTGGCCTCTGGGCAGGAGAGCCTGGAGCTTGACGACCGGGAGCTCGCCCAGAGCCTCCTGGAAATGTCCGAAGAGGCCGAGATGATCGCGGTCTCCATCGCGCTGTCCGAGCGGAACGTGGTCGCCACCGCGGCCCGCTACCTCGATGGCGGGCAGGTCCCGCTCCAGGCGTACACCCAGGCCCGCTCCAGCCACGAGCAGCTCCTCCAGCAGCGCCTCGCCATCCAGGCCGAGCAGCAGATCCTCACCGCGGTCCGCTGGATCAGCGCCGGGCACACCGACGCACTCCTCGACGGCCTCTTCGACACCGAGGGCGATCTTGCTGCGGCGGGCCGCTGCCGGACCCTCCCCATCCAGGACTGACCCATGCTGTTCTTCCTCTTTGCCGCGTGCGACAGCGTCCCCGTCCCGGAGGCGGCGCCGGTGCTGCGGGTCCAGTCGGAGCCGGTCCAGGAGGCCGCTGTCGCGGAGCCGGTGCTGGTCTCTGCGGTGCTTCAGGCCCGCCAGTGGCAGCCGATGTACTTTGCCCAGAGCGGCATCGTCGCTCGCATCGATGTCGAGGAGGGAGAGGCGGTCGGTGCCGGGCTGCGCCTCGCGAGCCTGGACACCGCTGCCCAGCGCAACCAGGTCGCGCAGGCCGACCACCAGGTGACCATCTCGGCCCTCGATGTGGAGCAGGCTGCTCACGACCTGTCCAACACCGAGTCGATCTTCCGCAGCGGCGGTGCCTCTCCCGAGGAGGTCTACGACGCCCGCCAGGCAGACCTTGAGGCCCGCAACCGGCTGATCGCCACCGAGCTGGACCTGGAGTCGCAGCGCATCAAGCTGCGCCAGATGCAGCTATTTGCACCGTTTGACGGCGTCATCTCTGAGATGAACCTGACCATCGGTGATCAGGTCATGGGCAGCGTCTCGGACCCGGACGCGGCCAACAACACCCGCCCGCCGATGGTGATCCTCCAGCCGGGCAGCTTCACCCTGCGCACCGCGGTCACCGAGGGGCAGGCGCTGTCGCTGTCCGAGGGCGCCGCGGTGTCGGTCTGGCTGATGGAAGACGATGCCATCTCGCTGTCCGGCAAGATCGAGTGGGTCGCCCCGGCGGTGGACCGAGACAGCCGCGCGGTCGCCGTGCGGGTCGGCGTGTCCGTGCCCGAGGCCCACCTCGACCGCGTGCGCGACGGCAGCACCGTGCGGGTGCGCTTCCCTGGCGCCGCGAGCACGGCGCTCACGGTCAGCGAGCAGGCCGTGCTCTACCACCGCGACCGCGCCTACGTTTTCCGCGTCGAGGACGGCGCGGTGCAGCGGGTCGAGGTCGAGCAGGGCACCAGCCGCGACGGGCGGGTCGAGATCCGTGCCGGCCTGCGCGCTGGCGATCGCGTGGCCTGCTCCCACACCAACACCCTGTCTGACGGGGCCACGATCGAGGAGGTCGCCCGATGAACGCCCTGCTCACCAACGTGCGCATCGCCATCCTGCTGATCGTCGCCATCGTCGGCATCGGGCTGCACGCCCTCAGCGGGCTGGCGAGAGAGAGCTGGCCGGACGTCGAGATCCCCATCGGCATGATCACCGCGGTCTACCCTGGCGCGGCGCCGGAGCTGGTCGAGGCCGAGGTCACCAACATCCTGGAGCGCAACCTCAAGGGCGTGCCGGGCCTGACCGCGCTCAAGTCCAGCTCGATGGAGTCGGTCTCCATTGTGCTGGTCGAGTTCTCGGTGGACGCCAGGATGCGCGAGAGCCTCGACGAGCTGGCCGACCGCCTCGAAGAGGCCCGCGCGGACCTTCCCGACGACGTCGAGGACGTCAAGCTGATCCGGGTCGCGACCTCGAACCAGCCGATCTTCTCGTTCGCCCTCTCTGGGGAGCTCCCGCCGGAGACGATGCGGTCCACCGCCATCGCACTGCGGGACGAGCTGGAGAGCGTCGGCGGGGTCAGCGAGGTTCGGATCAGCGGCATGCCGGACGCCCAGCTCCAGGTGCTGGTCCACCAGCAGCGCCTCGAAGAGATCGGCGGCACCCTCGACGATGTGGTCTCCAGCATCCAGAACGCCCAGGCCACCGCGCCGCTCGGGCGCTACCAGTCGACCACCCGCAACTTCCCGCTCGACGTCGAGCCGGTCGGCCTGGACCTCGGGCGCCTCGGGGAGCTGCCGGTGCGGGCGGCGTCGAGCGGGGACATGGTCTCTCTGTCCAGCGTCGCGACGCTCCAGCGGGCGCTGGCCGAGCCGACCGAGCACACCCGCCTGGTCAACCGGCAGCAGGGCACCGCCGGCCCGGCCATCTCGTTCGAGATCCTCCGGCAGCCCGGCGCCAACGTGCCGGCCGTGGTCGCCGATGTCGCCGCGGCGCTCTCGCAGACGCCGCTGCCGGGCGGGGTGACCCTGACGGTGACCACCGACCGCTCGGAGGAGATCCACGAGGGGCTGTCGCTGCTGTTCAGCAACGGCTGGCAGGCGGTGATGCTGGTGTGCCTCGTCTTGTTTGCTGTGCTCGGGGTCCGGGAGTCGCTCATCGCCGGGCTGTCGATCCCGCTGACGTTCCTGGCGACCTTCGGCGTGCTGCTGGCGATGGGGCAGTCGCTCAACAACATGAGCCTGATGGCGCTGGTCATCGCGATGGGCCTGCTGGTCGACGACTTCATCCTGATCATGGAGGGCATGCACGAGGAGCTGCACGCGGGGCGCTCTCCGCTGGAGGCGGCCCGCGGCACGCTGAAGAACTTCGCGCTGCCCTCGCTGTCGGGCACCCTGACGACGCTGGCGGCGTTCTTCCCGATGGCGATGCTGGGTGGCATGGAGGGCCGGTTTGTCCGCATCATCCCGATGACCATCTGCATCGCGCTGGTGCTCAGCTACCTCATCTCGATCGCCATCGACACCTCGATGGGGGCGGCGCTGCTGCGCCGCTCGCGGCCGAACCCGCTGACGGCGCGGGTCCACGGCCTGATGGGCGCCGCCCAGCGCTTCTACCAGGCGGAGGTCTTCCCCCGGACCCTGGCGACCGCGCGGCTCCGCTGGCGCACGCTGGGGGCCGCGGCGCTGGCCTTCGCGCTCTCTCTCGGCGCGGCCAGCCAGCTCGACACCATCGTGTATCCCGACACCGACGAGATCCAGCTCGGCGCGACGTTCCACCTGCCGCCCGGCTCGACGCTGGCCGAGGGCCAGGCGCTGGGCGCGCTGGTCGAGGCGGCCCTGGCCGACGACCCCAACATCGCGCACCTGACCCTGACCGCGGGCCGCAGCTCGGGGCTGGCGATGTCTGGGCCGGACGCGTACCTGGAGCCGTTCGAGGGCGAAGACCTGCTGGGCCTGAGCATGCAGCTCGTCCCGGCCAGCGAGCGTGACCTCAGCTCGGTCGCGCTGGCCGAGGTCTACCGGCAGGAGCTGTCTGCCATCGCCGGAGACAGCGTCGAGATCCACCAGATCCGCATGGGCGCGGGCAGCGGCGCGCCGATCGAGGTGCAGGTCACCGCCCGCAGCCAGTCCCGCGCCGAGGACATCGCTGATGCGGTCATCGAGACGATGCAGCAGGTCGAGGGCGTCGCGGGCATCTCTGACAGCCGCAGCCCCCACCAGGGCGCCTGGCGGGTCGCGCTGTCTGACGAGGCCATCCGCTTCCACGACCAGGACCGCTCCTCGGTCCTCAAGTTCCTCCGGTACGCCATCTCTGGCACCGCCGCAGACACGGTCTACGAGGGCGACGACGCGGTCGACATCATGGTCGGCTACGACTGGCGGGGCGACGGGCTGTGGAACTCACCGGCCTCGATCGACGACATCCTCTCCCTGGAGGTCCCTGGCTTCTTCGGCGACCCGGTCCCGGTGGCGGCTCTGGGCGCCCTGGAGCTCAAGAGCACCGCGCTCAGCGTCAGCCACATCGACCGGCGGCACGTGGTCACGGTCTCGGCGCAGGCCACGGGGCGCTCCCCGGTCGAGGCGGCTCAGGAGATCATCGACCGCACCGCCGCGCTGTCGCTGGAGCCGGGCGAGGCGATCACGCCCCTGGGCGACCTCGCCAGCTCCCAGGAGACCAGCCGTGAGATGGGGCAGGCCATGCTGATGGCCCTGGCGCTCATCTTCTGCATCCTGGTCGTGCAGTTTCGCTCGTTCCTCCAGCCGCTCATCATCCTCGCGGCCCTGCCGCTGGCGATGACCGGCGTGTTCTTCGGCTTCCTCGCGAGCGGCATCCCGATCAGCTTCCCGGCGATGATCGGCATGGTCGCCCTGGCGGGCATCGTGGTCAACGACTCTATCGTGCTGGTCGACACGATGAACCGGAACGTCGCCGCCGGGGCCGCGCCGCTGCTGGCGGTCCAGCAGGCCACCACCGAGCGCCTCCGCCCCATCCTGGTCACCACCGTCACCACCGTGATCGGCCTGCTCCCCCTGGCGATGACCGACGCGGTCTGGGAGGGCCTGTGCATGGCGGTGGTCTACGGCATCTCTCTGGCCACCCTGCTCACCCTGGTCGTCATCCCGGCCATGTACCTCACCCTCAAGCGTGCCCCGTAGCACAAGGAGTCATCGTGACGTTCTTTCCTGCCATCTTCTCGCTCGTCCTCACCGCGCTCGCGGGGGGGGACCCGGCCCTCAGCGGGACCTGGGAGCTGTCTCACGCGGCCTCGGACTCTGTCGAGCCGCTGCTGGCGGCCCAGGGCGCGAGCTGGATGGAGCGCAAGGCCGCGACCTCGATGTCGGTCACCCAGACGATTACCCTGGCCGAGACCGCTGCGACCATCGCGGTGGAGACCTCGGTCAAGTCGGACACGCAGACCCTCAAGGTGGACAACCAGCTCCGCGCGATCAGCGGCGAGCACGGCACCTCCCAGGTCCGCCACTACTGGGGCGCGGCCGGGGAGCTGATCACGGTCTCTGCTGGTCCCTCGGCGGGGGGCACGCAGATGGATGTGACCATCACGCGCTCGGTCTCGGGTGGACAGATGCACCAGCTCATCGAGATGAAGATCGACGGCCAGACGCTGCGCGCGGATCGGGTCTTCGTCCGGCGCTGAGCGGTGTCAGCGCGCGTCGAGCCACGCGTCGGTGTGCTCGATGGTGTCGTCGATGTTTCCGAGGAGGAAGTTGCCGGCGGTCTCGGCGTCGATGGCGGCGTAGTCCAGCTCGGCCCAGACGCCAAAGTACCTGCGGGTCGCTTGCCCGTCGGGGATGTAGATGTCGAGCTCAAAGAGCTGCCAGATGTGGTTGTCGCCGTCTGCGCCGTGGGAGGGCTCCGGGGTCCAGCCCCGCGCGACGATGGCCCAGCCGACGGCCGCGGAGTGCACCCAGTGGTAGTCCTTGTGCAGCTCGAAGGTCACCGTCGCCAGCCGGTTATCACGGACGACATGGTTGACGGTGCGCAGGACGGCGCAGCTCCGGTCGGCGAAGCAGTCCGGGTCTCCCAGGAAGCTGCGCTGGAAGCTGCTGGTGCTGGGTGAGGTCTCGGTGAGGTCAGAGAGCACCTGGGAGGCGGCGTGCGCCGAGACGGGCCAGCCGCTGCGGGCGGCGAGGGAGAGCCCGGTGCAGTCTTCGAGCGGCCGGTCGGGGTGTGTGACATCGGCGACGTCGTCGTCTTCCAGCAGCGGCAGGCTGTAGCTGCGCGCCCGCCGATCGTCGTCGAGGTCGATCTCGTCGAGCAGGGCGTCGAGGTTGGCGAGCCCTTCCCCGAGCAGGTCGTCGTCCCCGGAGGCCAGCTCTCGGAAGTAGAACCGGCTCAGGCGCCCCATCTCTTCGGGGGCTTGCTCAGGCGGCCCGCAGCCAATGACCCACATCCACCACATGGGGTCTTCTTAGCCTGTGTGGTTGGTGTGGCCTGTCTCATCCGCATCTCATCGGCGTCAGCCGAGCGCAGACTGGATCGGTGCCCACATCGCCTCGAAGGTGCCGGGCGGCGGCGCCTCGCGGTCGAGGCGGGTGTGGACCTGCATGCAGGGGTGGCTCGCCTCCAGCAGCGGCTCGGCCAGCCCGATGAGCTGGCGTCCCTCGGGCGAGGCGCGCCCTCCCTCCAGGCCGGCTGCGGTGAGCAGGTGCTCGGCGCCGATAACCACGCCCTGCTCGCAGAGCTGGATGGCCAGCGCCCGCTGCCTCCGGAGGTGCTGGCGCGCGCGGTCTGGCCGCCCGGCCCGCAGCGCGCTGCGGGCCTGCGCGAGCGACGCGATGAGTCGGGGGATCGGGTAGCTTCGCGCGGCGCGGCGCCCGCGCCGGAGCAGCATCGGGAGGAGGGCGCGGGCGGCGGCCTGCTCGGCGGCGGGGAGCGTGCCAGCGAGGAGCATCCAGCTCAGCTGGTCGGCCATCTGGTTGTACGCCACGGTCATCCAGGCGGTCGTCCGCCCGATCTGGCTCACGATCCGGGTGGTCTGGTTCAGCTTGCCTTGGAGGAGGTGTGCCCAGGCGGTGAGGAGCATGTGGAGATGGTGGAGCAGTTGGGGCCGCCCCTCTCCGGGGGCCTCGGCCAGCATCGCCAGGGCCGGCTGCGGTCGTCCGCACTCCAGGGCGACCACCGCGGCGAGGAGGCGTCCCCAGATCCGGCTGCTCTGTTCCTCGGCGCGCATCCGGAGCGGGGCCTCGAGCGCGGTGTCGGGGCGGCCGCGGGCCAGGGCGAGCATGGTCTGCATCGACTCGGCCTGGACCTTCAGCAGCGGGTTGCTCAGTCGCTCTGCGCCGTCCCGCAGTGCGCGGAGTGCGCCAGCGGAGGGCAGTCTGCCCTGGCACAGCGAGAGGAACAGCGTGCTCATCTGGCAGACGAGGCGGTGGAACTCGCTGAGGTCGTCGACGTGCGGGGTGCAGCGCGCGACGAGCCGCGCGGCGGGCCGCACGGCCCCGAGCACGCGGGCGAGGAACATGCCCAGGACGGAGAGGGTCGCGTAGTAGTCCCCGGTGCTGCCGACCTGCCGGGCGGTCGCCAGCAGCTCCAGCGTCCCGGCCACCGCGGCCCTCGGCGCGGTCAGCAGCAGCAGGCTGCACCGCCGCCCCATCATCTGGCAGCGGTACACGCCCAGGATCCGCACCGAGCGGCTCACCGAGGTCCGGGGGACCAGCAGCTCGTTGGCGGCGTGCCACAGGGTGACGCCCGCGAGCGCGAGCCGGCTGCGCTTCCTCCAGCCCAGCTCCCTCAGCCCGGTCTCGAGCTGCTGGATCGCGCCGCCGATGTCACCGCCGCGGGCGCGGAGCGCGGCCAGCTCGGAGTGGAACACGACCCGCAGCTCCGGGTCGGTCTCGGCGTGCTCCAAGCCCTGCGCGTACAGCCGCATCGCCTCGTCGGGCTGGTCGGCGAGCAGCAGCGCGCGCGCGAGCAGCGCGCTGAGCTCCAGCCGCAGCCGCGCGGGGGCATCCTGCGGGAGCACCGCAGCGGCGCTCCGGGACAGGCTGACCGCGAGCTGCCCGTCGAGCTGCTCGACCGCTGCGGCCGCGGCGCGCCGCAGCCAGGGCAGGTCATCGGGGAGGGGGCCAGCCTTCAGGAGGTGTGCCCCGATCCGCAGCAGGCGTTGGGGGCTGGCATCGTCGGTGATGAGGTGCGTGGCAGAGCGACGGTGCAGAGACCGCCGGCGGGCGTCCCCCAACCGGGCGATCAGCGCCTCTCGGATGGCCTCGTGCGAGAAGCGCCACCCCGCCGTGGACAGCCCGATCAGCGCGCTGTGGCTGGCGTGACCCAGCGCCGAGAGCACGGGGCCGCCGCACATCGCCTCCAGCGCCGGCACGCGCACCGGCGCCGACCAGATCGCCACGACCTCCAGGAGCGCCCGGACCGGGTCTGGCAGCGCGTCGAGGTGCGCGTCGATCCGGCGGCGGGCGTCTGCGGTCGGCTGCATGTGCAGCAGACGCTCCGGGGTGACCGCCCAGCCCTCGGGGCTCCGGTGTAGCGCGCCCTGGCGCTCGCCCTCGCGCAGCAGGGCGAGCAGTGCGCCGGGCTGGCCACCGGTCAGCGCGCTGCTCGCCACGACGACAGCGTCGTCCACGGCGCCGAGCCGCTCTGTGAGGAACGCCTCGATGCTGTCGGTGTCCAGGCCGCCGAGGACGATCCGATCCGCCGCCGGCGGGCCGGGCGGGGTGGCGAGCAGGATGAGCGCCGGGGCGGTGTCGAGCAGGGTGCGCTGCCGCGTCAGCCAGGCCGCAGAGGCCGGGTCGAGCCACTGTGTGTCGTCGAGCACGATGCAGAGCTGGCGGGGGGGCCGGGAGAGCGCGCCGAAGAGCACCTGGAGGGCGCGGAGCTGCCGCGCGCGCGCGAGCTGCACCGGGATCTCCGGGGGCTGGCGCGCGTCGGCGAACAGCTCGCGGAGCAGGGGTGCGAAGGGATGGAGGAGTGCGCCGAGGTGCGCGCCTTCTTCTCGGAGCGTGCTCATGACGCGCAGGCGCTCTGCGTCTGGCAGCGCAGAGAGCGCGCTGGCGAGGCCACCGAGCAGCGCCCGCAGGGTGCTGTGGGGGATGTCCTCCTGGCCCTGGTGCGGCGCGGCCGTGAGCACGATCGCGCCCTGCCGGCGCGCCCGGCGGGCGGCCTCATCGAGCAGCCGGCTCCGCCCGCTGCCTGGCGGGCCGCTGATCTCAAGCACCCCACCGCGCCCCGCTCGGAGCGCCTCCAGGCCTGCAGCCAGCGTCGCGAGGGCCTCGTCGCGGCCGTGCAGCTGGCCCGGTGCATCCAGCCAGCCAAACGCCCCGCCCTGCCGGGGCGGCTCCCCCCTGCGCAGGGCCGCGAGGTCTGCGGCCAGATCCTCCGCAGAGCGGTAGCGCTGGAGCGGATCCGGCTGGTGCAGGCGCTCCAGGATCTCCGCGAGGGGGGCGGGGATGGTGGCCATCCCGCCGCTGGAACCGCTGAGGAGCTGCTGGAGCAGCGTGCCCACGGCGTACAGGTCGACCTCGACGCCCAGGGCGTCCCCGCGGAGCTGCTCGGGCGGCTTGTCCCGGCGCGCCTGCTGGATCTCTTCGAGGGGGTAGAGGCGCAGCCCGAGCGTGACCAGCGGCCACAGGCCTGGATCCGCCAGGACAACTGTGCCGTCTGGGAGCAGCCGGATGTGGCGGGGGCGCAGGTCGAGGTGGAGGCCGCCGCTGTGGTGCAGCACCGCCAGCGCGCGGGCGACCGCCTCGACGAGGGCCAGGGCCTCACCGGGGG
>Ga0316202_10002381_pt1 | contig 12481 bp, 14 predicted proteins | sample 3monrhotite_MG_FD_204934 | JGI IMG/M metagenome (GOLD analysis project Ga0316202, IMG submission 204934) | Microbial mat bacterial communities from mineral coupon in-situ incubated in ocean water Damariscotta River, Maine, United States -... | ecosystem: Environmental > Aquatic > Marine >... | reverse complement strand
TTTATTTTTTATAACAGATTATAAAAGCTACTTAGGATCTTGCAGTGAAAATGATAAAAATAATACGAAGGAAGAAAAAATGGCAAAAGAGAATTCAGATAGTGTGAGTACTGAAGATATATTAGAAAAAAAAGATAGAATAGTTGATGCAACATTTAAAGAACTTGCTTCAGGGATGATTGGACTTATTGTAATAATAGTTGTGATTTCTGTAGTAATACTATTTGCATCACAATACTTCAAAGTATTCTCAGCCAAAATGGATGGTAAAGCAAAAAGAATGGAAGCTGAACAGGCAAGACTTGTATTAGTTGAACAAGCAAGGGCGGAGAGAGATGCTGCAAAACTTAGAGCTGAAGCAATAAAGATAGTTGGACAGATGGCAAAAGATTATCCAGAGTACAGAAAACAAGAGTACATTGGTGCATTTGCTGAAGCACTAAGAGAGGGCACAATAAGCCAAATAATCTATATACCAACTGAATCTGGTATTCCAATATTAGAAGCTAATAGATTAGTAAGCAGTAGTAACAAAACCAATACTAATCCTTCCACAAATTAACAAAAGAGAGCACTAATGAAGACAATTTACAGAAAAGTAAAAAAGAGCACAAGATACTATAAACATAAACTTGTTCAAACACTTTTTGGTGAATATATTCTGATAAAAGAGTTTGGCTCAATCCATAATAATAGTGCTACAGGAATATGTAAGAACTACTTTACCAATTTAGATGATGCAATTAAAGAGGCAAAAATATCAATTAACAGAAAACTATCTTGTGGTTATAGTTATAGATGAAAACTAATAAAAGGATTTTTAATGCCTGTAATAATTAGAGACACCAATAAAGAGATGTTACGTGAACCTACTCATTACAGCATATATATAAAAGAGTATATGAAGTGGTTCAAATTATTAAAAAAGCAAACAGCTGTACTCCTCAATATAGGAAAAAAAGAGCTAAAAGATATTATGAGCAAAAAAAGAAGTATTACAAATCTTATAGCATTAAAGCTCTCAAGATTATTTAACACAACACCAGATTTTTGGATAAATGCTAATAGCAGTTATGAATTATGGCACCTAAGAAAAAAGCACAAAAAGATGCTAGAAAAGATTATTTCACTTAGGACTAAAAAGAGTAACAAATCTAACAAAAGAAAGTAGGCATAAAAAATGGTAGGTTATAGTAGAGATGAAATTGTTGGTATAACTGAACTTAAAAACTCACTAGGTAGATATATAGATCAATTATCATCTAAGACAATTAATAGATTAGTAATATTTAGAAGAAGTAAGCCTGAGGCTGTGATTATTAGTATTAAGGAGTATGAGAGTTTAAAAGAGGCTGCATATAAGCTTGAAGATATGGAAATCAGAAGATAATATATAAATAAAATAAATAGTAGTATACTTAGCAGACAAATAAAAGGAAAAATATGGAAGTTGCATCAGTAATATCTATAGCAATAATAGTTGCAGTAGGGATAATAATATTCAAAGGTATAAGAATAGTACCTCAAACTTCAGCAGTTGTAATAGAAAGACTTGGAAAATATAATAGAACACTTGAAGGTGGCTTTCATGTAATTATTCCAATTATAGATTCTCCTCGTGCAACCGTCACAAAACAAGAACAAATCATAAATATACCAAGTCAACCAGTAATTACAAAAGACAATGTAAATATCGGAGTTGATGGTATTGTATTTGTCCAGGTTGAAAACGCATATGATGCAACATATGGAATTGTAGATTTTAAAAATGCTCTTTCAAACCTCTCAATGACAACACTCAGAAGTGAAATAGGGCAATTGGCTCTTGATGAGACACTCTCTTCTAGAGATGTACTAAACTCTAAACTTCTTGCAGCGATAGATGAGGCATCTGGCAAATGGGGTGTTAAAACTATGAGAGTGGAGATAAGTGATATCTCTGTTCCAGAGAATATTCAAAATTCAATGAATTTACAGATGATGGCTGAACGTGAAAAACGAGCGATTGAACTTAAAGCTATTGCAGAAAAAGAGGCACTTATTAGAAATGCTGAAGGTAAAAAGCAAGAAAAAGTTTTAGAAGCTGAAGCAATAGAAAGAATGGCAGATGCACTAAAATATGAGCAAGAAGCAACAGCAGAAGGTCAAAAGAATGCCATGACTATGATAAATGAAGCAATGAGTGAAAATCCAAAAGCAGCAGAGTTTTTACTTGCAAAAGATAGAATTGTCGCATTTAATGAGCTTGCTAAAAATGAAGCTAGTTCAAAAATAGTAGTTCCTTATGAAGTAACTGAGCTAATTGGCTCACTCTCTATTTTAAAAGATATGGTCTCTTCAAAAGATGATAAAGGTGTAAACAGTGCAACCAATTGAAGCTGAGTGGCTATTAGCAGCAGGAATACTACTTATTGGTCTTGAAGTTTTAGTCTATTCATTTTTTCTTTTTTGGATAGGAATAGGGTTTTTAATAGTAGCAGCTCTCTCGCTAGCTATTGTATTTACAAACGGACTTACACAAATAGCTATTGCATTGTCAGTTGGATTACTGTTAGCATTTCTTCTTAGAAAGAAGATGATGACTCTAATCAATAAAAATGAGGATAGAACAGAAGAGAAGAACCATAAAAGCGGGATAGGTGTAATTCAGAATGGTTCTATAAAAATGGATGGAACTTTTTGGCAGACTGATAGTGATTTAAGTAGCTACAAAGATGGTGACAAGGTAGAAGTAGTTGATATTATTAGTAATAGAGCTATTATTAAAGAATTAGGAAAAAGTTAAAATGTCAACCAAAACAACAATAAAATGCCCAAACTGTAATACTGATATAGATGTAAATGAGATACTTTATCATCAACTTGAAGATGAATTAAAGCAAAAGAATATTGCAGAACAAAAAAAGTTAAGAGATGAAGTTGAAGAAAAACGAAAAGAGTATAAACAAGCATTTGATATCTTAAAAGCTAAAGAAGAATCTATAAAAGAGGAAAAAGAGAAGTTTGACGAAGAACTTAAAAAAGCTACTCAATTACAACTAAAAATAGAAAAACAGAAATTACAACAATCAATAAAAAAAGAGCTTGAAGATGAACAAAGTGAATCTATCTCATTATTAAAAAAAGAGTTAGATGAAAAATCTAATCAAGTTAAAGAGCTTAATAAAAGTAAAGCAGAGATAGAGAAGCTAAAGAGGGAAAAAGAGGAGATAGAATCAAAAGTAAAAGCTGATTCAGAGCTTGCGCTAAATCAAAGACTCAAAGAAGAAAAAGAGAAGATACAAAAGTCCCTAGATGAAACAAATGAGTTGAAATTTAAACAAAAAGAGGAACAGCTAAAACAACTTCAAGAACAACTCCAAATTGCCCAACGAAAAGCTGAACAAGGAAGCATGCAGCTTCAAGGAGAAGTTCAGGAACTAGCTATTGAAGAGTATCTTGCAGATAAGTATCCTTTTGATGTAATTGAAGAGATAAAAAAGGGTGTAAGAGGCGCTGACTGTATCCAGGTAGTACATACCAGAGAAGTACAAAATTGTGGAAAAATCTATTATGAAAGTAAAAGAACAAAAGATTTTCAAAAAACTTGGATAGAAAAGTTTAAAGCTGATATGAGAGATAAAGGTGTAGATGTGGGTGTACTTGTTACACAAGCTCTTCCAAGTGAACTTGATAGAATGGGCTTAGTTGATGGTGTATGGGTTTGTACATTTGAGGAGTTTAAAGGCTTATCAACTGTTTTAAGAGATAGTATTATCAAAATCCATCATGCTAAAAAAGCAGATGAGAACAGATCTGATAAAATGAGTTTAGTTTATAACTATCTAACTAGTACAGAATTTAATATGCAGATAGAAGCTATAGTTGAAGGTTTTACAACTATGCAGAGTGATTTAGATACTGAAAAAAGGTCTATGGCTCGTATATGGAAGCAAAGAGAAAAACAGATAGATAAAGTTCTTGAAAACACTATTGGCATGTATGGTTCTATCAAGGGAATAGCTGGAAATGCTATTGGTAATGTTCAAGCACTTGAATTACCATATAGTGAAGTTGAAGAATAGAATTTATTATATAAAATGTATTTTCTTCTGTAAAGGAATACATGATTATTTTCACTGTTAATTAAATAAAAATATAATTTTTAATATTTAAGTTTGTAGATTGAGTCGAAGTATTTAGTCAAAAAATTGCTGGATTTACAGTCTACTTGATACTAATGCAACTTTTATAGCAATTATAGTGCCTTATTTTTTCAGTTTTGCAAGAAGTTGCCACCTTAAAAATGCATTAACTTACCAATTTTTTACAAGTCCTCAGTTTATATTTAACTGTTCATTTTAATACCACAATGCTTTTTATAAAACTCAGAATTGTAGCTTTGCTTAGTTTTAAATAATGAATGAGCAATAACAACTAATTTTCGCATTACTGCAATATGCGCTACAGTAGTATGTTTTCCATTCTCTTTTAATCTATCAAAAAATATTTTCAAATCACTATTCTTATGCATTGAAGCAGTAATTGCTCCCATAAACAAAGTACTTCTGTACAACTTTGAACCTTCTTTTGAAATTTTAGGTTTTTTTAAAATACTTTTTCCAGATTCAAACAGTTTTACGTCTAGTCCAACCAAAGAAGTTAATTGTTTTTTATTAGCATCTGGATATTTTATAAATAGATGCAATAGTACTATCGCACTGATTTCACCGATACCCACAATGGAGATAATATTTTTATAACCAATTTGTAGTTCTGCATCTCTATTAATAATTGTTTTAACTTCTAGAATAATTTCTTGTTCTCTTTTTCTTAAATGTTCAATCTCTTTTTTTACAGATTTGACAACATGAGTATCACCATCTTTAGCTAAAAGAGATTCTAAGTGATTGGTTGTCATTACTCTTAATTTAACTGTAAATTTGTAATAGCTCATCCTCTCTTTAATTGCTTCTGCGTTCTTATTAATCACTGGAACCATTATCTCTTTTGCATTTGCTAAAACAATTGCTCTAGAGAGAGTTCTGGCATCTATTTCATCTGTCTTACTTCGATTAGCGTTTGCTTTTGCAAAGTTTGAAGATCTTTTTGGATTTAAAATAAAGGATTTGATTTTTTTGTTGGCACAAAACTTTTTTAGAAGTTCTGAATAATTTCCTGTAGGTTCATATACAAATACTAAATTCTCAAACTCTTTTTTATATAGTCAGTCCTGAAAAACCAATGCAATCCCTGTTTTAGGGATTTGAAAGCATTTTTATCATATAACTTCGACCAATAAAGCTCTCAAAGACCATAGTTTTATGGTTGAAATGGACTAAAGTATTGCTCCCAAAAGCCTCTAAAAACACCCAACCTAATCTTTTTCATAGTGCACTGTCTCAAATGTTGGATATGAATGATTCTCTAATCGCATTAGCTAATGCGATTGACTGGAATATCTTTGATGAGAGTTTTGAAAAATATTATTCAAATGAAGGAAGACCAGCTAAACCAATAAGATTGATGGTTGGTTTGCTATTGCTCAAACAACTTAAAAATTTAAGTGACGAAGACATTGTAATTCAATGGAAACAAAATCCATACTATCAATACTTTTGTGGTTTTGATGAACTTCAAATAGTTGAACCATGTCACGCTACTGAATTAGTCAAGTTTAGACAACGTATTGGTAAAGATGGAGTAGAGCAAATATTTTCTATGAGTGTAGGTTTACATGGGAAAGAAGCTGAAGAAAAACAAGTGATAATAGATACAACCGTACAAGAGAATAATATCACCTATCCAACAGATGGAAAACTAGCAATCAAAATTATAAATCATCTGCATAAAATTGCAAAGAAAGAAGATGTACAACTTAGACGAACATACATAAAAGAGATTAAAGGTCACCGTATTTCATTACGCTTCTTTCGTCATCCAAGAAAAATCAAAAAAGCTAAAAGTGCCATGAAACGATTACGTACTATTGCTAAAACACTCATACGTGATATTGACCGTAATTTTACCAACGAACAACATTTGGAGTATGCAAAAGACTTTTATCTTTACATGCGTGTGTTACTGCAAGAAAAAAGTACTAAGAACAAAATTTACTCTCTTCATGAAAGTCATGCTTATGCCGTAGGTAAAGGCAAAGACCATAAATCATGGGAACCCTAAAGGACTTCCTTCGGTCGTATGGAACTAAAGCTTCAGTGGTCACAACTAAAAAGAGTGGAATTATTATTGGAGTATCAGCGCATAGCACTAATGAACATGATTCAAAAACACTTGAAGTTGCATTAGCTTCCGCAACATCAAATAGGAATAAGCCCATCAAGGAAGCAATATGCGATAGAGGATATATTGGTAAAAAAGAGGTTGATGGCATTATAATCTCAATTCCAGGAAAAGAACTCAAACGTGATACAAAATATCAGAAAGAGAAAAAACGCCAAAAGTTTAGACGTAGAGCTGCAATTGAACCAATTATTGGTCATCTCAAATCAGACCATAGAATGCAGAGGAATTATCTTAAAGGTTTTATTGGAGATGAAATAAATCTACTATTGGCTGCTAGTGCATTTAATCTTAAGAAGTGGATGAATAACTTCTTGAGGCTTCTTTTGTCGCTCAATATTGCTTTGATTTTGTATGTTTTATGGTCTCAAAAACAAAGACAAAAAGGAAAACATGAACAACTGTTTTTATTGCTTTGGAGGTTACGTTAAAGTTATGCAAATCTTAAACTAGTAGCTGCTTTTTCAGGACTGACTATATAGTTTTTTCAATTTCGAAAAAAGTTTTTTAAACCCTTTTGCATTATTTTCAATTTCAGTATTTACATCACCATTAGGAATATAAACTGATATTGTATTCTTAGAAACATCCAAACCTATTGATGTTTTTTTAATATTTTCTATTGTAGCATTCATTACCGTAAACCTCCAATTATTTTTTGGAGAGTTTGTTAGGGTGGGAATCATTCCCATCTGATTATTCTCAAACAATCAGTCCTTATTTCACATAGCCTTGACGGGTAATATACAATCTAGTTTTAATCTTTCATGTTTATTCTTCAAGATAAAAAAGAATAGAAAAACTGACTAAGTTGCCACTCTGGCTTTAAGTGCAACTATCGAACTTCTTGGCAAGCTAGACAATATTATGATTTTAATATAGCTGCTTTGTCTAATTAACGATATGTTACCCTACAAATTCTCTTTAAGAAAATCGGTTTGATTCCCTTAATTTGTAAGATACCAGTCTAATATAAAAAGCTCTTGAATTAGTTTTCTTATTTAAGTTTAAGAATCTAACTTTTTACTTTTCAATGGTTATCAGTTCCATTTAATATATATTATTTCACTTTGGTTCATTTCCTTCAATTGGTTAAAAATTTTAATTTTTTGTAAAATGATTATTGTAAAGAATTATTCAACGGGTACCAATTATCCCAAAAATATGGCTTAGTAAATGAGCTATAAGGGTAGCCACTTGGCTCCCGTTGAGTAATTTTAAGAGCGGTAATTGGTACCTATCACTCTACTCAATATTACTAATGTTAAATTTTTGATAGGCGTATCATCAAGCGTCTGGTGAAGTAAATATTTTGATTAAAAGCTATCATAGTTAAGTTTTGTTTTTAATGCGGTACTCTAATTATTGAAAAAATAGTAGAAGTTGGTGTAGCTGTGGCTGGTTCTCACATGGAAACAAAAAGAGAAATCGACTACACGCAGATAGTGGCGCTGTGGATGATACTATGCACTCATCACCTTCTCATACCCAGATCTAAATCCTAACTCTCACATAAGGACATGAAACAAGCAATACAGCACAACCGATTGTTGCGAGGTATGCTCTAGTTGAGCGTGTAAAAGGCTAAGAGGCAGTTTGACCGACAAGTCGAAACGATGGCATTTTAACATATGCAAAATCAATAACAGGATAGGTGTGCCCAATTTTTATGGGTATTTCCTAGCCATTTTACACTATTCACTCTTTTCTCACTCTGGCATGTGATGAGAATAAAGCGTAATATAAACATAGGACTTGCTATAAAATATATTTTATAATATAATTGATATTACTATTAAATATATTTAATAAGGAATAATCTTGAAACCAATAATAAGTAAGCTTTCAAAGCAATTTTTATCAAAAAAAATACCAAAATTTAAACGTTTTTTATATGATAGAATAGATTTTAAAAGTAGAATAATTGGTATCAAAGGTTCTCGTGGTTCAGGAAAGACTACTTTAATGCACCAATATGCAAAAAGCTCAAAGCTCAAGATTTCTCAAAAATTGTATATTTCGTGTGATCATCCAGCATTAATAGGCGATGATTTATTTGAACTAGCTAATGATTTTTATGCACATGGTGGAAAATTATTGCTTATTGATGAGATACATAAAGTAAAAGACTTTGCAAAACATATCAAAGCTATTTATGATTTTACAGAATTAAATGTAATATTTTCTGGTTCATCCGCTATGATTATTTCACATGAGACATCTGATTTATCAAGAAGAGTTTCAATGTATGAAATGCCAGTGTTGTCTTTTAGAGAATTTTTAAAAATAAATAATGTTTTTAATTTTAGTTCTTTTTCTTTAGAAGAGATTTTGTTAAACCATGAAGATATAGCTTATGAAATCACATCACAAATTAAACCACTTGAATGGTTCGATAAATATTTAACATATGGTATGTACCCATTTTTTAAAGAATCAGTAAATGATTATAATGATAGGTTAGTAGAAGTAATAAACACAACAATTGAAGTTGATTTAGCATCCATTTTTAATATAGATAATGATAAATTAGACACAATTAAAAAAGTCCTTTATATGCTTTGCACAACTACACCTTATGAGTTAAGTAAGTCAAAATTATCTAGTGCAACTAATATATCATGGGCAACTCTCTCAAAATATTTAGATTATATGCAAACTGGTAGTCTAGTACATATAATTAGAAGCCAAAAAGCACATAAAGGCATAAATAAACCAAGCAAACTACTTCTTAACAATCCAAATCTCTTTCAATCATTATGCGCTAATGCAGATATTGGTTCACGTAGAGAGAGTTTTTTTGTTTCACAGCTATCGTATAAGCATCAGGTTCACTATCATGACAAGGGAGATTTTATAATTAATGATAATTATATTATTGAAATTGGCGGTAGCTCAAAAGATAAAAAACAGATTGAAGGCATAGAAAATAGTTTTTTAGCTATAGATGATATTGAGCATGGTGTAGATAATAGTGTGCCTCTTTGGATGTTTGGTTTTTTGTATTAATATATCATCTTCAAATTTTTTGATACTTCTTGCATTAAAACATCATCCACTTTTAGTTCTTCAGCTCTATTCCTAAATGTAGAGACAATATCAATTGTTTTTTCTATCTGCTCTTTTGCTTTTTGTTCGTTAATAGAGTGCTTGTCTGCAATTTGCAGTAAATCTTTTTTTGTAAAGTTATTGACTTTCCCAAGCAGAGAGAGTTGATGATTTTTAGTATAGCCTTGTCCGTTTGCATATGTAATGTCATAGGCAGGTGTGATATTCCATGCGCCACTTTCGTTCATCATAAAAGAGAAATTTTTAGCATGATCATCTTGATTTCTTGCGATGATGTTAAAAACCATTCTCCTGTATTGCTCTTCTACTGCCCTTTGCTCGCCTGTAATAAACCTAGTCAATCTAAATAATTCATCATATGAATAGTGAGCTGGAATATTAAAATTTGTATGAGCTAGCCCAGATACACTATGCAGATGTACTTTTTTACCATTAACTCTGTCAAATCTTTTTATGAGGTAATGAAATAGTCCATTGTGCTCTAATAATTCAATATTAGGGACATCAATACCAGATTCTTTTGCCATGTTCATATATATATACTCTAATTTTGTAAAGTCTGAACTCTTACCATTATCGTTTTGCATATCAAATTTGATAAGGTAATGCTCATATCCTTTTTCTAATTCATCTCTTAATCCATTTGTTATTTGTTTATTGTGTTTATTCCAGCCAATAATTGCTTTTGCTCTAGCTCCACCCGCTGAAGCTGCACTATCCATAAATAGTAGCATTTGATTTATTGCGTCTACTTCGGAGCCACTAATTATTTTTTTAGCATTATTGTAAAAATCTTGTAGTTCTATAATCTCTTCTGTTTTGCTGTAATCTATTTGATGTGAAGATGGTCTGTATTCAATGGCGCCTATGCCCTTGTCCCCTATAAACATAAGCTTTTGAAGAACATTTAACTCATAAGCTGGTATGTTTTTTGATTCATAATATCGCTCTATTACTTTTGTACCAAATTTATCTGGAAGTGAATCATGAAATACTCCTGCTAAACTTTCAAAATACTTATCATCATTGTTTACATAAACACCAGTTAATGAAGTAGGAAGTTTTAATGGAGAAATTTCTAATCCTAGAGTCTTAAAATTAGTATCATATTCAAAAAATATTTTTCCTTCACCATAGAGCAATGTACCTATTTTTTTATCAAAGATATACGCTTCTACCTCAAGGCTCACTTAACTATCCTTTTTGGAAGTTTTTGTTTATTTTTTATTTCATCTAAAGATACGTACTCTTTTTCTTTTAATAATCCATCTATATTTTTAAATAGCCTTAGCGCAATAAGTATTTTTATTAACGATTCAAGAGAAATTTTATGCTTGTAAAGAAAATCTTTATAAGTTGGTAATGGTACAGAGGCTTTTTCTGCCAACTCTATTTGTTGAATAGATTGCGTTTTTCTCTCTTTTTCACAAAGTAAAGCAATCTTTTCTATTATCTCTTTTGGTGTTGAAAGTTCATGCATCTTTTATCCAATATAGATGTTATTACATCTGTTAACTGTAAAATACTAATATAAAACATGTTAAACCATTCTTATTGTTTTGATTGAGTAATGTCTTCAATGGCAATATTTGCTGTTTGTGAGGCTTTATGATGGTTCGCACTCATGTAAAACTGATTTACTGTATCAAGATTTGTATGACCTAGTGATGCACTTAGTACGGTTGTGGCTGTTCCCATTTCGCCCATAGCTGAAACTAATATATGTCTAAAGTAATGCATTGTTAGTTTAGGGATATTTGCATGTTCTTTTAATTTTAACAACTGAACCTTAGGTGGGTGAAGTTCTTTATTTGTTATTGGTGATTTGAATATAAGACCTAACTTATTGTCTTTTATTTCTAATATTGCATGAGCTATTGGCGTGGGAAGATCATATGTTTGTTCTATTCCTAATTTATTGTTTTCAGGACGAATAGTATATGTATTATTTAAAGAATCAACATCTCTCCACTCTAATGTTCTAATTTCATTCCATCGTCTACCGTATAGTGCAAATAAAAATAATGCCCTATAAAATGCATTATCCTTGTAAAGTATTATTATTGATTTATAAAGAGAAGCAAGTGTATTACCCGCATTGTCAACGATTTTCTTTTTTCGTGTTTGCTTTGGTGCCTTAATGGTAGGTATATCTTTAATAACTTTGTTGTCAAGTGCATATTGCATGATTGGTTTTAATGATTGTACTAAAACTTTTTTAATTGTACGTGGACTACAGCCATTAATTGTCTGTTTTGAGTGTCCTTTTTTTTCCATACTACTACGTAATTTATCTATATCAACCTGTCTTACATCGCGAATGCGTTTTTTCCCTATATTGTTATTACAATATAAATTATAAATATCATGAAGCTCTTTATTCCATTGTGTTTTAGAACAAGCTAATTCAAAATAAATATCTGCTATTTCATTTAATTTAGTATTTTCATTGAAATTTACACCAGTGTCAATTATTTTATCTTTGTTGGCTAATACATCTGATTTAGCTTTAGATATTCTAGTGCGTTTGTCCCATTGTTTGTTGGAATAATCAAGAACACCACGTTTCGTTTTTCCATCAATTTTAAATCGATAAAAGAATCTACTATAATCCTTACTCGCACGTAAACCTTTTTCAACCTCATATGGAAAATCTACTAAATTGATTGCCATGTATTAATTCCTTGGGTGACACTTTGGGTGACACTTTTTATGGAATTAATTATACTGTAATCGGAATTGAAAAGAAAGTAAATCCTTGCTGTAAGACTCTAGGAGACTAAAATGAATTGTAAGAATGAATAATCATTATGTTTGCGGTACCGGCGGTCAGGGATTCGAATTCCTTCGAGCGCACCATACTTTAACCCCCATTATAACTTACTTTGCTTGACTTTAGAAAACTTAGAGTCTAGTATTTGCATTGCAAATTTGGAAAACACTACATAAAAGACTTAATAAAAAAATGGGTGCGTAAATTCTTACTTTTTCTTATAGTTTGCTAGATATTCATCTATCATTTTCAACTTCAAGCTTTTTCTAAATCTTCTATGAATTTTCAGTAACATTTTAATTGGAGAAAATACTCCTTCATAAGAGAATTGGTGGTATTATGAATGCCAATATCTTT
>Ga0316202_10002380_pt1 | contig 12486 bp, 10 predicted proteins | sample 3monrhotite_MG_FD_204934 | JGI IMG/M metagenome (GOLD analysis project Ga0316202, IMG submission 204934) | Microbial mat bacterial communities from mineral coupon in-situ incubated in ocean water Damariscotta River, Maine, United States -... | ecosystem: Environmental > Aquatic > Marine >... | reverse complement strand
GTATTTCTTTTGTGAGAATCGGCACAAAACTAGAAATAACCATGCCAAGCAGACCAATGAAAATAATATAAATAGCAAGCGTGCTAATAGCGCGGGGAATATAAAGTTGCTGCAAACGATCGACTAATGGATCAATCGCAATAGCGAGAAAAGCTGAAATAAGAAAGAGAATAATAATAGCCGATATCTGACCCAAAAACCATGCCAAAGCAATGAGCCCCATGATAGCCAGTGCCGCCTTGACAACTGAGGTAATCGAAATATCAATGGACTGAGAACTATTGTGTGTCAGTGCTGCTTCGTGCGCGAGCTGGCGCTCGGACTGACGCAATATCTTTTGTTCGGCTTTGATATGATCTGCCTGCTCTTTGAGACGGCGAAGCGTCTTGGCAGCTTTATCAAAAAGGCGTTGTGGATTGAGATCGGAAAATCTAGATGGATTCATGAGTAAAAAGATAGCACAAAGAAATACTAGCTGAGCAAGCAATAAACAGCAACTATCGAGACTTTATTGTGTAATGCCGCGCATACCGAGCTCGACCGTGCCTGCTGCGGTGACTTCGATAAATATCTGCCCAGCTGGCAGACTGATCGGCTGCCCAGCAGCATCGAGAAACTGCGTGATGCCGCCCGCCGTGCGCTGCCAGCTGCCCTGCCAATAAGACCCGCCTGAAAAATACCATGCCGTGCCTGTGCCTGTCGTGCGCATATCGAGCCGCCCTTCGTCATCGAGCACCGTATATTCAGTAAATTGGACAATGATAGTTGTCGGGCGAACGGGTGTGCCCAGCTGATCGCGATGGATCGTGCCGCCGATCTGCCGATCATACACGCCCAATGCAGCATTGAAATCATAGCGCGCAACATAGCTCGGAAAGCTGAAATCGATAGATAGTCCCGAGACAAGCTCGGCATCGACGGGCACAGTAGTAACACTATCAAAACGCGGCGCGAGCAAACTATTCTGCCAATTGCGCATGCGAAGAAAATCCTGCACAGCATCCAGATCAACAAAAAGATTGTGTGGTTTCAGATATTGAAAGTCGCGATAGAGCAGCTCGCCGTCTTCATCGAAGTCACGCAGCGGTGCCGTGACCAGCTGACGAAGTGCAGCGTTGCTGCCGCCCGCGTGTGCATAGCCACCGCCATATTCACTCGCCCAGTCTACAAAATAGGGGCGTGCGCTGCGCACGGGACCGACTTTACTCAGATCTTGATGATCAAAAACAGCCATATAACGAGTAATACCACCTTCAGCGAGAGTCTCATAGACGATACTCGCCTCGGGGATACCGCGCTGCTGAGGGCGACTAGAGGGATGATTTTCTATCATCACTGCCACGATCTGATCGTTAGCAGCTATTGGGTAGCGCGTGCCATCGAGCAGGGATACCTGCTCAGTCGGTTCACGTTTGCGTGGCAAAATGGTGATCGCTCCATCGTCGCCAAAGATGCTATGAAAAGCAGAGCGAATACTCGCCTGCTCGGGGGCAAATGCGTGCTCGACGCGCCATTCCAGATAGAGACGCGTGCCAAATAAGAGCAGCGCAATAAACAAAAAACCCGCGAGAGCAGAGGCTGTCCACACGAGTTTTCGATTGTTCATTTGAAAGAACGCCATGAAAAAATGAATTATTTGTCGCCCTTGCCGCCTGTGTCGCTCGCCTTGCTCTCTTCGGCAGCGGCCTTCTCTTCGTCAGCCTCCGCCTTCACATCATCTGGCACTGCTGCGGCGATCGCCTCTGCCTCTGCTGCTTCCTCGGCATCGACCTGCTCTTGTGTCTTTGGTGCGGCAATACTCACGATAACGACATCTTCAGCATCGAGTAGCTCGACCTTGGCACGATCGACGACGAGGTCGGCCACGGTAAGTGAGCTGTGAAACTCTGCAAGACTAGATATATCGGCGGTGAGCTCGTGTGGCAGATCAGCTGGCAGGCACTTTACGCTGATCTCAGATTTGGCGTGCATCAGCACACCACCGATCTTCACAGCAGGTGATTCGCCCGTGAGGACGACTGGCACGTGCGTGGTGACTGGCTTGCTCATATCGACATTGATAAAATCAACATGCATGAACTCGTCGCTGACTGGATGAAACTGCACATTGTGCACGAGCACCTTCTTTGGCGCGCTCTCACCCTCGATCACGAGATCGATCACCGTGCTCTCGCCATGCTCTCTGAAGAGACGACGAAAGGTTTGATAATCCATAGAAAGAGAGATATTCTCGACACCGGCACCATAATACTCGGCAGGAATACGACGCTCCGCGAGCAGGTCACGGGCTAATGTCGTTTTCACGTCGCGTTTTGCAGTCTCGAGGGTGACAGGAGATGAAGTCATAGATTGTAAATTAAGCCGAAAGATTTTAAGGGAAGCATGATAAAAAGACAAGTATAATTGCCCTAGGGCTCATGGCAGCTTAAACTGAATATATATGGACACCCCCCCCTTCCAAACTGTCGCGATCATCGGTCGACCCGACCTCGGTGCACATCGAGCCTATTTTACGAAATTGGCAAATTATCTCACCCGCGCAGGCAAGACCGTGTTCTGGGAGACCGAGCTGGCAGGCATGCTCCGACGCAAAAAAACACCATTTGCAGATATCAAACGTCGCGCAGATCTCGTGTTGGTTTTCGGTGGCGATGGCACCTTTTTGCACGCGGTGCGGCACCTCGTTGGCTGCAAGGCCTACTTCATCGGCAGTAAGCTCGGCGGTCACCTCGGCTTCCTCACCGAGCATGATCACACCCAGCTGGAAGCAACCCTGCGCAAAGTCTTTGCAGGGAATTTCAAACATGACGAACGTCTGCTACTCACCGCGCGGGTCGAACGCGCGGGCACAGTAGTCAAAAGTCTCACCGCGCTCAATGAAGTCGTGATAAATCAGCCAGGGCTCGCCCAGCTCATGCAGCTCGATCTCGCAACGGAAAAATGCCCCATTACCAATCTCCTTGCCGATGGCGTCATCATCGCCACCCCGACAGGATCGACGGCATATTCCCTGTCTGCGGGTGGCCCTATCATGTATCCCAGCCTGTCGGGCTTTGTCATCACGCCGATCAACCCTCATATCTTGGCAAATCGCCCGATCGTCGTGCCAGAAGACTTTACCCTGCACGCTAGCACCAGCCATGCAGCTGTCATATTGACCGCTGACGGTCAAAAGACTACTCGCCTAAAAAAAGGCGACGTCGTCCATATCTCTCAGGCTGACTGGCACGTGCCAGTCATTCACCCAGCAAAGCGCAATTATTTCGCTTTGTTGCGCGCAAAGCTGCACTGGAGTGCACGAGAATAAATGCATAATAAAATAATCCCCCTGCCTCACTTTACTCGACTGCCCCCTTGAAAAGGGGAATTGAGGAGAGTTTGTTATGCGGTCTCTTTGCGCACCCATTTGAAATACAGACCTTTGACGACATCTGTCGTGGCATCGAGCAGACTGGCAAAGAGATCCTTTAGGCTGCGCAGCCGTGTGACCATCTCAGCCAGTTTGTTTGGCGCGACCTTCTTGAGGCCGACATAGGCAAAGAGCACATCGCGCTCTTGTTTGCGTATTTCTTTGCGAATCACCTGTGCAAGCTCCTTCTTCATCACGGGTGGCGGTGGGAGTGGCTGTGTGCTTGCATGTGCGACATCTTCCACATCCTGTGGTGCCGTGCCACTTCCTTGCTTTGCTTTGCCTTGCTTCTCACCTTCTTTGAATCCTTCACCACTCTCATCCGCCCCCTCAGCTGACTCAGTAGAATCGACCGTGCCGATCACATCTGCGGCTGCACCGGCAACATCTGCCTGGGTAGACATCAGCTCGACCGTCCCCTGCACATCCACCGCTTCAGCCTTCGCTGCAGGTGTGTCTGTAGATGTCTCGTGATGCTCGGGAGCCTGCTTGTGCGCGTCGTTCATGGCTACTATATTAGCATGTATTCTGACTAGAACAGCAAAAATACGGTCATATTACAATGAATAAAGCTATTTTAAGGTATAAAACAAATGCTCTGCGGAGTACTTTTTTTGTGATGGGAAATGAGCTCTCTCGAGAGAGGGTGTTTTGTATCTTGTAGCTATCCCCTCTGAGGAGGAGGTATGTTTTACTTCTGCATGCATTTCGCTCACACTCTCTAGTAAAGTACTTTTCGAGAGTAAGATTCTTATTGGGGATTTCAGGCTGATAATAAAATTCAGCAATCTTTTTTTGTTTTGATTTAAGAAAATTGAGGATTTTCAGCTTTATAAATTGATGTTTTGTAAAACCAGCTGCTCCTGATCCAATAATCGCAATTTTGTCGATAAGCTCTTTTTTCTTTAGAAATCCATACGAGCAGTGGTAGTACGCAAGATATGTTGTCCGAAATTTGCCTACATATGAAAAACTCACTCTCAAGACTTGACATAATATTAAAATAATTCTAAAATGTGCTGCTTAAGCAAAATTTCATAATTGGGCACAAAACAAAGATATATCATGCGTACGCACAAAACACATCTCTGCAATGCCCCTTCTTAGCACATCTAAGACTATTTCATAAATCCCCCGACTCACCTGCGGTTCGTCACCCCCTTTGTAAAAGGGGGTCGAGAGCCCAAAGGGCGAGCGGGGGGATTTTCCCTCACCCACTCCTCTTATATCACATACTAACCAACATATTATGAAAAACACAAACGCCGCAGAAGTACTACCAAACCTCATTGCCGAGCTGCATAGTAGACTCGCCGATAGCCCGCGTGCGCAGTACTACGCAGGACTCAGCGAGCTCGCCGTGAGTCTGGACGCTAGATATCAGAGCCTCAAGCCGACCGCAGAGGAGATCGCCCTGACTGCCGATCTGGATGCAAAGCGAAGTCTAGAAGATAAGATAGAGCGCTACCTAGAGCGCTATGTCGAGCCCGTGCGACGAATAGCCGAGGGTGGCGATACGCCTGAGTGGCTGCTGCCCCGCCACAAAAAGACAATGGATTTTTATACAGCAGTATTCGCCGGTATCGATGCATTGGCAGATGGTACCAAGGCGCAGCTCGATACGGTCGCGCCAGCAGATATGCAAGTGGCCGTGATGAAGGATATCTACAGCCAGTGGCGAGCCATCTACGATGCACAGCAAGGCAAGGCTGAGCTGATGATACGCGTATCCGAACTGGTAGATATCAAGCAAGCAATCATCGGTGCGCTGCGCCTGCTGGATGTCGCACCACAGCGGGTGAGCCAGCTGAGCCAAGGACTCGTAGCAGCTGCATAAGGAAAGAGATGACATCGGCAAACAAAAAACCCTGCCTATCATGCAGGGTTTTTTGTATATGCGGTGACTGCCAAGATAGCACAAACGCGGACGGCTAAAATCGTGATACGATCCTATCTCTCCACAGAGCGGAAGAATATTGTAATGACCTGATCTTTCTGCAGAGAGCAAAGATCATGTCAGGATGAGCGGGCTCTACAAAGAGCACAAAACGTGATCTATCTTGCGGCAAACAGACTCATGTCAAAAAGCATGACACTGTACCTGCTTTGCTACCGCTCGGGCTAGATATGGTAAAAATCAGGCACATGCTTCGCCGCCTTTATCTCGGGCATGTTCGAAACAATTGGCAAGTCTTCTAGCTTCATCTTGGCTGCGTATAATTCTTTTAGGTCACCGCCATTCTCCACAAATGCTTTTATTTTGAGATAACCAGAGAAATACACATGCTCCTTGGTAAAGCCGCCAGCAGCACTCGTGTCTTTGATCCCGCGCTTTATTTTGAGCGTTGTTTTCCAGGCGCGATCGTCATCAAAGCCTTGGTCGCGAATAAACTGGTGCAGCTCGGCAAACGAATGCGTCGCTGCAAAATGCACTGCCAGCGTGCCCAGGACTGACCAATATTTCTTTTCACTTTCTGCGGGCATGACCAGCTCTTGATTATACATTGCCAAGCCCTCTTCCGTCTCCAGATAGTTTGCCAGACCCCGCGAAAAGATATCAAAGGGCTGCTGGGCACCATTTTCACCGCGCAGCACGTGCGTGCCGACTTCGTGCGCTATCGTGCCTGCCAGTCGCTTCGGCGCAAAGACCGCATCGCTGCGAAGAAACAAAACACCCTTTTTATTTGCCAGTGCATCGGAAGCGAGATCATCTTTTAGCTTCACCTGCCAATTTTTCAGTCCGTATCTCTTGAAGGCCGCAGTGAATTCACGCGCTGCCATCCTCGCATCTAGCGTGGCAGGATCAGGTGCGAACTTCGCTGGCCTTTGCTGCATGATCCGCTCGGCAGCACGGATAGTATCCGTTGTCGGTTGGCCATACAGCTCGCCAGACCGTGCGGTAAAGTCAGCGCTGCCGACTGCCTCGAGCAGGGCTATCTTGCGCTCGATCTCGACTTTCTTTTCGCGGAAGATCTGCCCGAGCGGTGTCTCAGGAAAGCTGAGCGCACGCAGCTCGGCACGCAGCTCGGCAGGGTCAAAACGGAGCTGCGGATAGTGAAACTGAGGATTGTAATCCCCTTTCTTTGCATTGAACTTCTTTTGTTCCGACAGCAGATTCGTCGGCTTGAGATGATACAGCAGCTTTATCTTGGCATCGATGCCCATGAGTGCCGTATCCAGCGCATGATAATCATGCACAGGCACCTCTCTTTTTGGCTCGGCCGTCGGCAGCGTTTTGCTGGTTGGCGGCTTGGGATCTATGAGAAACCCAGCCAGATCACGCCGCCCGAGGATGACCTTGTAATCATCGGCTGAAAGATCGGTGAGTACTGCAGCAGTCTGGATGCGCTGTCCGCCAATGCGAAACTTGAGTAAGACTGACTGGCTATCGGCCTGCATAGCATCGAGACCCAGCTTGGTAGCGAGCGCGGTGTCTATCGCCGTCGTCTCGTGCGTCGGGTCTAGCTCGGCGCGCACACGGTGTGTGCCTTCATCAAGGATGATCTCTCCCGGCTCGATATAGCCCAGCACGACCTTGTCCTTATGCGCATCTTTTTTCTTGATACCCCGCCCAAAGAGCTCCTGCCCCAGCGCAACCCCTTGCTCGGGAGAGTCGACCTTCAGCCCCCGGACCTGCGTCAGCCGCGTGCGCAGCCCAGCACGATTGGCGACCTGCACCATCAGACCTGCACGCGCATTGGTCTCCAGTAACACTGGCCCATCCTTCTCATCTATCACAATATCAGCCGCGAGATAACCGAGATTGGTATGCAGCTGTGCACTGCTGGCGATCGTGAGCACTTCATTGAAGTGAGAGATCGCATGCCCACTCGGTGAGACGCCGCCAGGCAGCTCTGCTATCAGCTTATTGTACTGCGTGCAGTAGGTCGTCTCACCCTTTGCCAGATCGATACCAAAGCCATAGCCACCCAGATGCACATTTGCCTTGCCATCCGATGCTGGTGTCGGCACGCGCAGCATAGCCATCACCGGGATGAGATTGTGCACGATAACCCGAATATCAGGCAGCCCCTGCACATCCAGCCCTGGAATAAAGTCGACTGAATTCACGCGTTGCTCAAAGAAGGCAATGTCTGGCAGCGCAGCAATGCTGAACTTGCCATCGAGGATGTCGCGAATATGGTCGTAGACCTCCTCGCGACTCACCACGGCACCGTTTACTTTTATCCAGCCGGCATCGCCATCCCGCCGATCGATAACCAAAATGCCCTCCCCGCCAAAGCCTGCGTTTGGCTTGAGTACGAAGCTATCGGGCAGCGTAGAAAAATCAAACCGATCGAGCTCACGCAATGAACGGATCGTCGCAAACAGCCGTGGCACCGGAATGCCGCGCGTCGAGAGAAAGTGTTTCGTTGCGAGCTTATCATCGGCCATGCGCACCGCCTTTTTATGATTGAAGGGGCGAATATAATCCAGCCCACGCGCATTGAGACCGAGAATGCCATAGTCGGGAAAGAAAGAGAAACCCACAGAAAGGCAGTTATAAACTGCGACCATTTTAGCAAACTGATAGAATTAAGCGCACGATACTTACCTTATTTATTTATGTCTTATCTCTTTACCTCAGAATCTGTCACTGAGGGCCACCCCGACAAACTCGCCGATCAAATCAGCGACGCTATCCTCGATGATATTATTTCAAAAGATAAACACGCCCGCGTGGCTGTCGAGACATTTGTGACGAATGGTCTCGTGCTGGTCGGCGGCGAGGTCACGACGAGCTGCTATAGCCCGATCACAAAAATTGTCCGTGATACGGTGAAACGAGCCGGCTATGATAACGACGAATACGGCTTTGATTATCGCAGCATCGCCGTGCTAATAAACATAAACGAACAAAGCCCCGATATTGCCCTGGGTACGACCGACAAGTTGAAAAAGAAGCAGGGCGCGGGGGATCAAGGGCTGATGTTTGGCTATGCCTGCCATGACACGCCCGAGCTCATGCCACTCGCGATCAGCCTCGCCCACGGGCTCACCCGCCAGCTCGCTGCCGTGCGAAAGAAGGGTGCGCTGAAATATCTGCGCCCTGATGGCAAAGCACAAGTCACGGTGGAATATGATGACAACAAGCAGCCACAGCGAGTGGATACCGTCGTGCTGAGCACGCAGCACGACCCCAGTGTCACGCAAGCAAAGCTAAAAGCGGGTGTGCTGGCGAAGATCGTGCGACCGGTCCTCGGGAAGTGGATAGATGCGAAGACGAAGATACTCATAAATCCGACTGGGCGCTTTGTGCTCGGTGGTCCGCCCGTCGATACGGGACTGACGGGTCGCAAGATAATCGTGGATACCTACGGTGGCTATGCGCGCCACGGCGGCGGTGCCTTCAGTGGCAAGGACCCGAGCAAGGTCGATCGCAGTGCTGCCTATGCAGCCCGCTGGGTTGCGAAGCACATCGTGGCAGCTGGCGCAGCCAAGCGCGCCGAAGTGCAAGTTGCCTATGCTATCGGTCATCATCAGCCTGTTTCGGTTCACGTCGAGACCTTTGGCACCGAGACCGTCTCGCAGGCTGCGATCGCGCAGGCTGTTATAAAGACCTTTGACCTCAGCCCTGCTGGCATTATTCACGATCTCGATCTCATCCGCCCGATATATAGTCAAACAGCCACTTACGGCCACTTTGGAAAGAATAGCACAGGCATGAGCTGGGAGCAGACCAGCCGTCTCGCAGCATTCAAAAAAGCCCTGAAATAAGAAGCGCTATTTGTGATACTTCGCGTCCGCGAGGATGGAGAACCCGCGATAGAGCTGCTCCAGCAGCATGACCCGAAAGAGCTCATGCGGCCAGGTCGCTTGCCCAAAGCCAATCGTGATATCCGCCCGCGCGCGCAGCTCATCGGATAGGCCGTGACTCCCGCCGATCAAAAAACAGACCTTTTGACTATTGTCTCGCCAGTCAGCGAGCCTCACGGCAAGCGCGGGTGAATCCAGCTGCGTGCCGCCCCGATCGCAGGCGACGATCACCGCATTCGCTGGCAGCTTTGCCAAAAGAGCCGCCTGCTCCCGCCCAGCTGCCTTTGCTGCGCCGAGCGTGTTTTCATCTGCTGGCGTGACCAGGTCGATCGAAAGGTCAGCCAAATGCCCGAGACGAGCCTGATAGTCGGCCTGCGCATCGGCGACCCAGCCGCGCGGCTTTTTTCCGACGGCAAGAAGATGGATATGCATGCACGCAGTCTAACAAAACTTGCATTTCATCATGCCTTCGCTAAAATACTCCGGCTCGCGAGTATAGCTCAATTGGCTAGAGCGCCACCTTGCCATGGTGGAGGTTGAGGGTTCGAGTCCCTTTACTCGCTCCAAGCAAAGCTCTTCCCATCTTGGGGAGGTTTTTGCTTTAGTTTATGTGAAAGCCCTGCTATCTCAGCAGTTCATTAAATGCCTCTTCGGAAAGAATCTGCACGCCGAGCTCGCCAGCCTTTTTTAGTTTTGACCCTGCCTGTTCGCCAGCAATCAAATAATCAGTGCTGGCAGACACACTGCTGCCGACCTTGCCGCCGTATTTTTTGATCGTGTCTTTTATCCCCTGCCGCGAATAATTTGTGAGCGTGCCCGTCGCGACGAAGGTCAGCCCGCTGAACTTTTGCACAGCGTGCTGCTCGACCGCGAGTCGTATCCCAGCTTGTTCTAATTTTACTAGCAAGTCTAAATTGTGCGAATTAGCAAACCATGCCGCCAGTGTCTCGGCGACTTTTTCGCCGATGCCGTCGATCTCTGCCCAGCGCTCTTTTGGCATTTTCTGTGCCCAATGGACGAATCCAGCTAGGCTGTGTTTTGCGTTTTGCGTTCGATATTCCTTCGCTGCGTCGGCTGCGCTCACCTCGCCAACAAAGCGAATGCCCAGCCCAAAAAGCAATCGCGCCAGCGAAACTTCCTTTGCTTGCTCGACTGCTGCCAGCAAGTTCTCGACACGTTTGTCCTTGAAAAGTGGCAGCTCGAGCAGGTCGCCAGCTTGCAAATTAAAAAGATCAGCACCATCTTCGATCAGATTTGCCGCGAGCAATGCTTCGATCACTTTCGATCCCAATCCATCGATATCCAGCGCCGACTTGCTCACAAAATGCTCGATCATTTCTTGGTGCACCGCGCCACAGCGCACATTTGGACAGCGGATCGCGACCTCGCCTTCGGTCTTTTCCACGAGCGTGTCGCAGACAGGGCAATTAGTCGGAATAATCGGACTCTTTTCATCGCCCGAGCGAAGACTGAGAATCACTTCCACGACTTCAGGAATGATGTCCCCCGCCTTTTGCAAGACAACCGTATCCCCAATGCGCACATCTTTGCGCGCGATTTCATCGGCATTGTGCAGGGTCGCCCGACTCACCGTGCTGCCCGCCAGCGCGACCGGCCGCAGCTGAGCGACGGGGGTCAGCACGCCCGTGCGCCCGACCTGCCAGATGATATCTTCGACAACTGTCGAGGTTTGTTCAGCTGGGAATTTCAGTGCGATCATGCCGCGCGGCGTCTTGGCAGTCGCACCCATCCGCGCTTGCTGCGCCAGTGAATTTACTTTCAGCACGACCCCGTCCACATCGAATGGCAGATCATCGCGCTGGTCCTGCCATTTTTTGGCAATCTGCTCAGCATCCGCTATCGCACCGCACAGCTGCCGATGCGGTGACACGGGCAAGCCAAGTTTTTCGAGCAATTTCAGCACGCCGAGCTGAGTATCGGCATGCGCAGCCGACTCACCCACCGCATAAAAAAACATTGCAAGATCCCGCTCCGCCGCGACCGCAGGATCCAGCTGCCGCACCGCACCCGCCGCCGCATTTCGCGGATTAGCAAAGATTGTCTGCTCCTTTTTCCCTGCCTTTTTCAGCACTTTATTATGTGCTTTTTGCTCCGCAATCAGCCGCGCAAACGCTGCCCGCGGCATGAAAACCTCACCCGAAACCTCGACCGTGATCGGCTCAGCCAGCGTCAGCGGGATCGACTGAATCGTGCGAATTGTGTGACTGATATCCTCCCCGACCCGCCCATCGCCCCGCGTAACCGCTTTTGTAAATTTCCCCTTTTCATACCACAGCGCCACATTCAGCCCATCTATTTTTAGCTCAGCCAGATACTCGATCGATTCCCCCGGCACAAATTTTGCCGCCCGCTCCGCCCATTCATCCAGCTCAGCAGTCGTGAAAGCATCGGCCAGTGAAAACTTGCGACTTTTATGCACCACTTTTGGCAACCGACCCGACAGCGGCGCCCCCACCCGCTGCGTCGGACTATCCGCCGTCACCAACTCGGGAAATGCCCCTTCCAAATCCTCCAGCTCCCGCTTTAGCTGGTCACGCGCCGCCTCCGACAGACTCACCTGCTCGCCCTCGCCGGCATGATAGCTCGCATTCCACTCCAGCAGCAGCTGCCGCAGCTTTGCGATGCGGTCTTTAGCTTGTTTTTTGTCCATATTTTTGCTATAATGATACGATACATTTGCCAAAACAGCACGTAACAAATACAAAAAATGGGCACAGAAAGTACAGCACCAGCCGCGAAGACAGCCACCGAAATGGTCGATCAAGTCGCCAATGATACGGAAGCAACCGATCTGAATAATGACAGCAAGACAAAGCTGCGTGAAAAGTTAAAGACGGATCTCGATACTGCCAAAGACAAGCAAATCCACTGGAGTCAGCGTGAACGCGCAGATTTTGTGAATCAAATGAAAACTGAACTAGGCAAAGGAAATACCGCAACCGATAATCTCGATAAAGTAGCTGATCTACTCAAGCGCGAGATCGAAACAGAAGTCTTTGAGACCGAGATGGACGCCGCAGCCAAGGACTACGAAGGTGCCGATAGTGATGCTGCCGAAACAGACGACAACCCAGCGCGACAAAGTATTGAGCAGACCTACAAAAGCGTCTCCGCGGAGCTAGATGCAGACGGACGAAAAGAGCTGAAAACATTTCTAAAAGAGAAGCTTGCGACGGCACATGCCGAAGGTGGCTGGATAGACAAGACCGTCAGCACTGCCGAAGCTACCAAAATAAATAAAGCCATTGTGATAAAAGCTATTGAGCTCCAGCCAAGCATCAGCGAGCAAGGCGAAACAT
>Ga0316202_10002379_pt1 | contig 12491 bp, 13 predicted proteins | sample 3monrhotite_MG_FD_204934 | JGI IMG/M metagenome (GOLD analysis project Ga0316202, IMG submission 204934) | Microbial mat bacterial communities from mineral coupon in-situ incubated in ocean water Damariscotta River, Maine, United States -... | ecosystem: Environmental > Aquatic > Marine >... | reverse complement strand
AGATTTTACAGTTGGAGCATCAGTTGCGCCTCCAGATGCAGACTGCAATATGTTTGCTCTTAACTCAGCCTCATCACTTGTCTGGTCAAGTGCAAACAATGTTATCCAAGCATCGTCCGCAGAGTTTCGTATCTTTAGGAGGTTAAGATTTGTATCGTGCCAAAACATACCAGCCGCCGTAGCTGGTGGCGTTGACGAACTGGTGTTCATTGTCAAGATTGCTTGCAGAACATCGTTAAGGTCAGACCTAAAACTGGTCGCTGTCTGGTTTGCAATTACATAATCGTGAGTAGCCATCTATATCACCTTAATATTGAACAACGCCGCGCAGATAATCTATCCGTGTATTTACAGCCGCGCTGTCTCTGGTTAAATCTATCTTAAACCGAAACGCCCTGCCTGAGAAGTCTCCAGACTTAAATAGTTTGTAGTCTGACCAAGTTGGTGAGCCAGCAGGGTCATCATCCGTCGTTGAGATGTAACTAATTACATTAACATCGCCAAACTCAAGCTCATCACCATCACTCAGGTCATCGAACTGACCAACCCATTCATTAGAGTAGCCAACGATATCGTCAAATAATGGGCTTTGACCATAAGCCGTCCTCTGTATCTGCATTTCAATCCTAGCCCGAACCTTACGAACCGAACCCGTGTCGATGTATCCAGTAAATGTATATGTGCCAATTAATGGCTCTGTAGCTGGTTGCGCCCAAGCCTCATCATTTTCATATGCGGCAATAACAGGGTCGCCTAATTGAATTTGAACCAGTTTTGTGTACACCTCAGCTAAATCACCGTTAAGGAAGTCAAGCAAATACAGAGTATCAAGCAAGTCAATGTCCCCGTCTAGGTCTAGGTCTCCACGTTGCCAAGCTACATATGTTTCATGGATTACTGCGTATATGCCGCCATCAGTCTCATCGTAAGCTCCAGCTATGTACTCCAATATCGCCTGTAAAACATTAAACCACTTAACGTGCGGATTACCATCCGCATCCAAGTAAATGTAAGCATCCTTCTCATCAATGATTATAGCATCTCCACGAAAGTCAGCTATAACATCAACCTTAGTGCCACCAAACGCAGTATGCTCTGTGTCGTATGTAGTTGTTGCAAACACTTCAAGATGTGTCGATGGAACCACAAACGACGTGTAGCTCTCACTCTCAATACCCTGCTTATTGTAAGAGCGTATCATGTAAGTGCCAGAGCGTGCAGGAACGCTGACGCTTGTTGCTGGTCGTGATACCTTGTCAACCACATATCTTGAGTTCGCCCAAGTCGCACCAGTTTCTTCATGCGCGTGTCTTATTTCATAATGGCTCAAATCAACATCAGATACAGCATCCCACTCAAGATTAACTGTGCCGCCAGTCATCGTTGCAGTAAAGTTTGACACGTTTGATGGAATGCGGCGCGGTGCTTCGATAACCTGACTTGATAGTGTAGTGTACTCACCCTTGACACCTAAAGCCGTGACTGCTCTTGCACGAATGTCATATGTGCCATCTTCAATATCGAACACCTGAAACGCACCTAATTCACCAACGCCAATCTGTGTATATTCAGTGTCTGTGCTTGCCTTATATTCGACAATCACATAATCGACGCGCTCAGACTGACCGCTTGTGACGTTCAGGTTTAGGATGCTGACAATCTTTTCGTTGAGAACCTTCGTGGTTATATATTGCTCAATACCTATCGTCGGTTTGTCAAATGGGCTGACCAGAGAAGTGTTATTCAACTCAAAAGCTGTTTCCTCTGCATCCCAATCGTAAACCGCCGCGCTGATTTCACGCAAAGTCATATTTACCACTAAGCTCTGGTCTTCGTTAGGTGCGAACGTCCAGCTAGTCACCTCAAAGGTTTTGTTGTTCCAGCCAGCGCGTGTATTAGTGAATTGCACAATGTCTCCAACCTCTAGCTGAAATGCACGCATACCAAAACTGGCTGACAATGTAAGCTGTTCACGCCCACGGTACAAAGCAATCTTGGCAATACGTTGAGCCATTGTTGGTGTCTCAGTAAACCCTAACTCAAGGTCAACTGAACTTTCCATTCCATTGTCAACATCTATAAAGGTCTGGCTTCTAATTTGTGGGAAGTCAGTTGTTTGATAATTGCTAACCGCACCACGAAATGTACCACGCACGATATTAAAGTTGTCGCGCCGACTAACCCGTGTGTTAATCCTCAGACCACTGCGTAAGTCATCTTCATTCAGACTAAGAACTGGTGTTGTGTATTCCCCAGCCTTAACCTTCCACTTACCGGCAGAGTACCAAATTACGCCAGCCATAGAGTTGACCAGCTTGTCAATTACTTCGTTGGGTTTCGAGCCTGTAGTGAAAGTTCCGTTGACCGTATAACGCTTCTCAGTGCCACCAGCCGCAAGAGTTACATTTTCATCGCATACCGCTTTGGCGGCAGAGAATGATGCAACGTCAATCTCATCCAAATCAATCCCCATACCATAGTCAGACATAAGATAATCCAGCAAGCAAAGTGCCGCATTATCGGAATACACATAGGTCTGCGTGTCAGGGTCGTAAACCTTCTTGCCCTTCATAATAAAGCTAATGCTTGGCTCACCATTTGAGAATACATCTTGGTCATGTATGAGCTTCATATAGGCATAGGTTATACCGCTTAACGTGTGTTGCGGTGTCCACTTGCCGTTACTTGCGGCAACCAGAGATACATCTGCTTCTTGGTTTGGTGTTCCTAAGTGTTTGCTGACCGTAACCTTGCCAGTGTATTTTGCTGGAGAGGTTACGATTTCCTCAGTGCCGTAATAATTAACTTCACCATAGAATGGACGTGTTACGTTTCCGTAAGCGATATCGATGGGAGAACCAAGTAACAACTGGTCATCATCTAGGTAGACACTGACCAAGTCCTCACACTCATGCCCTGCGATAGCAACAACCAGATGCAAATCTTTATTGCTATTAACTGGTGTTGTTTCCTTGTAAACGACAACGCCGCCAACTCTAGTTTTACCGTAAATAATTGCGTGGTCTGCGGCCTTAGCAATGCCAGATATTTCATAACCAGTCACCGGTGTAGTTTTGTTTGGCTTAGGTGCTAATGAAGACGATAAAGCCCCCAGCGCAAGGTTCGCGCCAAATACTACTGCAAGAGAAGCAAGTGTTCCAAGTCCAAAAACACTAAGAGCCGCACCTGTAGCGGCGAAAGTTCCGCCAGCCATCGCTATAGTGGAAATAGCCGCACTAATAGGGTCAGCTAATGCGGGAAGTGCAACGCAACAAATCGCAGTAGTCGTTAGCAATAACCGCTTCATTTTAAGCTCCAAAATATATCATCTTGTGTTGCTGTTAAGAATACCAGACTTTGCTCATCGACAAAAGCAACCTTTTTACTGACAGCTACACCGAATGCAACGTCAGTAACATTACTGGCTGTAATGTGCGGCCTTGCAACTAAACTACCGAAAGGTGGGGCAATAGACTTAATGCGACTAAGCCGACCGTCAGTTGCGTCAACAATGTTCTCAAAGCCATAATCCTTCAGTAATCCTTTGTACCATCGAAACGCTGACCTTGCATCACTGTACGAGCCAACCCAATCATCCGCATAACCCTTACCAGTTAATATCCGACAAGCATTGTTTGTAAACGTCAGGCAATCGTGTGAACCCCAGACAAATGGCTTATGTCTTACGCTCTCAATGTAGTCAAAGAACTGCTGTTTAGTGTCATTCACTTTCGACCCCAACTGAACTTCTTATCCTGCAAATCCTCGACAAAGTCAAACGCTAGGTCGTTTGGATACTTCGCCTTCTGGCTTTCAGATGTGTACCTAAAAGTTCGCGCACGCTCTAGGTCAATTAACTTACTTTCAACCGACAAACCAATGGAACTGGTGTTAGCTTCTTCAGATATATCCATCTGGTCGATATAACCACTGAACACTTCAGTAATAACATCGTCAGCCGCAGTGTTGAAATCTATGCCAATGCCAACGCCGTTCTCATCTTCAATAAGGTCTGCATTTTCTTGCAGTAAGTAGAATGTCTTCGCATCCAACACACCAAAATAAATACGGCAAACACGTCCCTGATAAGGTTCAGACAGAGCCAAACTAAGAAGGTCACTAGGAATACCGCTAAGAGTTATTGTCGCGCCTCTTGCGGCTATCTCCGACGTTTCCTCAATGCTTGAGAATTGTAAGAAGTTTCCAGCCCCAGTGTAAGCATTACCGTCAATACTTATCTCACCCAAGCCTGTCCATAAATTAAGTTGTTGGCTGTCAAAGTTTAACTGTACCGCAAAGAATATCTGTATCTCTGCGTCCGATAAGGCTGTGACCATATCTGCATCAAGGTTTCTACTCATGCTATAGCCTGTACTGCACCGAAGGTTATACCGTAAAGTGCCAACTCATTTATATTCCACTCAGAAGAATTGCTGGCTAATCGAAATGCACCCTTAGCACCAGATACTACAACTGTAGCTCCGTCAGAAGGTGCTGTGATGATACTAGGCCATATGTCTAAGGTTGCTTGACCAGAACCATCTGTATCAACATCAGCCAACACCTTATAAAGCCGTGAGCTATTGCCAGTGCCTAGCTGAATATAGTCACCAGCTTTTAGATAACCTGTGGCACTGGTAGGACATCCATCGATGTCTAAAGTGTCGCCAGTTTGCGTAGCACCATTTACAACAGGTGTTCCAGCCGCAACTGACGCAGAGCCTCTAGGTGTCGCACCAACAGGGTCACCCAACAAGAATGTGCCACGCTGACCCCTCAGTGATAATAGGAACGTGACCCAAGCCTCTGCATTATCTTCCTGCATCACTGGTAAAGTAATATCAGCTTCCCATCGTTTGCCGGAGTGTATAAAAACCTGTTCCTTGAACGTAAATGGTGAACGTGATACAGCGACAGAATTAATAGCGCGAAGCGTAATAGTTGCTATGGATGTTGCCGTTGGCAATGCTAGTGGATATGTTATCGCCATTGGTTACTCCTAAAATGCCGCCGCGAATGAACCACCACGTCGTCTAGCGTCCAGAACTGCTTGCTTTGATGCACTTGCAATCTGTGGCATCAGCGATTGAATTTCATTGCGTACAGTTTGCTGTACGCCTGTTGAGACTTGAATAGTTTGATTGATAGTTACACCGCCGCCAGAGCTACCCATTATATCTTTGTTAGGAACGATACGTCCTGCGGTGTGAGGTACGAATAATTCCGCGCCTCTTTCACCGATGAGATATGGCTGGTTAGATGTGACACTTCCACCGTTAGCTCTTGTGTTGGAAATCATACCAGCTAAACCAGTGCCTCCGCTATTTTCTCCACCCGTCCCAACTCGACCAACTATCTGTTGAATAACTAAGACTTGAAGCAACTGCTTGATGATTGCCGCCGCCATACTCTTGAATGCTTCCTTGACGCTCTTAGTGCCATCTATCATCGACATGAACGCAGTACCAAAACTATCTGCAATGCCTTGAGACAGAGATAGTCCGTCAGCTTCCAAAATACCAAATAACGTCCTTACTTTACCAGTTGCCGCATCTGTGTCTGCGGCAAGTTTCGACAAAATATTAGCTAAACTTAAAAGACCTTCTGCTGTACTTCTTGACTTCACATCCATTTCTGATAAGCCGACTGCTGTCAATTCCTTGTAAACCGCCAGCACTGCCTCTGCGGCATCCGCAGGCTCTTTGAATGCGTCTAGGTTATTGACAGCGTTCATCTTGGCTAAAAAGCTATCAATTTCTACATTATAATCTGTTTGAGCTTTCACCTTAATCTCCGTGAGGCGACGCAATGCGCTTGCGCCTCTAGTTTCTTGACTCCTCAATTCTATCACAGCATTTTTTTGCTTATCCGTTAGTTTGTTGTATTTTTCTTGTAGGTTGTTGATATTAACCAATAGAGGAAACTGGTTTTTGAGTGCAATCTGAGATTGGTTAAGGGCTTCAGATAATTTGAATTTCGCCAACATTGCTTGGCTCTTAAACAATGCCCTTGTAGCAGTATCGGCCTTACCAAATTCCTTGGTTAGTTCTTTTGTTACTTCAATACTAGACTTATTAAACCTAGAGTAATCAACTGACGCAGTGTTAAGCTCCTCTAGCTCATCACTAAAAGACTTTACAACATCTCTGGTTTTTAGATAAACACCACCAACCGCAGACACGATAGCAATAAGCGCACCAAACAATGCGCCACCAGCCCCGAAGATACCAAACAACTGAGAACCCTGTTGACCAAATGCTTGAAGCGCACTTGTGCCGCCACCAACCTGTACGAAGAAATCCTGTAGCTGGAAACCTACTTGTTGCAAGCCATTCTTACCAAACCTACTTATACTTCTAGTAGTTTTGCTGGCAACAACACCAAACTGGTTAGAGTCCCGTGTTGCTCGTTTGGTTTTGTTCTGAAACTCGTCTAGTTGTTTATTTACGTTTCTTATAGGAAGGGTCGCTCTATCCGTAGCGGAAATAACAATATCTAGTTTATTCGCCATTAGACCGTTCCTCTATCAACTTAAAATATGCGACCCATTCATTATACTCTTCAAATGTTATATCTTCAATCTCTGTTAATGTTTTGCCCAGCTTCTCAGCAATATACATAAGATTAAAGCGAAATGGGTCGCTCCTTAGTTTTTTTCCAGTTCCTCGGCAGAATCGGAACTAAAGACACTGCCGAACACCTCAGCAATAATATCAATAGGCTCACCCATCAAGTGAACTTTATCTTCCAATGTAAACATCTTTTCACCGTCAGCATTTTCTGACTTCAGTATTATAATATCAACCATAGCTGTCAGTGATGGATTAGTCAGAAAGTCGTTATGCTTAGAGCGAACCTTCTCAATATCCCTAGCACTAACATTGGTAAAATAGATAGTGAGTGGGGCATCGTTTTCACCCCACTCAACAACATCTACACTACCACGTTCTCTTGCCGCACGATTTGCGGCGATACGTTTACCAATACTCATTTTGCCACCTATTAAAGTATTAGACAGTCGTTATCGACAGTGCGCCAGTACCTTGAACGGTAAAGCTACGGTCAACAGTTCCGTCGGTTGTGCCGCTAACGCTTACACCTGTAATAATGGCTGAACCAGTATAATAAGTGTCTCCTGCTCCATCACCTTCTGGGTAGAAGTTCAATGTAACAGTCGCGCCAGTTGTTAATGCTACCTGACCATCTGCGTCAGTCTCATCCCAATACACTTCAATAGTGCCTGAGAATGTTTTTAGTCCAGCGACGTAAGTTCTGCTGGTATCACCCAAAGCAGTCGTTTCGATTGTGTCGCCACTTTCTTCGATTGTGTAGCTTTTAAGCTCCGCTATTGCGTTGGCTCCGACCTTTACGGTTCCTTCGCTACCTGTATGTACAGCCATAATTATACCTCATCTTCATTAGTTTCTGTTGCAACAAACGCTGATTTTTCAGTCTTTGCTTGACCTTTTGTCGGTTCGTCAACCGTCCAACCATTTTTGATTAACCTTGCGGCTGTATCAGCCCAACAGATAATCATATCACCATTCTTATACAGCTTTGTACGTTTCATATCTACACCGCATTTTCTATGTCGTTTTCGATTGTAACGTAAGTTACCCTGATTGTAAAACCGCCAATACCAACTGACTGCTCGCCATCACCATTATATTCTGTGGTGAACGATACTATGTCAGTCTTCTTCGCATAACCACCACGGGTAACATCCGTCTGCAATGCTTCCTCGACCTCAACCGCTATAGTATCCAGAGTGTCATCAATTGCTGATGTGCCTTTTACATAAGCCTCAACAGTGACATCTAAAGTGCGTATCTGAGTTCTGGGAAGTGTGATTGAGCCGTATTCAGTTTCCTCAGAGCTTGTGTAAATGCACAATGCCGGTAGCTTATCCTCCCCCAGTGAAAACAGACGGGTCTGAAACACATTGGAGCCGGTCGTGGCTAATCCAGTTAATGTTGTTTTAATGTTGTCCCGAATTAGCTTGCGAACATGAGCCATCTAAACTTCCTCTAGCACCAGCATAGTTGTGCCTGTCCCATCTGGTTGAACAACACGAATAACATAATTGACTGCATTAATTACTATTGTGTCACCCTCTGCGGCATTTGACAGACTTGCAGTCGAACATTGGAAGCGTGGTTGCTGTATTGCAACGCCGACCATACCACCAGCGTCAGCCTCAAAGAACTCATTGTCAAAGATGCCGTTGACTGTAACAGGTGAACCGCCAGATGGTGTATATGTTGCGGCGACACCAAAGTCGTCCACATCAAAAAACACTGCCAATTCTATAGCGGTTTCAACAGCCATATTAGTCGTCATCCTCTGGTGTGTCCAAACTGAACACAGCACGATTAGTTTTCTTTGGCTTGATAACTTTCTTAGGTTGCGGAGCTTCAGTTGGCTCAACGCGCTTCATATTGACTAAGACTTGCGCCTCATCAATGTGCAATTCAATAACATCTCCAGCTTTTGCTTTTTTACCACCAGCAACAGTATTCTTTAGTACAAGATAATACATTTTTAACCCTCAATGGAAATAAGGTCAGATGAGGCTGGTTTTACCCAGCCCCATCATCACTTTAGTCAGTCTTATACGCCATCCGAATTGAAAGCGAATGAAGTAGCATTTCTAACTGCAATATCGACGGTAGATAATGCTGTTATATTGATTGTACCGCTTGTGCTGTTGCTGTATGGGTCTGCAACGATGTCAAGTCCACCGTACATTCCGATAAGCAAGTCAGCGAAGTTACCGAAGTACAAATCGCCAGCAGTTACTTGATTGGAGACAATCGCGTTGTAACCGTTGATTTGACCGTCAGCACCGACTACGAACTGGCCTGAGCCACTATCTTTGGTCGTTGTTTTCAACGCGCCGTACATACCAGCACCTAAGATGTAGGCAAGGTTGCCCATAAGTGCATTGTCTTCAGCTACAGCAGTTTCCATTGCTACAACTTCAGCGAATGTTGGGTTAGCCGCCGCAAAATTTGTTGGTGCGTTAATGCCAGATGTGTTCTGGATACCTGTTGGTTGACCAGAAGAACCAGAACCAGCCAATGCGCCAAGGTCGATTGCAAGAGCAATACCTTGAGCAAGGTCGTTACGAATTAGGTTCTCAATGTCAAGCGATGACTGCTGAAGCATCAAGCGCGTGATTTGCGAATGTGCGCCAACTACCTTTGGAGACATTGTAACCTGACCAAATGTAGGCTCACTCTCAGCAGATGCCGCGCCTTCAGTTGCAATCCAACCAGCAGACGATGCGGCTGATTTCTTAGGAATAGCAACATTACCAGACAATCCGTTCAACATTGTTGCGCCAGCCGACATTACGCTTGAAGCGTTGCGGAGTACGTCAATGAAGTCACCGCCACGAAAGTCTTGAGCAATAAGACCAGCGTCGTCAGATGTGTTCAAGTCACGTTGCGCCCATGAACGTAGAACGTCAGTTGGGAGCATAATACCACGGGCTGTACGACCGTTAGCGCGTTGTGCGGCTTCAGATACTTCAACCTCAAAGCGTGCTTCTTCTTGAGCTTGACGGTCTGTTGGGTTAGCCATTGCACGAATTGCGCGAAGAACTGAAAACTCACGAACTTCTTTTTTGCTTAGGCCGACTTCAGCAGTTTCTAATGGCTTGTCACCAATTACTTCAAGCAACTCACCACGAAACTGGTCAGCAGATTTGCCTTCAGCAATGGCTTTTTCACCAAGACTGCGTTGGTTGTGTTTAGCGGCAAGAGATAGAATTTCGCTATCGTTCTTGCGTGCGGCGCGGACTGCATCAGCCTTCACCGCTTCGACATCGACGATGTCGTGTTTTACTTCTTCAGACATAATAATTTCCTTTTGTACTGAATGTTGGGTTAAGGTTTCGGAAGTCGAACGCCCTACGCCTACCTGACTTGACTGGTCAGCCGGAATTGAGACGATTGATATTTCCATTGGCGTGGTTGCTACTCTGACATAATTCTCAGGGTCATCATCACGCCGTACTCTGCCATCTATACGATAGCCAACTGAAATGTTTTGGCGTATTTTACCTTTCACATCGTCAAAGACTTCAGACGCAAGCACACCCTTTCCAAAGCGCACTACAGCACGCAACCTACGCGCCTTCTCATCCATCTCAACACTCTCAACGACACCAATTTGTTTAGACATATCGTGGTCTAATAATAATGGAGCGCGTCCAGAGTTCAGAAACTCTAAGTTCATATTTTCGCGGCTGTGGTCAATGACCTCCATGCCAAAGTCACGTTCAACTGGTTCTTCAGTCGATACGCCAACACGAACTAATCTATTATCTTCATCAATAAACTTATCTTCTCTAGCGAAGTGATGGGTGCGTTTTTCCATGTCGCCACGGTCAAATCGCTCCTCAGTTGTTTCAACTTCGACGACTTCATCAGTCACCTCAGCCTCTTCAGCTTCTTCTTCATGCACTTTCGCAAATGTCACAACATAGGCTTCTTCAGTTTCCTGAACATCTACAATGTGACGCTTCTCAAGTTCTTCTGTCATATTATCACCTGTCTCTAGGTTGGTTTCATGTACTATACTACGCTCATCTTCTTTTTTCAATCGCTCAACAATAGCGCGTGACCAACTGAAGCCAGCATCACCACCCCATAAAGCCCATGCAATTCGTCCTGCACTTGGGTAGCCTTTTTCTCCTTGATTGAAGCCTTCAGCTTTCTTGTCTACTTCGTGACGAGCGAAGAATGAGAACATACGCTTGACAGTTTCTTCAGATAGGTTCTTGCCGTTGCTAATGTCTCTAGCTCTGGCAACACCAACCTCTGTGCCTCCACGACCAAACTCACGCCGCCACTCAAGACCACGCTCGGCTTCTTCAATCATGCCTTTGGTTGGTTTATACGACATCATCACCCTCATCAGTAATAGGCTCGGCTGGGGACTTGTTGCCGAAAGGTTCAAATGCCATTTTCAAGCCATAGCGTTCAGCCATTTCCTTGTCAGATTGTATCTGAGCAAACAATTCTTCAACGTCCCGACCGTAGTTGGCGGCAACGTCATTCATGCTAATTAGACCATTGTTGATGGCTGTAACTGCGGCATTGATTTCTTTTAGTGGGTCAACCCAAGCAAATCCACGACCGCGAAAATGAATGTTTGAGAACTTGTTTAACTTGTTTGATGGTATGTTCATTGAGCCAAAGTCAAGCGCACTATCTAACCAAGCAAGATAAACAGGCTCACAGAAATGCTCAATCAGGAATGACTGAAGCATCTTGTAGTGGTCACGCTCCTCAATCGTACCCTGCCGAATTGAAGAGTAGCTAACACCTGTAAGGTCGTTCGATAGGCTGGTGTAACTAACATTCAAACCAGATGCGATACCGCGAAGTACACCCTTCTCAAAACTATCAAATGCTGTAGTCGGGTGCGTAGCATCAATCATGCTGAACTCATGCCCTGCTGGTAACTGATAGACCGAAGCCGGCTCCATATCAATAATTGGCATACCTTCTGCATCTTCATCGTCACCAACAAAGTCTTCGCCAGTTGGTGTTGTAATAACACCAAACTTCGCCGCCGCCGCCCTAGCCGCAACAAGCTCTGCCTCACGGTAGCCAGCAAGCATTTTTAGACTAGCAATCGCTGGTGACATAAATGGCTCACCACGGGTTTGGTGCTGACGATGCTGAACGAATATATGAATAATATCTGATGCTGGAACGCGAATAGTCTTGTTCTGTGCATTGACTTTTATGTATGCACTATCGTTCGGATGGCTTGTTAAGACGTAGTAGGCAACGGGCTTATGAAACTCATCAAGCTCAACACCCATTCTGATTTCATTACCTTGCTCAGATTTGCCATTCTTGGTGTGGTCAATCAGGTCAGCCTCAATAAATTGTAAGCTGAACCCATCTTGATAACGCCTGTTCTTAATCTTCTTTATGAATACTTCGCCATCACGCGCCATAGTTTCTGCTACATAACGCTGGCAATCAAGCCAAGACATACGACCGGACACTTCAGCATTGCCTAGTTTTGCCCAACGCTTAAATGCGTCTTCGACTATCTGGTTTCCCGTAACGTCTAAACTCTTATCATCATTCCGCGCACGAACCTGTAGCTTAAAACCAGCTTCACCAACAACATTAGTCTTGATTAGGTTTAGAAAGCGTTTGCCATATTCATTATTTCTAGCAAGGTCACGGCTTCGATTGCGAAGCGTTGAGATGGAATGACTTAACTCTGCATCGGCTGACATATTGCTGGTCAGAAAGTCAGCAAATAACCGACCTTGATTTGCGCCAGCATAGGAACGATAGTTCGGCATCTTCTTGCGTTTTTTCGGCGCATTGTCCCGCGAAAAGAAGTCAAATAGAGCCATTATTAAAATCTCCCAAGAATTGTAGAATTAGTTCTTCTACCATGTTTTATGCGCTCACGCTTCTTTATTGCAGAAACTTCTTGCTTATAAAAAGTTCTCC
>Ga0316202_10002377_pt1 | contig 12496 bp, 9 predicted proteins | sample 3monrhotite_MG_FD_204934 | JGI IMG/M metagenome (GOLD analysis project Ga0316202, IMG submission 204934) | Microbial mat bacterial communities from mineral coupon in-situ incubated in ocean water Damariscotta River, Maine, United States -... | ecosystem: Environmental > Aquatic > Marine >... | reverse complement strand
TGGATCCCCGCTTTCGCGAGGATGACGATCTTTGTTCTTGATTTTTAGGGACTTTCAGTCCCGATTCAACCCCTGCACTTTCAGTGCAGGGTGGTTTAGTGGTCTTTCTGTGACGCTGATTGTTCTTCGGCCAGGCGCCAGAAAGCCTGTACACTTGAGCCTTGCAGGTTTCGTTTTGTTGAGCAGAGGCCAACTACATAGGGGTCGAGTTGGGGAGCATTGTTGAGAATCTGGACCTCATCACGGAAGGGGCTGCGTTCCAGCACCAGTAGCGGTACGATACTCACCCCGCAGCCGAGTCTGACCATCGGGATGATCGCTTCGTTGCCGGAGACCTCAGAGCTGATATTCGGGGTGATTCGCTGACTCTTTAACCACTTGTCCAGCCGCCGGCGCGACAGGCCGGCTTGAGGCAAAACCAAAGGCGCGCGCGAGAGATCGAGTTGTCCCTCGATGGTGACTGCGATAGCCTGATCTGGTTGCAGCGGGGCAATGAAGACCAGTGGGGTAGTGGTGATCGGCAGAAACTCAATTTGAGCGCGATTGCGGTCGGGCAGAGCTGCCACGGCTAGATCGATCTCACCAGTCTGAACCTGGGCCACTGCTTGTTCGGCGGCGCCGGTACGCAGATCGAGCTGCACCTCTGGATAATCGCGGCGATAGGATTCGAGTAGATCAGGCAACAAGCTGTAAACAGCTGTGATTGAAGCGTAGATAGAGAGGGTGCCGGTAATCGCCTGCTCTGTCTTGATTGCGGTATGGAACTGCTGCCAATCCTGCAGCGCTTGCCGAGCATAGATGCGAAACTGTTCCCCCGCTGCCGACAGAGTAACGGTTCGATTGTCGCGCAGAAAGAGCGGTTGTTCGACCTGCTCTTCAAGGCGTTGAATGGTGCGAGTCAGGGCCGAGGCGCTCAGGTTGCAGGCCTGGCTGGCGCGGCCGAAATGAAGCAGGTCGGCGAGGGTGAGAAATATTTTCAGTTCGCGGGTATCCATCTGTATCTCTCTATCCTTGTTTCGATTTACGCAATACAGTATGCACAACAAATCAATTTACGCAATGACAGAGGTGGGCTAAGGTGCCAAAGTTAAAAATTGCGATGACTACTTTTTTCCTCTCACATATAAAAACAACAGGAGATCAACTATGACTGAAAATTATTTCAATTCACTCCCCTTTGCCAAAAAACTCGATGAGCTCGGCACCTGCCGTTTCATGGACACTGAAGAATTTTCGAATGGCTGTGAGTTCGCCAAAGGCAAGAAGATCGTCATCGTCGGTTGCGGCGCTCAAGGCTTGAATCAGGGCCTCAACATGCGTGACAGCGGTCTCGACGTCTCCTACACCCTGCGTGCTGAAGCCATCGCTGAAAAGCGTCAGTCCTTCCTCAACGCGACGGAAAACGGTTTCGCTGTCGGAAGTTACGATGAACTGTTGCCGACCGCTGACATCGTTATGAATCTGGCTCCTGACAAGCAGCACACCGACGTGGTTAAAACCGTTGTGCCGCTGATGAAACAGGGGGCAACCTTCACCTATGCTCACGGCTTCAACATTGTTGAAGAAGGCACCCAGATCCGTCCCGACCTGACCGTTATCATGGTTGCGCCCAAGTGCCCAGGTTCCGAGGTACGTGCTGAGTACGTGCGCGGCTTCGGCGTGCCGACCCTGATCGCGGTTCACGGTGAGAACGATCCTAACGGTTTCGGCATGGAACTCGCCAAGGCGCTCTGTTCGGCTCAAGGTGGCGATCGCGCCGGCGTCCTCGAGTCATCCTTCGTCGCCGAGGTTAAATCGGACCTGATGGGCGAGCAGACCATCCTGTGTGGCATGCTCCAAGCTGGTGCGCTTCTCTGCTTCGACAAGATGACTGAAAACGGTATTGAGGCACCCTACGCCGTTAAACTGATTCAGTACGGTTGGGAGACCATCACCGAAGCCCTCAAGCACGGTGGCATCACTAACATGATGGATCGCCTTTCCAACCCGGCCAAACTCGAAGCTTATGAGTTGGCTGAGGAATTGAAAGATATCATGCGTCCGCTGTTCGAGAAGCACATGGACGACATCATCTCCGGTGAATTCTCCAAAACCATGATGGCGGACTGGGCCAATGATGATATCAACCTGCTGACCTGGCGTGAGCAGACCGGCCAGACTGCTTTCGAGAAGACCGAAGCCGCCGGTGAGATCACCGAGCAGGAGTACTTCGACAAGGGGATCCTGATGGTTGCCATGGTCAAAGCTGGTGTTGAACTGGCGTTTGAAACCATGGTGATGTCTGGCATCGAGCCTGAGTCGGCTTACTACGAGTCGTTGCACGAGACTCCGCTGATCGCCAACACCATCGCGCGTAAGAAACTCTATGAAATGAACCGCATCATCTCCGATACCGCCGAGTACGGTTGTTACCTTTTCGCCCACGCCTGCGTGCCGCTGCTCAAGGATTTCATGGCCAACGTCGATACCGACGTCATCGGTAAGGGACTGGACATCAAAGACAACGGCATCGACAACCAGACCCTGGTTGAGCTCAACGCTGAAATTCGCGATCACCTGATCGAAGAAGTTGGCCAGGAGCTGCGCGCCGCCATGAGCGGAATGCAGGCGATCGCCTCTGCCTGAGCAACACAGATAGAGATAGAGTAAAAAAAGATCCCGTCGCGAGATGGGGTCTTTTTTTGTGTCAGTTGATTGAATGCGAATACGCGCCCAATTTTCTAGTGAGACTCAGGATTGACGGTAGAAAATTTACATTCTCGAAAATAAATCCGTTCCCTCTTATCTTCCCTGTTTATCGTTAATATAACGCAACAGGTTGGATGTAAACCGGGCCGGGTGAGATAACTAAATCTTTGGTTGTCTAATCGGTTTGTATTTTGATTCCCCAGCTTGACCGACGGCTGGTGTAGGTATAAGATGCCGACTTTGTTCGCATGCTGATAATCCGCATTAAGCCTATCTTCAGAGAGGCACAAAATGAGTTTCGATATCGAAAAGAGTGTCGGCTTTCTGCTCGCGAAGGCGCATCAAGCGCTCTTTGCGCGCTTTCGCGATCTGCTGGCACCACATGGGATCACCCCTCCTCAATTTGCCCTGCTCGGTTTTTTGTGGCAGCAGGACAGCCTTTCGCAGATTGAGCTCTCGGAGAAGACCGACATCGACCGCACCACCTTAAGTGGTCTGGTCGACCGGCTCGAAAAGCTGGGGCTGGTCAGGCGATTGCCGCATCCCAGCGATCGCCGCGCCTGCCTGGTCACCTTGACCGCCGCAGGGCGCGATGCAGAGGCGGTACTAACCCCGCTGGCGTTGCACATGCGCCAACAGTTCAGCGATGGACTGGCGCCGGGTGAATATGAGCAACTCTGTCGGCTGTTGATACGCCTGCGAGGAGTCGGGTATGAATAAAGTTTTACTTGGACTGGTGCTGTTGCTCACGCTGGCCGCGCCGGTGAACGCCAGCGAAACCCTGTCGCTGCAAGCCTGCTTGCAGCGCGTGCGCGAGCAAAGCCCCGAATTGCTGGAGGTAGCCAGTTCCCCGCGATTGGCGGCCAGTGCAGTTGACTCGATCAGCAGCGCATACCGTCCACGGGTCGGCATCTCAGCTGGCTATACCTTGCAGCAGGCCCCGCAGCAGGTGGTCATCGGTGGCATCAGCGCGCCGACTCAGGATCAGGACTTCGCACATCTAAATATCGTCGTAGACCAACTGCTCTACGACTTCGGTCGCACTGCGGGCGGACTGGGTGCGGCTCGCGCCGCCGCTCGCGCCGCACAGTTCATCTATGCCAGTGTCGAGCAGAAGCTGCTTTTGCAAACGGTTGCCAGCTATTACCGCGTGCTCAGTGCCCAAGCTCTATTGCGTACGGCTCAGGATGAAGTTGTACAGACCGAGGCGCACCTGAAGAGGGTCAACGCGCTGTACGAGCAGGGTGTTGTTACCCGTAATGATGTGTTGCAGGCCGAGGTCAGACTGGCGGCAAATCATCAGCAGGTTCTGGCTCTCAACGGCGAGGAGCAGAATTCTTGGCTGGAGTTGAATTACCTGACTGCCCGCCCGGCTGCAGCTCGCGGCGAACTCGAGGCGGAGGCGCTGGCGTCACCAGAGTCGGCATCTGACCTGATTCCGACCCGACCAGATCTGTTGGCTCAGCAGGAACGCATTCAGGGCGCTGTGGAAACGGTGCGCAAATCAGCGAGTGAGTTTCGCCCGGAGCTCTATGCGCACCTGGCTGCTGACTATGTCGCGAACAACCATGTTGAGGAACAGACGATCTATTCGACCACTCTCGGGCTGCGATTTTTACTCTATGATGGTGGCGCACGCCAAGCCAAACTGAACCAGGCCGAAGAGGTGCTGCGTCAGGAACGGCAGCATCTGATTAATTTGGAACAGCACGCCCAATTGGAAGAGCAGACCGCGCGCAACGAGGCCCATGTCGCCCAGCAACAGATCAATGTCGCCCTAGCCGCTATCGGGCAGGCGCGCGAGAATCTGCGTATCAACCAGGAACGCTATCAGGAGCAGGTCGGCACCGCTACCGAGGTGCTTGATGCCCAGACACTTTTAACCCAGGCCAGAACGGCGCTGGTAAAAACCCAATTCGCTTACCAGGTTGCGGTCGCGCGCGTGCGCTATGCCACCGGGCAACTCTAGAGGGAGTTGAATCGATGACCACCACTGAAAATCAACCGCACCCACTGACCGCTGCACTGTCAGAGCCCCCTGCATCCGAGGGGAATGGACACAATCGTATCAAACTGATCCTGCTGTTGTTGATCCTCTGCGGCATCCTGATCAGTTCCTGGCTCTGGTATAAGAGCAAGATTGAGCTGACGACTGATGACGCCTTTGTTGAAAGCCATATCCACTTGATCTCGGCGCGGGTTCCCGGTCAGGTGATTACCATTGCGGTCGGTGACAATCAGCAGGTCGCCGCCGGTGATCTGCTGGTAGAGCTCGATGCCGCGACCTACCAGGCGCAGGTCAACAAGGCTGAGGCGATTCTGGCTCAGGCGCAAAACAGTACGGGCGAGATCAAGGCGGCTGTCGCCGCAGGAGATGCTGCGGTCAAGCAGGCCGCCGTACGGCTGGAGCAGGCTACAACCGATCTGCAGCGCGCTCAGGCACTCTTCGCCCGCGAGGTTGTCCCTCAGGAGCGGGTTGATCAGCTCTTGACCGCGCAGCGTGTCGGCCAGGCTGGTCTCGATCAGGCGCGTCAGCAACGCCGAGCCACCCAGGCTCGGCTCGGAACCAGTGGCAAGGAGGGGCAGCAGGCTCGCATTGCCGAACGCGCTGCCGAACTCGCCCTGGCCCGTCTGAATCTTAGCCACAGCCGCATTCTGGCACCGGTTGCCGGCTACGTTACGCGCAAGTCGGTGCAACTCGGCAATAACGTTCAGGCCGGGCAACCGCTGCTCGCGTTGGTCGCGCTTGAGGAACCCTGGATCATCGCCAACTACAAGGAGCGTCAGCTCACCCATCTGGCGCCGGGACAGCGGGTCGAATTTAGGGTCGACGCCTACCCCGGGCAGCTCTTCAGCGGCCGGGTCGAAAGCATCATGGCTGGCACCGGTTCGGCCTTCTCGCTCTTGCCGCCGGAGAACGCCAGCGGCAACTACGTCAAGGTTGTTCAGCGGGTGCCGGTCAAGATCAGCATCGACAAAAACACTGATCCGCAGCAACTGCTGCGCGTCGGCATGAGCGTTGAGCCGACGATCTTCACCGGCCGCAGCCTCGGCGATATTCTCTCGCAGCTCAAGCCTTTTTGACCTGAAAGCTGTTGACCCCTGATGCCGACACTTAGACCACCCAGAGTCATCAACAAGTGGCTGATCACTATCACCGTGATGCTGCCGACGATCATGGAGATCGTCGACACCTCGGTGGCCAACGTCGCTCTGCCACATATGCAGGGGAGTCTCAACGCCGGAACTGACGAGATCACCTGGGTGCTGACCTCCTATCTGGTCGCCAATGCCGTGATCCTGCCGATGACCGGCTGGCTATCGCGCATGTTCGGCCGCAAACGCTTCCTCATCACCTGCATCGTGCTCTTCACCATCGCCTCTTTGCTCTGTGGCGCCGCGCCCAACCTCGGGTTTCTGATCTTCTTCCGCATCATCCAGGGGGCGGCCGGCGGTGCACTGATCCCCAACAGCCAGGCAATTTTGATGGAGACTTTCCCGCCCAAGGAGCAGGGGATGGCGATGGCGATCTTCGGCATCGGCGCCATGTTCGGCCCGATCATCGGCCCGGCCTTGGGTGGCTACGTCACCGACCAGCTCAACTGGCGCTGGATCTTTTATATCAACTTTCCCATCGGCATCATCGCGGTGGTGATGGCCGCCAGCTTTCTGGTCGATCCCGAATACCTGCGCAACAAGCAGAAGATCAGCATCGACTACTGGGGACTGGCGCTGTTGGTGCTGGCCTTCGGCACCCTGCAGATCGTGCTCGATAAAGGGCATCAGGAGGACTGGTTCGACTCCGGCTTCATCATCGCCTTCTCGCTGATCTCCTTTTTCGCTCTGGTCGCGCTGATTGTTGTCGAACTGCGCCACCCTCACCCCATCGTCAATCTGCGCTTGTTCAAGTACGTCTCCTATTCGGCGGGCAACTTTCTGATGTTCATCTTCGGCTTCTGCCTCTACAGCGCGATCATGTTGATCCCGCTCTTTCTGCAGACGTTGATGGGCTACGACGCGACCCGCGCCGGGATGGTCCTCGCCCCCGGCGGGGTGGTGACCCTCATCACCATGCCCTTCGTCGGCGCGGCCCTGTCACGTGGCGTGCAGGGGCGCACTATCGTGTTCTGCGGTTTGTCGATTGGCGCCATCGCGATGTTCATCATGCAGGGCTTTAGCCTCGAAGCCGCTTATTGGGATTTCGTCTGGCCGCGCATGGTACTCGGCCTGGGGCTGGGGATGATCTTCGTGCCCTTGACCACCACCACCCTGTCGGTCATCCCCAAGCCGGAGATGGGCAACGCCACCGGCATGTACAACCTGCTGCGCAATATCGGCGGCAGCGTCGGCATCGCGGTCTCGGCTACCCTGCTGCAACGTTACAACCAGTTTTATCAGAACCAGTTGGTCGCACACACCAATCTACTGAATCCGCAATTTCAGCAGAAACTCACATCTCTGACCCAGGCAGCCATCAGTCGCGGAGTGCCGCCCAGCGAAGCCGAGCACACCGCTCTGGCTATGATCTACCAGCTGGTGCAGCGTCAAGCCGGGATGCTCGCCTACAACCATGTCTTCTGGATTCTCGGCATCGCCTTCCTCTCGGTCATCCCCTGTCTGTTGTTGCTGCGCAAGGGGGAGGGCGAAGCTCCGCCCGGAATGCACTAGCAAGCGGTTCAACACCCGTACCGAAGGGGCAACTCACCGCAGGGCAGGGCAGAACTCTTCCATGTTTTGTTGAATTTTTTATGCTAAGTTGCGATCCAGATTTTCACGCAAGCGGAGGGCGGTCTTTGCCATGATTTTACAGGGAACCATCATCAACGTTGTGGCTGTCGTCGCCGGCTCATTAATCGGTCGCGGGGCGGGGCGCTATCTCTCGGCACAGATGCGCAACACGCTCATGGTCGGACTCGGCCTGGCCGTGCTGCTGATCGGTCTGAAGTTGGCGATGCAGAGTCAGCAGGTGATGATTGTCATTGCCAGCCTGATTCTGGGCGGTCTGCTCGGCGAGCTGCTCGGCATCGAACGACGTCTGGAAGCGTTCGGCCTCGCCCTGCAGCACCGCTTCTCCGGAATGGGCAAGATCGCCGAGGGGTTTGTCACCGCCAGCTTGTTGTATTGTGTCGGCGCTATGGCCATCATGGGAGCCTTGCAAGATGGGATGGGAGAGAAGCCGACGATTCTTTACGCCAAGGCCGCGCTCGATGGTGTCGCCTCCATCGCCCTGACCTCAACCCTCGGCATCGGCGTACTCTTCTCCGCAATTCCGCTCGCCCTCTATCAAGGCGGGATCACCTTGGCCACCGGCCTCACCAAATCCATACTGACCGCGCCGGTAATTGTAGAAATGAACGCGGTGGGTGGCCTGCTCATCGTCGCTATCGCCCTCGACCTGATGGGGATAAAACGCCTGCCCGTCGGCAACCTCTTGCCCGCGGTCTTTGTAACAATTCCGCTGTTGTGGGTTTTCGGTCTGGCTTAGGCCTCAAGCTGGCAAATGCCAGAAAATAAATCTGTCCCCTTAAAATCGTCCCCTTAAAATTTCAAAAAAAGTTTGGTCGCTGCGGAACCAGGAGTTCAAGCATTTTGGAACAGCGTTAAAAAATATTGCAACTATTCGCATATGAAGGTAGTCTTTCAAGGTTAGGCTTTTCTTATGTCAAGTGGTGGGCTATGAATGCTTGCAAAATGATTACTTATGTAAAGTTTAGCCTACTGACTTTCTTGCTATTTCTGTCAGGCGTTCAGCCGGCAAATGCAGGCCCGCCACGTAATGGACACATTCTCCTTTTAAATTCATATCACCAGAACATGACCTGGGTAAAAGATATCGTCCGCGCAGTTGGGGACGAGCTTATCTCTGATCAGCATAATCAAGTGCTTCATATTGAAAACATGGACAGCAAGCGTTTTTACAGTGATGCCTACCTTAAATCTCTTTTTCATTTTTATCAGGCAAAGTATAGGGAGACAAAATTCGATCTGATTCTGGCATCAGATAATAATGCTTATGATTTTCTGCGAGAATATCGTGATGAATTATTTCCTGGTGTTCCGGTCATTTTCTGCGGGGTAAATTTTTTTCAAGAGGAGCAACTGGCTGGGGTTAAGAACTTCACTGGGGTAGAGGAAGTCTTTGATGCGGCAGCGACACTGGATATCGCCTTGGCCAATCATCCTGAGACTCGCGAGGTGTTGATCATAAACGATTTTCTTAAAACAGGTAGAGCCTATGAGAAAGCAATCCGCCAACAGCTGGAACCTTTTTCATCCAAGATCAATTTACGTTATGCCAAAAACTTGAGTTTAGCGGAACTGGAAGATCAGATCAGCAAACTTGGGACTGGAAGTATTGTTCTGCTTGGGGGCTATTTTTCTGATCGAGATGGCCGCTACGTCACTTATGAACGTATTGGCGGCATGTTGTCGCAAGCCAGTAAGGTTCCAGTATATTGCCTATTGGAGTTTAACGTTGGCAAGGGTGTTCTTGGAGGAAGTGTCATCAGCGGTTATTCCCAAGGTCATCGTATGGCTGCAATCGCTAAAAACGTACTCCGGGGAAAACCCATCGATCAGATTCCGGTGGTGAGGACCGGAACCACCCAAAACATATTTGATTTTGATCAGCTGATGCGATTTAACATTGCTGAAAGTCACCTACCAGCCAATCACTTGATTCTTAACCGCCCCTTTTCGTTTTATCGGGAATACTCCAAACTAATCTGGGTGACGATAGGCTTTGTTAGCTTGTTACTTTTGGCTATTCTGGCCTTACTCAGAAATATCAAGCATCGACAACGAGCAGAAAGCCAGTTGCTGGAGACTACCCAGAAATTCAAGACGATTTTTGACCAATCCTATGAGTTTATCGGCCTGTTAACCCCTGAAGGTATTCTGCTTGATGCGAATCGAACGTCTGTTGAATTTTCCGGCCAAAAACTTGAGGATCTTCTCAATCGTCCTTTTTGGGAAACCTCCTGGTGGCAGCATTCTACTGAAGCCCAGAATCAATTACGTGATGGCATAAAACATGCTAAATTAGGTGAAGTTACTCATTTTGAAACAACTCACTGTTCAGCTGATGGGAGTATTCATAATTTCGATTTTTCTATAACCCCACTGTTTAACGAAAGTGGCCAAGTGACACTGCTCATTCCCGAAGGAAGGGACATCAGCGAACATAAAAAAAATGAAGCCCTTATTTCAAGACAACGCGCAGAGTTCAGTGCGATGTTTGATTCTATTTCTGACGCTGTTTTGTTTGTTGATCCTCGGCGACACTTTATTAGAGTGAATCCGGCCTTCACCAAAATTCTCGGATACCAACCTGATGATGTGATCGGGCGCACCACGCAGATGATTTATGCTGACCCGAAAAACTTTACTGAACAAGGACAAGAACGTTTTAATTCCCAGACCTCCCCAAAAAAATCTGTGTTTGAATGTGAATACCAGCGGCAGGACGGATCAACTTTCATTGGTGAAACTCTGGGCGCTCAAGTTCGTGATGAAAATGGCTCGATCTTCGGCTTCTTAGCAGTCATTCGTGATATTACCGAACGTAAAATGGCCGAAGAATCTCTCCGCGAGAGTGAAGAAAAGTTCAGAACAATGGCTGAACTATCTCCCCTTGCTATTTACATGTCGGTAGGAATAGAACAGAGAGCAGAGTACATTAATCCAACGTTTTTTAAGTTATTTGGCTACACCAAAGATGAGGTCCCTACTGCTGAACATTGGTGGCCATTGGCTTACCCCGATGAAAATTATCGCAAGCAGGTTGCTGAGGAATGGCAGAAAAATGTGGCACATGCCATTGAAACTAGTTCAGAAACAGAACCAATGGAGGTTGTCGTAACCTGCAAAAATGGTTCTAAAAAGAATATATCCTGGAGTTTTAACGCAACTGGAAAACAAAACTGGGCCTTGGGACTTGATCTGACTGAGCGCAAACAGGCAGAGCAGGACAAGAAGATTTTTGAGGCTCATCTGCAACAAATTTACAAAATGGAAGCCATTGGCACCATGGCTGGTGGAATTGCGCATGATTTTAATAATGTCCTGGCTATTATTCGGGGGAATATAGATAGCATTCAACGTAAGCTGATAAAGGACAGGCCTATTGAGGGGAACCTCGAACAGATTAGTCAATCGACCAGTAGGGCAACGGATCTCATAAAACAAATACTTGCTTTCAGTCGTCAGGAAAAACCTGAACTTTCACCGATTAATCTTACAAACTCGGTTAATGAGTCACTCCGGTTAATGCGATCGACTATCCCGGCCACGGTTGAGATTATGAATACTGTCGGGGATGAGACGATTCACGTCAACGCTGATAATACCCAATTGCAGCAAATTATAATTAATCTCTGTACAAATGCAGTACACGCAATGGACTCTAAAGGATTGCTGTCGATCACTCTGCAAGAGATAATCTTTGAGCCCAATGAAGTGGCGGTTTCAATCAATCAGCAGGATGGCAGATACGCCAAGCTTACAGTGACTGATACTGGGACTGGCATGTCTGAAGAGACTATTTCTCGAATATTTGAACCTTTCTTCACCACTAAGGGGGTCGGTGCTGGCACAGGTATGGGCTTGTCCGTGGTCTATGGCATCGTAAACGCTCATGGCGGCTTTATTGCTGTGGATACTGTCCTTGGACAAGGGACCAGTATGAATATTTTTTTTCCTGTGATTGAATTTGAGCAGATATCCCAAGGGATAGCAGAAGACCAACCATTGCTGAATGGAACGGAACGAATCCTGTTCATCGATGATGAAAATTACATCCTGGATACTTACTCAGAGTTGCTTCTGGGTCTTGGCTACGACGTGACCAGTCTTACCAGCAGCCAGGACGCTCTTGCTATTTTTAAAAGAGACCCTGAGAAATTTGATCTGGTCTTGACTGATCAAACCATGCCCGGGTTGACTGGAACCGAATTGTCTTCAGAATTACTTAAGATCAGATCAAATATCCCCATTATTCTTTGTAGCGGTTTCAGTGCCACCACTTCAAAAGAGCATGCAACACAGATTGGTATTCGCGAGTATGTGATGAAGCCAATAGACATTCCGCAACTCTCTAAGCTTATTCGAAAAGTTTTAGACGATGATTTGAATGGATCTGGTGACAGATAAATAATCGATTCGGTTTCGCATTCAATTCTCAATTGAGATTCTTAAAATTTTCAGTCTCCCATAAAAGCGTCATTGTGAAGCCGAGATCTTTACCCTTTTGCTTCTCTACATCTATTTTCACCTGATCCGATTCCTTGCTGGGTCGAAATTATTGTTTATGCTAAGTCGCTGTCTTATTTTTCAGGTATAAGGAGGGCGGTCTTTGCCGTGATTTTACAGGGAACCATCATCAATGTTGTGGCTGTTGTTGCCGGGTCATTCATAGGTCGCTGGGCAGAACGCTATCTCTCGGCACAGATGCGCAACACGCGCATGGTTGGCCTCGGCCTGGCCGTGCTGCTGATCGGTCTGAAACTGGCCCTGCAGAGTCAACAGGTGATGATTGTCATCGGCAGACCGATTCTGGGCGGCCTGCTTATCGTCGCTATCGCACTCGACCTGATGGGGATCAAGCGCTTGCCGGTCGGCAACCTCTTGCCCGCAGTATTTGTCACTATCCCGCTGTTTTGGGTTTTTGGTCTGGCTTAGGCTGCTGTCAATCGGCATTGAAAATTGACCCACCACCGGCGTCCAATTTTGACCCACCTCAGGGGGTTAGTTTTGGTCGCAATTCCTGTTTTTGATTCTCCAACTTTCGTTGCCAGTTTCGATGATTTCA
>Ga0316202_10002376_pt1 | contig 12500 bp, 5 predicted proteins | sample 3monrhotite_MG_FD_204934 | JGI IMG/M metagenome (GOLD analysis project Ga0316202, IMG submission 204934) | Microbial mat bacterial communities from mineral coupon in-situ incubated in ocean water Damariscotta River, Maine, United States -... | ecosystem: Environmental > Aquatic > Marine >... | reverse complement strand
GGCGTTATCGGGACTGGTGCAAAAACATCTGGCGGGTTGGCCAGAGGTATCACCAGGCTGGAATGCCGCACAGCATGATAATGAAAATGCCGAACGGCAGAAGCGAGCGAAGGCAGCGGGGGCTGACGTTTAAAGTTAGTTATGATCGCTGTTTGCTCATTTTTTTCACAAAGGATATTGTTGCTACTAATCGTGATATTTAGTGTGCCGATATATTTTGTTAGCCCACACTAATTTCAGTGAAGTGTAGACTGCGTGGGGACACCAGCATTTTTTTGGCAATATTTGGCCGACAAAAGTATCGACTGTAAAAAGCTTTGAGAAAGGCACGTGCGGCGGTGGTTGTTATTTTCAATGATTGACCAGGAAAAATTTGAGGTGTTAAGACGTCTGCAAAATTGATGATGGGTATATGGCCGTAATTGCAACCCGATTTGTTATGCGTGCCGAGGCTGAACCTGCCACAGGAAAAACAAATGTTATTTGCTTCTAAAGAACCAGTTAAATCCAAACGAATCCTGTCAACCATTATAGGGATTGTTTTAAGTGTAGCGAACTATTGCTATGCAGATGAAGCCGCAAATCGTGCAGCATTGGATTTGGGGTTACAGTGGCTTGAACAAAATCAAAACCCGAATGGTAGTTGGGGGAGTGATGATAATATTCGTTACCTAACGACATCAACGGTTGCTGGCGCTATGTTCTCGGCCAGCCACTATTCCACAAGTTATTACGCAGGATTAGCATGGTTGGAAAATCACCATACGAATAATGTTGATTACCTAGCCAGAAAAATTGACACATTATACGAACATGGTAACAACCTCACTGATGATTTAGCTGCCTTACAGGCAGCGCAAAAAAACCAAAATGTGGGAGGGTGGGGGTTGAGTATCAACTATCAAAGCAGTGCTTATGACTCATCGTTAGCACTCAAAGCACTACTAAAAATGGGAGAAATAAATGCGGGAGATGTCGTTGAGTATTTGGTGGCGGTGCAAAATGCAGATGGTAGTTGGGCATTAAATAATACAAATGATGGAGATTACATAGTAACGGCTAGTGCAAGTGAAGCGTTATCCTCATTTGAAGGACACATAGGTGGTCTTTCAAGTGCATTGATTGATGCAGTATCGTATTTAAATACTGTAGCGACGACTAATACCACCCTGGTGTTGGCTCAAGTAACGTTAGCTATTCATAAAATGCAAGGTCTGACAACAAAAGTCGATGAGCTGACGTCTGAAATGATCAATCGACAATCGGTACAGGGCGACTGGGGAGATACATATACAACAGCATCAGTAATACGTGCACTGGCAGCGGGGTTAGGTCTTGACCATGCAGACGGGAAACTTCGAATTACATTATTGGATCAAACACTTCGTTCAGCAATCAATCAACAGCTGGGGAAAAATGCATTTGACAACATCACTCAGAATGAAATATTGGCTTTAACAACGCTGGATTTGCGTGAGTCCGATGTTTTATCGCTGATTGGGTTAGAAGGGGCCATAAATTTACATACGTTATGGGTTAATCAAAATACAGATTTAAGTGCAGTATCAGAATTAATTGGGCTAACAATTATTGTTGATAGCGATAGTGACGGTATAGCAGATGCTGTTGATAATTGCCCATTGATTAGTAATCCAGATCAGGTGGATCTTGATTTAGACGGAGTTGGTGATGCGTGTGACTCTGTAATTATTCTGAATCCAGAAGCAGACCCCGATGGCGATGGCGTAAACAATTTGAATGAATATTTTCAAGGTACAAACCCGAATGTTGCGGATACTGTTCCACAAACACTATCGAGTTTGATTTGGGATAAAGGTTCTTTCGATATTCTGTCGGGCTGGAAGTCTGTTAATACGGCTTATCAATACGATAATCCTGTGGTCATTATTAGTGCGCCGAAAGCCAATAATAAGCCTGGTGTTATGCAAATTCGTAGGATAACTGGTGCTGGATTTGAAACGGCGTTTATGCAATGGAATTATTTAGGTGCAAGTCTACAGCCCATATCAAATGCCGCGTATCTAGTGTTGGAAAGTGGTCGATACGCGATGAATGATGGAAGTATATGGGAAGTGGGTACGTTGAATGCAACTGGCACAGGCGTGCTGACCCCTAGAATATTTTCACAAGAATTTCAGGCTCCACCACGGGTTTATTTAACAAAACAAACAAACAATAATGGTGATGTAACATCAGTGAAAGCCGTAGGCGTCACGGCGGCTGGTTTTGATGTGGTGATGTATGAGCAAGAATCGTTAATGGATGGCCATCCAACGGAATTAATAGGCTATTTAGCCATTTATAGCCCACAGGAAAATAATAATATGACAATAAATAGCGTGTCTACGAGCTATAAAAATGAAAGTGTTTCTATCAATAGTTCGCTTACGCCAATAAGCTCAGGTATCAACTTAATGTACCTGGAAGAAGAAAAATCACAGGATGCAGAAACCAATCATATTTATGAGCAGGTAAATGTGCTTACCATTGATGCTGAGCTGGTATTCGGACAAATTGTGACAGATGCTGAACCCGATGTGGTATCACTGCGATATTACCCAACGGCTGTTATTTTAACGCCAATAATTAATTTGTTATTGGATTGACTCAGTCTTTATGTGTGAATAATTGTTTCAGTTTCTGGTAGCGCATTGCGAGCCGATACGTAAAACTCATTAAATAAAAAGCTGTATTTTTATATGGAAGGTTAAATAGTATGTATCAACAGATTAATAAACTGCTACTAATCACTGTTTCTCTGGCATCCTTGTTGTTTATGAGCTTTACAGCAACGGGTGATAGCCTGGATTCCGCTGAAATTAAGAATCTTCGCTTCCTCTCACAGGCGATACTTCAATCCCGTGCGCAGGAAAAGGATAAAGTTAAAAAAGAGGCTAAGCTCGAGCGTGAAAAACTCAAAAAAATCCAAGATGAATTACAAGCGCTTGAGCAACAGATGAGAAAAATATTATTGAGTGTGGATTTTAGTGGAAATGATCTTAGGACAGCAAAAATAGAAAAGACTGGCTCAATAAACCCTCAAAATAACGTGGTCGAGCCTCAGGCTAAAGTAATAGAAAAGCATGATGCTCATCTTGTTCGTAAACGTCTGATAACAGCCAAATTTAATACCACACTAAATCGCCTTAAAACAAATCGCATGGAGCTAGAAGATGAGCTGCCAAAAAATTGGCAGTTTTGGAAGAAACGGACCGTCAGTGATGATAGAAAGCAGAATATTGTCAATGAAATATTAGCTGTTGAAAACGAGCTGACATCTATGAGCCAAGCAAAAAATATTGATTTACAGAAATTAGAAAAACTAAGGAAAAGAGTCCAGATAAGAAAACCTGAGATTTTTACGGCAGAAATAGATCCAACCATTCAAACAATAACCAAACATCGTCACTAAATAATTCGAGATATTGAGCATGCTTAAAAAAAGTCTGTTGATTTTATGCCTGAGTTTTTTCGCCATTAGTGATGTCATTGCAGCAGGATGTTTGGTGGTAACTGACGACCCACAGTTATGTGAAACGAAAGAAATTTTGTATGCGTCCGGTGAATCCGTTACGGTCGCACAAAAAGCATCCGAGCTTGGCAGTGCCGTTAAAATATATGAATACCTCCGTAATAATTCTGAGTACACCGCATACCATGGTGCGCGTAGTAGCTCATTAAACACTGCATTAAGCATGCGGGGCAATGACGTAGACTTGGCATCGACCTTGATTGCAATGTTGCGTTCACAAGGCATCAAAGCCCGGTATGTTGTTGGTGATATCAAATTGCAACGAGCTGAGCTGGTCAATTGGTTGGGTGTTGTTGATAGCGATCTTGCTATATCAATTTTGCGCAACCAGGGTATCCAAAATATAGAGAACAGTGGCCCTTCAGCGGTGATATTTCAGCATGTGTGGGCTGAAGCGTTAGTGGATTACGACAACTATCGTGCAGGAAATACTGTGACGCCGGTAAATTGTACGGTTGAGGGTGGCGCCTGTAAATGGATACCTCTGGATGTATCGTACAAGCAAAAATCCTATAAAAATGAATCTCGCATGTTATTGCGTAATCTGAATTTTGATTACGATGCTTATTATCACGCTGAAAATCCTATCAATGCATCTTATCAAGCAGGAATGAAAAATAAGAACCCATTGGAAATTTTTGAAGAACAGGCATTAGCTTATTTGCGAACTAATCACCCCGGGGTGACGCTTGAGGACGTTATCGACAAGGGGGAAACCATCCGTGATGAAAGTGGTTTATTACCTGCCTCTATGCCGTATGAAGTGGTTGGTACATTGGCACGTTATGACACGGTTGAAGACTATGACATTGCGAACCCTGCACTTACCTGGACAAAGTATTTAACATCCCAAATGGCATTGCCAGGATGTGCTGCTGGTGGTTTCTTGCCTAGTTACACCGTTTCGTTAGCTGAATTAAGCACAAAAAAACTGACGTTAACGATGTTTATCGATGGCACCACTAAAATCTTTGCCCATCGCTTGGATGGTGTGCAAGTAGGGAGTTCTATCTCGGCAAGCGGCACTGTTAATTTTATTTGTGGGGGTATTAATACAGTAGTGGAAGTAGGGATGCTGATGAATGTGGATTTAGAAATGGATGCGGCTCCCGATGGACCGCCGATTACCACTACCTACGAGAACCTGACATTTGGTGGCTACTATCTCATCGCCAGCGGTGGTGAAACATCAAACTGGACTCAGGTAAAGCGTGCATACACTGATTTACTAGCGGCCAACCAACAGTATCCGATTTTAGTGGATGGTAGCGGTGAAGTCTTTGTGGATGAAAATGACAATGGAATTATTGACTCTGTGGTAGACACACCCCTGTTAAATCATCTGGAAGCACAGGATGCACTGACTGGTGGCCTGTTATATGTGGCACAATCAATTTATTACACTCGGCTACGGGAAGAGTCTGAACGCTATAGCCGTTTGAAAGGTATTATTTCGCCGGTTGCGGGTTATCTCGGTATTGTCAGTACTACCCATGAAGTGGAATACCTCAACGATGTGCCTTTTGCTGTGACGCCGGGTGGGTTATTAATCGACTTAAAGGGCATCCGTATTAATGGTAGTTGGGAAATTGACCAGCCTGAAATTTATTCTAATGAAACGTTTAGATTTCTGGGTCACCAAGCTTCGTCTTTAGAGCATGAAGTATGGCAGGAAATTACCGGGTACGATGCTATTTCCACGATGCGCGGCATCCAAATGGCATTGTCTAATGGTAAGAACCTGTTGGATGTCAACTATAATCCACCCGCTAACACCTTTCCTGCCGCGATCTTTGACTTAGGGTTTTCCGCAGCGCCGTCTGCGGATTTTACGCAAAATCAACGCGCTCTTTTTAGTCGTGAGCTGGTCACCTGGGCCTATTTAGGTTCAGATTCCAATCCAGGGTTTAATGCAGTACTACCGGATGCCAGTGCGTTGGTACCCACGGACAACCGTGCAGCTTGGTTAAGCTATGGCGGAAACAATGGTTTGGATGCATACGTAGGCAATATTGATAATCTTGAAAATCAACTCCTGTCTTTGGCGGCAGGTGAAGGACAATTAAAGGTTGTTGATTACACTATTTCCGGGCTCACGGGTCGGACGGTAGTTTCGGCCTTTATTACGAGCCCGAGTTCCGGGTTTACCGTAGATAGTTTTGTCAAACTGGATGAGGACAACTGGCGTTTCACAGTCCGGGAAACGGCACAGCATCCCGACGGGGTTATGAATCTCACTCTTACTATTTTCTTTAGTAATTTGGCAAGTGCTACTGCCGGGCTGACCATGAATGTTTCCGACGATAATATGTCCGTGTCTATGACGTGTAGTGGAATACCCTATTCAGGGATTCCTAGTCAGCTTTTGGTGGATCTTGAGAATTGTTTTGACACTGCTATTTCCGAGGCTGGCTTGACAGCTACGGTTGACTTTTTGGACGTCAATAAGGGGTTTAATCCAGGTAGCCATGCCTATCGTTCTTATAATCTAGGGGTTGATGAATACAGCCTGGGGTTTATGCAAACTTTACGCAGCAGTATGTATTTCATGGTAAACCCTGACGCATGGAGCCAGTATCTGTTGCCGACGCGCTTTAGCCAGGGGCCGTATTATTTATTTAATGTTTACATTAAAAATACTTATTTAATTGATGACCTAGTTTCATCCACTTATGCCATCGTCAACCATAGTAATCGACTTGCGTCGGGAGGCGGGTATGTTACGGCAGAAGAAACAACTGATCCGGCGATCAGTACTGAGTTCAACAACGAAGTATTTACTGATTTAAACTTGGTTTCGGTTACCAATAATGATGTTGTCAGAACCCCGTCCACTGCTGACCCTGTCAGTACGGTAACTGGTAACATGTACCATGATGAAACCGATATTGTCATCAAAGGTAAAGGGCTAAATTATGCCTTTACACGCACCTACAATTCGGATCAAACAAAAACGCCGACGGCTTCAAATTTACCCTTAAGCAAAGGTTGGACGCACTCCTATAATATGCGCTTGATTGCGAATGATCATGGACAGTTTCCCAACTATACAGCGACGCAAGCACCGGAAAACAATAATGGCATGACGTCATCCATCACCTACGTAGACGAGCGTGGTGGTGAATCCAATTATTTGCTTGATGATACAGGTGCTTCCTGGGCGGTAACGCCACCACGCATGAGCTTTGATCAGCTACAGCTGGATGTGCCAGCCATCGGTTCCTATACGCTGACGTTTCGTAATGGCGTGAAATACATATTCCAGGGTGCAGACTTAAAAGTGCCGGGTAACAGCGCCCAGCTTTCACGTATTGAAGACCCGTACGGTAATCAGCTGAATTTCACTTACAGCAATGGCCAATTGATGGGTATTAGCGACAATACGGGTATTGCCGGGCGCACCGGGCTAATACTGAGTTACTACCCCGCTGGCAATGCCAATGCCGGTCATTTACAGAATGTCAGTGACTGGACGGGGCGTAGCTGGACTTATCAATACACAGACGGACAGCTTGCCAGTGTCACTAACCCTCTGGCTGATGCAATGACCTACAGCTATCACCCTGATACGGACTTGCTAAAAGACATTGTGAGCCCGGAGAATCGTGCAGGCAAACAAAAAACCACCACCTTCAGTTATTACGAAAACGATCAGGCCTACTCCTACATTGATCAGCTAGGCAGCATCGAGTTGCTCACTTACGACTTGTTCCGTAAGCGCACTCGCATTACCAACCCGCGTGGTTTTATCACTGAGCATTATTACGATGAGAACGGTGCATTAATCAAGCTGGTCGAACCGGACAAAGGCATCCTGTTATTCGAAAATAATGCTGACGGTTTGCGTTACCTAAAACGGGATGCCCTGGGTAATACCACAACATATTCCTATAACAATGCACGCACACTGACAGGTGAGGCCACGAACACGTTTGGTCAGGTTACCCGTGAGCAAGATGCTCTAGGTAATACTGTTGACTATAGCTATGGCATACTTGACCAAATCACTGATGTGAAAAACAAGAACAACATTCACACAGTCAATGAATACTACACCACCACGAATACAACCAGTGGTGCGTTATTAGGTAAGCTTCATCGAGTCATCATGCCGCAAGCCATCGTCAACGGTGTGGTACACAGCAATGTTGTCATTGCCCAGTATCAATACAACTCCGATGGCACTGTAAAACACATCGAAGAATGGCTTGACCCGGCGCAGCCTGCACGTAAACGTATTACCGATTTAACCTATGCCTATGATGCTACTGGCTATACTTTGACGCGCATTCTCAGCGGTGCCACCAGTGGCAATACGGTTACCACAGAACAACGCTATGATGCGCTATGGCGGTTACAAACAGAAACCATTTTCCGCCGCACCAGTGCCACAGATACCACATTGCTTGCGCTGGTTAATCGCTACGAGTATGACGGACTCAATCGACCCACCAAGATGACGGATGCTCTCGGCAACATCACAGAAACGATTTATGACCGCAATGGCCAAGTGAGTCAGATAACTAGGCGTTATGCCCTGACCGGCAGCGATGACCGGCCCATACACACCAACTGTACCATAGATGCGGCTTACCCCGGTCACCACAGCTGCATCGTTACAACACGCCACTATGATGCGGCTGACCGGCTAAGCAGTGAGAGCAATATTAATGGCGAAACCGTATCCTATGAATATGATGCCATGGGCAATGTTACGAAAATCACCAATGCCCAGGGTCATGGCCTGTATAACGAATATGACAAAAAGGGCCGCCTGACACGCATCACCAATGAAAACGGCTACAGCGTGCAAAGCCAATATGATCTGGCGGGAAGGCTGATTGCCACCATTGACCCCAATGGCAATGCAATGCGCTATGAATATGACGCCATTGGTCGAGGCACTAAAGTCACCACCCCCGAAAACCGTATCACCTTGTTTGATCAATATGACGGTAATGGCAATCTGATCAAAGTACGTGATGCCAATGCGGTTTCCGGCAAACAGCCGGTTAACAGCCAGGGAGCGACACAATACAAACAGTATGATGAATTCAATCGGGTAATTTCCGAGTCCAATGCGGCTGATGAAACCACCGCCTACCATTATGACCTACTAGGTAACCTGACCCAAATCACCGATGCCAAGGGCCAGATAACCCGTTTCGTTTACGATGATATGGGGCGTTTGATCGAGATCATTGACCCTATCATTGAAACACCCACTGATGCGACCAAGCACTACAGCTATGACGAAATGGGTAATATATTGACCCATACCGATAGAAATGGCGAAGTCGTGCGCAGCACCTACGACGGTTTAAACCGTAAAATATTGATTGAATTCCTGGCTGACAATACCACCCAAACTGCCACCTATAATCAATATGCTGAACTGGCTGCCATCGCCAATGAGTCAGTGACTTATTATTATGGCTATGACAATCGACAGCGCATGATCAGCAAAACAGATTCACGGACCGGTAAGCGGCTGGAGTGGCGTTATGATATTGCAGGCAATCTTGCGAGCAAAATCGACTATCAGGGAAAGGAGACAACATTTACCTATGACAATAGCAATCGCCTGATTGCTATGGCCAACAAAGACTATTTGCAGGCATCCTATCACTATGACCCTGCGGGCCGATTACTCAGCCGTATTTTGTCCAATGGTGCTGCCACGCTCTATACCTATGACAAAGACAGCCTGTTGAAAAAAGTTACCCAGCGTAGCGCCAACGGTGATGTTATTGATGAGCGTAGCTTTGAGCACGATGATATTGGTAATATCGTCGTGCTGATCGTTGGCAGGGTCAGAAATATCACCACTGGGTATAATATTGATTATACCTACGACCCAGCCTATCGTTTGTTAACCGCCGATTCCCGCGAAGATGGTCATAGCTATATCTATACCTATGATGCCGTGGGTAATCGCACCAGTGTTATCTTTGATGGGGGAAGAGAATATTATATCTACGACAACACAGGCAACCGGCTGGACGAGGTACGGGAAAACCGCATTACCGGGCCAGTGGCCAAGCGCTATGAGTATGACGCCAACGGCAGCCGCGTCATCACGCGCAACGGCAGTGGCACAATACTTGAAAGCTACGTTTACAATCAAAAGCGATTAGTGACACAAATGACCAATGGCGGTGAAACAAGCATCTTTGCCTATGACCCCAATGCCTATCGCATCCAGAAAGTGACCGCAGCCGATACGCGCAACTACCTGCTGGAAGCTGAACACCTGGAAGCGGTTTATGATGAAAACGACCAGCTGACCACCAGTTACCTGCGTGGTGTGATTGTGGACGAAATCATTAATGGCTTTGAGCGTGATGCCAGTGGCAAGCTGCAAAACCACTCTTACCACCACGACCAAGTCAACTCCATCATCGCACTGACTGACCATACTGGCGCAATGGCGCAGAGTAAAACCTATAGCCCATTTGGTCGTGGGCTTACCGCAACGGGCACCAGCGGAAATACCTTAGGCTATACCGGTCGTGAGTTTGATGGCGCGTCGGGTTTGTATTATTACCGGGCACGGTATTATGATCCGGAGGTCGGGCGGTTTTTGAGTGAAGATCCGTTGGGATTTGAGGCGGGGGTTAATTTTTATGCGTATGTTAGTAATAATCCGCTGAATTTTAATGATCCATTTGGTGAGTCTGAATTTAATGTTTGTCCTGGGTGTTTGATACCAATTGAGCTATTTACGGAGACGATACCAAATTTTGTTGATGGTGTAATATCACTTCCGATAGGAGTTTTTCATGCGGCTGATTTTGGTACCCAAATAGCAGGTCTTCAGGGTGCAACGATGGAAATGCATGCTGGGAATAATCTTGCTATATTCAACGAACTATCATCACAGGCGTTAGCAAATCCAAGTGAGGCATTTGATTTAGCTTTTGATTTTGCAGAAAATAATCCAGCTTTTGTAACTGGACGGATTCTATCAGGTGTAGGTATAGGTGTTGCGAGCCAAAATATTATCGTCAGCCCTACCATTGGTGGGTTGGCAGGTTTTGGTGATGCAATTAATGCCATAGACAATGGGGTACGGTCATTGGAAGGTTTTATTCCAGCACTTATGGGTGGGGAAATAAATACACAGTTTTCTCCACAAAGTAATAACCAATTTAACTTTAGCCCAACTGGCGCATCAGGTGGTTTTGTATTGTATCCGAACAAAATAAATACAAATTTTTTGCAAGATGTATATGCTAAATAAAATAAAATTGCTTTCGAACTATGCAAAGACTCATTGTAATTTGATTTGGTATTCCAGATGTCCAGTTTGTTACCAGAAAGGCGTACCAATATGGCGAAAAATATTGTCTAACATATTTTTTCCTGCAATATGTATACATTGTGGTACGAAGCTAACTATTTCAGGATGGCAAAATATATTTATAAATATTATTTCGATGTTACTTTTTCCGATTTTTATTTATTGGGCCATACGAGAGAAAAGCGGGTATCCGATATACATCTTCATTGGGTTATTAATTTTTGCAACTATATTCATGAAATTTTCACCAAAAAAATAAGCGACAAATGGAGAGAAAAAAGGTGGAAAAGAGCAGAAAAAGTTTGGTAGGGTGCATTTTATGCACTGCAAAAATTTGAATTCGGGCAGTCACACAGAATTAATTACAATCTTTAATGGAGAGGGAAATGGTTAAGAAATATTTTATGGTTTTCCTGGTGTTGGGATCAGTTGTAATGCCGGTATCTGCTGGCCAATACAATAATTTAATGATTGAAAATATCACTGTTCTTTCGCCAGGTATTGCTCGCATAACAGGCTCAGATGGAAATATGGTGAGCGAAACTTCGTGTAGTACTATTCAAAATAGCGCTCAATTCACTTTTGATGTTACTACCCCATTGGGAAAGTCTTGGCAATCACTTATTATGACTTCGTTAGTGTCAGGAAAAAAAGTACATATTATAGGTAATGGTAATTGTTTAAACTGGGGTTCTCAGCCTTACGAAGAGGTCAAAAATATCTATCTTTTGAATTCGTAAATGACATTAGAAAATCAATCGAGTCTGCCTCCAATACCGCTACCTCAGATCCCTAATTCATTGCCGTTTGTAATTTTTGAGCAGCAATTTCTCGCGCTTCTTTAAGTAAAGGGTAGGGCTTTCGGCGAAGTTTGACATGCCTCGGTTGAGGTTTTCTTTTTCGCTGTCTTATCATCGTTGAAGCAATCGAATGCCATATTGTAGAAAGTGCTTTCACATAGTTAATCATGTTCCTCGTGCTCAGAAAAATTAATCCGACCAAGCGTGTTATTGGGAATCCTAACCCAGGTTTTTGATTCTTTTGTTGAGGAAACGGTTTCTGATTTTTTTCTACATCCAACATGAGCATTGTCGCTCTATCAACGATGAGGACGTTGTATCCACACCATTTTCATGATGCAAGTGCTTTTTGATGAAGTGTTTTCTCTGGGTATTGAATTGTGGAAATACCTCAAAGCGGAAAAATATTCCGTATGTGATTAGTGATTTTTAAAAAACTGTACAAAATATTAATGGTTTCTTAACGGGAAGGTTGATTCCATCAATTGTCTTTTGGGATCAGGCCTTACATTTGATATTCTATACGTTGACTAAAGCTGGAGCCGAGTTCAGATGAATATCAAGTGTAAGGACTGACCTCAGCTTGCAGATGTTACCGCAGGCTGAGATCTTGTTTAACCGGCTTTAAATTACTCGCAGTCCACTACGCCCTCAACAGACGCTGTAACCACGCCAGTACAATTACCTTGTCCTTCTTCAAATACATTACCTTCAACCTGGCTGGTAATGTCTACCACCACACTGCCACCATCGGATTCATCCACATTGCCACTCACAAAACTGCCATTAATGACAGAGATAGAGCCACTGTCAGATTCCAAAATATCATTTTCTACCCTACCAT
>Ga0316202_10002375_pt1 | contig 12519 bp, 12 predicted proteins | sample 3monrhotite_MG_FD_204934 | JGI IMG/M metagenome (GOLD analysis project Ga0316202, IMG submission 204934) | Microbial mat bacterial communities from mineral coupon in-situ incubated in ocean water Damariscotta River, Maine, United States -... | ecosystem: Environmental > Aquatic > Marine >... | reverse complement strand
ATATATACATTTTTTGGGAGAAAAACATGAAAGACCAACCAACAATTTTTATGCCGAATTTGACTCGTTATAAGGCAGCTCGCAAGCCTGGCTACCTTTTATTGGCAATTCTTATCACCACCAACATTATAGCTTTCCAACTAGGAGGAATATTATGATCATCAAAAACGGAAAAGCAGACCAAGCGATTGAAGACCTCGTTTGGACGCATCATGCTCTCGACCTTGTTCCGGAATGGGAGCTAACGGCGGCAGCAATGACGCTTTGGAGTGAAATTGCCGATGACGAGAAATGGGAAGCTGTTAGCTACCATGACTGGTCTGATACTTGCGAGCTGAAAAAAGAAGGCACGCTGCTCGAAGCATTAACTGCTTTGGCGACTTCGGCCCCTGGGGAAGAAAACATTAACCAGGTAAAACATTTAATTAGATCAAATGTGACGCACTACCTATCAGATCAAGTGGAAGAGCATTTTGAAGACTTGAAATGTGAAAAGGACTGGTCTGATCCAGACTACAACCCCTATGTGAATGAGGAGATGGCGTGATGGACAACGTAGAGCTTTATAAAGCACTGGCGAAAGCCAGAATGGAGTTCACCAAAGTTAAGTTTGACTCTGTGAACCCGCATTTCAAAAACAAGTTTGCCAGCCTAGCTAGCATGCACGATGCGACGATTGAAGCATTGTCGGCCAATGGCTTGATGATTCTGCAACTGCCAACCGACAACGATGGACGCTTTGCGCTTAAAACAGTATTAGCTCATGTCTCAGGAGCTAGCATTGAAACAACATTACTGATGCCGCCGACTAAAAACGATGCACAAGGAATTGGCTCGGCCATGACTTATGCTAGGCGATACTCTTATGCAGCCATACTCAATATTGTCGGCGAACCCGATGATGACGCAGAGATGGCAAGCCAACCGATAGAGACCATTACAAAAGCAGAGGCCAGCCATTTATCTAAATTGATTGATTCTACGGAAACTGAAACAGCACAAGTGTTAGGTTTTTACAAGATCAAAAGTTTGGATCAACTGCCTAAACTTCAATATGAAAGGGTTGTGAAAAGAATGGAGGATAAAGCGAATGAAAGCGCAAATTCTTGATTTAGTGCAAGGCAGCCAGGAATGGCTCGATGTGCGAAAGAATCACTTTTGTGCATCGGAGGCTCCGGCTGTTATGTCGGTTAGCCCATACTTCCCTAAGAACCCGCGCCAGCTCGCTCAGAGCAAACGTGGCATGGTTAAGACGTTTGTTAGCCACGCTATGAAGGAAGGCCATCGTCTCGAGCCTCTGATTCGACAGCAAGTTGAGGATGAACTGGAGATTGGTTTTATGCCCACCGTGATGATTCAGGACAAGTACCTGGCGTCACTCGATGGTATTAACTTCGATGGCGATGTCATTCTTGAGATCAAAACCACCCAATCGATGAATGCCACAGTAAAAGCCGCATTAGCTGGTCGACCGAGTCTACCGCATCAGTACCAAATGCAGCATCAGCTGATGGTCTCTGGAGCAGATAAGTGTATCTACGCTTTGCGACATCCAGAAACTGAGGAGCTGATCTTAATCGATGTGTTTCCAGATCGCTTGATGCAGCAGAAACTACAGCAAGCCTGGAAAGACTTTGAGCCCCTCATGTCCTGCAATGAAACCGAGCTGCGTGATTTTGAGCCGATCCCAGATGATTTAAAGCCGTGGATAGACTCGTATTTTGAAGCAAAAGATGATTATCAAAGTGCTGGGCAGCGTCTCGACATTGTTAAGAAAAAACTCATGTCAGAGCTTGGCGGCTCTGGTGGTTGGGATGGCTTTAGCTTGCGGGTCCGCGAGCAAAGCAGAAAAGGCTCACTTGATAAAGCAGCTTTATTAGAAAGATACCCAAACATCAATCTTTCTGATTTTGAGAAAAAAGGCACTACTTTTACAGTCATTGAGGATTTAAGAAAATGAGTGATTATGACAACAACAACCAGGGAGCTGTTTGGAAGAATGAAAGGCGTGAAACCGAGAAGCATCCGCATTTTACCGGATCAGCGACGATAAATGGCGTTGATTACTACGTTAGCGCGTGGAAACGCGACTCTGAAGGCAACCCTAAAGCGCCAGCATTAAAATTTAGCGTTACGCCTAAACTTGCTACGGTTATCCGAGATTCGGATGTTCCGCCGAAACCTGCGCCTGAGAACGATGAGCCTTTCAATGACGACATACCGTTTTAGGAGTAAAAAATGTTTTTATCGGATAAAGAAGTGATTGAGTTGACTGGCTACAAGCAGCCGACAAAGCAATGTGTGAAATTAGAAGGGGATGGTATTCATTTTATAGCAGATAGATATGGTAAGCCGAAGGTCACCTGGGGAAATGTTGAGGCTGCAAATAGCCCTCGAAGGGGAAAGGATAGATAAACGTGTCATAGCCCTACAAGCGATTGTAGCTTATGTGGTTAAAAAATCAGAGTATGAAGAAGTCTATCTTCCCTTTGATCAAAAGCCTTTGTACGCGCAAATGTCCGATGGTGACGATTGGACAGGCGTTTGCAGAGGTTGTGAGTATTTTGGAGACGATATTACAGATCCCACTGATGGAGTTACGCGAGACATTACCGCAATTCTTGCGATCAACGACTACTTGCTACCACCCCATACAGGTTAAATGTCAGCGCACTATTTACGCTTGAACGAACGCCAATAGTATCGCCTGGGAGCAACGTAAAACCAGAGCCGGAGCCGTAGGCTTGCAGGGAATCACTAATGGAACCTGCGGCGATAGAGACGTCCCAGGCTAATGCGTTGGACTCGTCGTAAGTTGAGCCGCCTACGTCATGAAATAGGCGAAAGGTTGCAGCCGAGCCTGTAGTGTTGGCTATTACAACGCGCAGTATTTCGGTTTGGATAATGGCTGTGAATCCGGCGGCAGCGGTTGTGTTTGCTGGACGTATCTGTGCCAGTAGCGATCCTGGGGCTAGACTCATCGTTGATTGCTCAATGATGGGGCAGTGCTTGCGCCTAGCAAACTAGGAGCAACTTGAGTCCCTACGACAGGATTTAAAAGCAAACCTGGTGCGCCAAGGTTGGCTGGCTGTGTGCGTCGAATAACTTGAGTTAAAAATTGTTTTACTTTATTAACGTCTTGCTCCAATAAATAACCAGCTAATTCATTGCGTTGCTCTCTGGATAAATTCGGCTGAAACCCCAATTTGCGTCCAAGTGAGCCTAAAAGACGCATGGCAGCATTACTAGCGGTTGCTGGGTTCCCAGAAACAGTATTTATCCCCATGTTAGCTGCTTCGCTTATGAGTCCACCTTGCTCTGCTTGTGTGGCCTGTCTACTTGCTGTGCCTGAAGTGCGCGTCGGATCTACTTTCATCGCTAATTGTTGCGTTCTTAGTATTTTTATTTTTTTAGCTAAATTTTCATATTGCTCGTTACTTAACAGTTCTTTTAATTTTTTCTGTATATTGATATTGTAAAATACTTGTGTAGCATCGCCAGTCATTGAGCCAGTGCCGACCATATCGTTTAATGTTTCTGTTATTCCAATCATGGCAATTTCTTGATCTTCAGGAGACAGTTTATTCCATTTAAGATCAAAATCAGATGGCCTCATTGTTTTAAAGGTTTTAAATTCATCGATAAGGTCTTGTGCATTTTTAGTTCCTGACCAAAGATTACGCGCCTCTTTAAACTCAGGGCTTGCTTGATCTAATTCCGTCAGCAATCGGTTATTGAATTTTTTTACGTTATTTGCTTGTTTGTTTTTTCCTTTGGTACGCAGTTCGCTTTCTACGTCGTCTAAATTTTCTTTAACAGCTTGCCAGCCCCGTAAAGTTGGCCTTTCCGTACCATCTATCGCTTGATCTAACAAATCATCGACTGGCTCTCTGTTAGCGCGACCAGCTATAAGCCCTTCATTTTTTGCTTGCTTCCAAGTACCAGGGAAAGATCGCTCAATATCTTGGAAAATATCTTCTAATTCTGGAGTGTGCGGCACGCCATTATCAAATGCTTTGTTATATAACGGAGATGAAATTTCTTTTCGACTAGCCTCTAACGATCTAATATTATCTGCTCGTCCTGGCTTTCCAAAATCACTCAACAAATCCTCGGCCTGTTCGATGCTTCTTCTCTCTAGTATAGGCATAGCCATATCTTCTGCTCTGCCAGGCTGGTTGACTAACGCATCAAGTTCTCCGCGCATTGCTCTTGAAGCATCTGCTGGTATTGATTTAGGGCCTTGCGCTCTCATGTCTGCTAAAAGCTCTGCCTCTGTCATATCCGAATCACCTAACAAACTTTTAAATCTGTCGATTACTTTCTTTGATGCTTGTTGAGGAAATAGGTCGCCACCTGTTATCGCTGGCACAATGTCTTTAACCTTCGGTAAACTTTTAAGAAGACTGCCACCTGCTCTAAACACTTCTGGCAAAGCACCGCCACCAGCACCACCAAGCAAAGCGGCGGTAGTAGCGTCCTGCGCGACGTTGCCAGGGATGTCTTGTAAAGACTCAGAGCGACCAACAGCAAAAGGCAGTGACTCAGCGGCTGCAATAGAGCCGCCAGCCACCGTATTGCTTAATAATCGCGGTAGCCACTTCTTAGCCACTATATCTGAAGCCATGCTAATCGCCATTGGCGCTTTGCTAAGTAAGCCACCCACGCCAACTGCGGGTATCGACAGGCCAGCTATTTCGGACGCTTGCGCCGCAGTAGGATTATTGGCGTATAAATTAGCTTGCTCTTGGTTTAAGCCAGCCATGTTTGCTGAATATGCGTCCGAGAAACTTTGGCCCCCAGGGATTAACGCTGGCAACGCTTGAACGCCAGCAGAAAATTCATCGCCTCGATTGAAAAACAACTTGTCTTGTAAATTGCGAGCAAACGCGCCTACCGGGTTGGCAACGCTTTGTGCAGTTGCCATTTCTGGAGGAGTTGCAGTAGAAGTTGCGTTTTCAATACCTAAAGCCGCTAATTCTTCTGCAGACAATTTTCTTTCTTGCGTTATCATCGGTAAGCTACTCCATTACTAGCAATAATTTCTCCATCATCAGTTGTTTTTATTATTCTGATTTCGTTACCGTTTTCATCCTTAAGCGGAATTATTGTGTATCCGTATCTCGCTTTTTTATTTGGTACAGCTCGCGTGGATTGTGCTGGGCCAGTAGCTAAATTTTGTAACATCTCGTCTGGCGTTTTATCAAGAACACTTGTGAAATGCGTTGTAATTTTGCCAAGTTGTTTTTCAAACAGATCGCGAGACATTCCCTGATCTAAAGCAATAACGCTGTTAATCAAAAGCTCCATTTCTTTTTCGTTAATCGCGCCTAACGCACCGCCTGTTGGTGAAGCCTCTCTCATTTCTGCTAGTGTGCTGAAACCGAAAGCTGCGGCTATAGTGTTCATTAAAACGTCAACATTTTTTGCGTCCGTTCCACGTACAAAACTAAAAAATGACGATTTTCCAGTTGGCCCAGCAAAATCCATCCTATTTTCAGGGTTGTTATCTAAAATGTTTTGTATTTCATTAACCGCATCTATTGTCCGAAGCGCACTAGCAGCATTTGTTTTAGTTGCAATTGTTTCTTTTTCTTTTTGTGCCTCGATTTTAATTTTACGATCTTGTAATGTATTTTCTTCATTTTGAATCTGTAACTTTTGCAGCCGTATTTCAGCCTCGGTTAAAGGTGCTTGTGCTACAAAACCTGTTGCAGAACCGCCTACATTATTTACAGTAGGCATTGTATCCACTGCTTCTCCAGCATTAGTCGGCATACTAGGCGTCGCTTGCCCCATTGTTCGGCCTGTAGGGATAAGCTCAAATTGACCAGTATTCATATTGACGCCATAAGCATTGCCAACTTTATCCATTTGTACATTTTCATATTTTGGCGGCTGCGGGTTTTGACTGGCTATCATGCTTTTTATAACGTCTGAATTATCGCCTAAAGCGCTATACATCAAGCGTTGTTGTGGCGGAAGCGTAGCCATTAGAGACGCCTTCGCTTGTTCACGCTGTATACGCATAGCCTCCTGCCGCGCTTTCTCTTTCGCAGCTTCTTCGAGCGCCAGGCGATTTTGTTTCAGGCTGTTAGCCTGCAACATGCCTTTGAGAAATGAGCCTGGTTGATCGACTGGATTTTTTTGCCCTGGCTGATTGGCCGATAACAGAGAAAGACCACCCATCACTCCAGCATTTTCTGGTAAGCCCTGAATGGTTTGTCCAGCAGCTCGCATCAATCGTCCAAAATCTAATAATGCCATTAGCTTGCCTCCAACGCTGCTACTTTAGTTTCTAAGACTTCTATTTTTGCAATGGCTTCTTTTAAAGCAGCCATTAGCACAGGTATTGTTTCTGTATATTGAATGCCTTTAATCTGAGTATCAGCCTCAATACCGTCTATTTCTTCTGCTATTTGTGGTGATGCTAACGATTCGTCTACAACTTCAGGATAAGCAGTTTCCCAATCTTGAGCGATAAAACCAATTTTCTTTCCAACTTTTGTATCGTGATCTTCTTGCTTCCAATTAAAAGTTACGGCTCTTGCAGCTTTTACATGGTTATAGGCAGTTGAACCATTTAGTTCTGTTATATTCTTTTTAATTCTTTCATCAGAAGTAGCTGTCCAAGAAGTTTGCCCACCGTTTAAATATACACCTGCATTGTTTTCATCGAAAACATTCCAACTAGCATTTGTAAAAAACACTCCACGATAAGTATGTGAAACTACTACGCCAAAAGCACCTAAATTAAGAGAGGGAGATGTAGTGTGAAATACTACATCACCGCTTCCTGTCCATGATCCTGTTGACGCTACCGCACCAGAACCACCTATAAATCCTCCAGTAAGATGAACGCCTGTTGATTGCGTAGCTAGTTTAGCAACATTGTTGTGGTAAAGCGTAACTGCGTTATCTTGTGTTGCTCGGAGCATATCTTCATTACCAGCGGCATTTTGTACGATTAAATCATTTGTTTTTATATACAAAACACCCGTTCCAGCAGAGTCTTCTATGTAACTATTTGAACCATCGTGGAATATTTTTAAATCTGACGCTGCTCCAAACATAGCTTTTGCACTATCTGGGAAAAGAATATCGTCTGTGCCAGTAGGAATACTAAAAACAGTAGCATCAGCATCGTTCTTAAACGTAATGTCGGAAGTTGATCCTTGCCCTGTAAGTATCAAACCTTCTGCTGCTGTATAGCCTATTGCAGCGTTGTCTCCTGCTGCAGTGTCGGTTGTAGCTTCTACTGTACCGCCAGTTATAACACCAGTTGTTGTGATAGCAGATGCGCCATTATCAATCGCTCCGAAACCAGACGTAATGCTTCCAGAATTTAATGCGCCTGTGGTTACTATAGATGAGCTGCCAGCAATGGGACTATAAAGACTTCCTAAAGCAGTGCCGCCTAGAGTAATTCCGTCAGCCTCTAAATTGCCATCTATATCAGCGTCAGTTCCGACGAATAATTTTTTAGCGATACCGACACCACCGTCGATGATTAAAGCGCCGGAAGTCGAACTCGATGAATCAGTGGTCAGATTTAAGTTCACAACTCCACTCGTATCGAGCGTAGTTACAGTTGCAGCTGCGGCTGCGCCGCTTCCTAAAATACCATCTAAAGTTCCCGTGAATCCTGTTGCTGTGATCTGATCGGTTGCGGTAATACCATCGACAAACAAATTAGCCCAGCGAACACTCGTTGTACCAAGATCATCGGTAGAATCGGTGTCTGAAACTACATTTCCACCATGCGTTGTGACACCAGTCACGGTCAATGACCCACCAATTGTTGCGGCCCCAACTAATGCGCATAATCCAGCACTATCAATTGTTACCTGGAGAGTCGGGCTATCGCCATCACTCCCATCATTCGTATAAATCTGGAGCTTGCCTTTTTGGTCGTCTGCCGTGCCATCATGCGAGCCAATGATCTTAACCAGCGTTGATTCTTCCGAGCCTGACTGTAAGCCTTTCCATTGGATCGTGCTTTCACGTCCACCAGCGGTATCTTCTGCCGTAGAATTTTCTAGCGTAGCCGATGGAGATGCGTTGAATATGAAAATATTATCGCCAGATGCAGACGTTGCGGACGCACCTACCAATTGAAACTTACTATTGCTTGCATCGTAAGCCACCAGGTACATTCCACCGGACTGTATCTGACCAGCGGCTAATGCAGATTGCGTATTGTTGACTATTGCCACCGCACCGACTGAATCGACATTTAAAGTGACTGCGCCAGTGTTTGTGTGGTTAGCCCTAAACATATAAGCATCGCCCTGGGCGTATGCGGTCACTGTTCGAGCTGCCGCTAAGACATAAGCGTTAGAGCTACCTGTTGTGCTTTTTGTGCCGTTGATGTCCTCATACCAGCGTTTGACTCTAGCAAACGATTCTCGCCAGCTATTATTGACGCCAGATGGTGCCATGTTCTCAGGCATTCCCGCTGGACTCGTAGCATTATTGTCATCTGCTGTGACCGAATAGTCTTTGATTTCTGCCATTGTTCTATCCTAACGATTTATAGTTGGAATATAAGTCCATCAAACCAGAAGCAATGCCGATGCCAGAGCCTATGTTGGCCGCTGTGCTGTTGCTGTAATCCGGCTGAGTGGCCGTGGTTGTGCCGCCATAATTTCCAGTGATTGCGTTTTGGTAATTGGCGAGATTTCTGCCTGGTCTATTTTGATCGAACATATATTGGTTATATTGATCCGATAGTTGATTTTGAGCTTGTGTATCTTGCATTTGACCTACGCCTAGCATTTGATTGGCGTCAAAATAATTAAGCCCTGCCATGCCAGGGATCTTGCCTATTGCTGAATCTTGTCGGCCACGCTCAGTCGCATAGTTTTGACCATATACATTTGTTGCTAATCGTCCGAGGGAATCGCCTAGCTCGCGTTGTGAATTAGCCATCATGTTTTGATACAAACCAGAACCATAGCGGCCCCTAGAATCTGCGCTTGCCCCGATACCTGGAGCTACAGCCTCTTGATAATTGCGCGTGACGTTATCAGCCGCCTGGTTGTACATTTGATCTAAATAAGGATTTGAATTTAAAAAATCGCCTGACAATGTTTGCCCGAGTAAGTTCTGACCAACCCCAATATTAGGGCTACCTGCCATTGCGGTATTTTGTATGTTGCTCAATGCGCTCTGGGTTGTGTCGCCAAAGCCCGCAACTGTTGATTGACCAAAACCTTGAGGGCCGCCAGTTTCGTAAAGTTTTCGCGCTTCTGCAAAACTTTCATCTAAATACGGTCGCTGACCAGAATAAGGAGATGATGTTGCGCTGGTATTGATCATGCCAGGCGTGGTCACTGGTGCGCCGCCCATGTTTAAAGCGTTCAAATTAGGTTGATAATTGGCGTATTGCAAAGCCATGATTAGCTCCTAGCGTAAGGGTTATAAAAAGATTGATAGTTGATTGGTTGCATTTGCATAGGTGTATAGCCTGTCAAATAGTCTTGTCGAGGCCGTCCTGTTACGGCTGGCGCTTTCGGAGCGCTGTAAGGATTGCCTGATGCGGTTGCCGCTGCATCTGCACCGCCACCTAAAGCATCTGTGACTAACGAACCAGCGCTTAATGCTAGTTTTGCAGCGTTCAATGGATTGGCTTTAATTTTGTCTAAAATAGATGGATCTGACACTGTGTCGCCAAGTGATTCAAATTGTGGATCAATTGACCCCATGTAATTTGGCAAAGAGCCAAACGGGTTATTCGCCGAAAATTGACTTTCCCCAAACAGTGCATCAGTCGTTTGATTGGGCACCGTTTCATAACTGAAAGGGTTATTTTGCAATCCAGCAGGATTTGTTAAGTTCTGTAGCGTAACGTCTGCCGTCCCGCCAGGAGGAAATAGCGGATCAGTAGCAGGAAAGTTCTTAGCTAGATCAAAATAATCTGTAGGTATGTTTGTCGTCGGTACATTCAGCGACTGACTGGGAAAACTTGGGTTAATGGCATTTGATACAGTTTGATCTGACAGTAAGTTATTGCCAACTGGCACGTTGCTGAACGGGTTATTAACTAAGTTTGTAGGGTTTGTAAGGTTGGACAAAGTATTAGACGCTGTGCCACCTGCCGGAAATAACGGATCTGGCTGCCCCATTTTCGTTAAATCAAAATAATCTGTAGGTATGTTGCTGTCCGGCACTACGCTTGGAATATTAGGCTTATTGCCTAAATGAGTCGTTCCAGCTGTCAAACCCATAGCCAACGGATCAAAGTCAGTTCGCAAGCCAGTGACCGCCGTGTTACCTGCTGTGACCAATCCTTGTGATATAGCGCTACTAGGGTTAAACCCGCCACCGCCGACAAATGCCTGACCTGTATTAAGAGCGATTTCACCAGGGCTTTTCCCTTGTGCAGCTCCAACACTAGCAGCCGTCGCCATCCCTAAATAGGGATTGATGATCGTTGCTCCTATTGTTAAAGCTGGCGCTATAAAACGGTCAAATATAGAGCCTGGTTTATTCTGAAACTCTTGCCCTGTGTAACGCCCGCCGTAATCAAAAGCGTCAAACGCCATGCCCGCTGGCATAGCGTCAGTGATTTGGCCTGTTTTTAAATAATTATCGTAAGCTGCGGCAGCTTCTGGCCCATAGCGTTCACGCGACGTTTGTCCTTGCGGACCGAGAAAGTCTTTCATGCCCTCCCAGATGGATTTATTGCCGCCCATTTTAGCTTCGGATTCAGGGATAGGACTCTCTGACCAGGGCTTTACGCCTTCGGCATATTGTCCATACGTTTCCCATATATCCTGATAGCGATCTGTGACGTTGTTTAAATCAACGCCGTAGTTCGTAGCGCCTAACCCAACCATGTCGTAAGGCAGTTCTTTAGCGTCAAATTGCGACGGTTTAACGTACCATGCTGCGTTTTCTACATAATCCGGCAAATTCCACAATGGTTGATCAGAAAAACCAGCAGACCGCAGTTCATTTTTTTGCGCTTGGACTTCACGAGTATCTGCCACATAATCTTTGTGGGACATTAAATTAGGCACTATAGTTTCTAAGACAGGATCTGTCTGAAACGGATTACCTAAATTAAAAGCCTTGCCTTGAGCCGCCCTATAAGCCTCTAGGTCACTCAGGTCGTACTCGTTTACTTTATTGTAACTAGCAAGCCCTCGATTATAGGCTGCTAAATTTTCTGGGCTTACATTCATTTCTGAGGGTAAAGGTCTACCGCCCGCGCCCAGAATGCCGAAAAATGAATTTGCAGTAAGCATTATCTTAACCCCTTCGCTGCAATGCTGGCACGAACACCAAGCGCGTGATCAAACCCACCAGCAATATCGACTCTAAATCTCATATAACGTGCGCTCTTTCTAAAATTGTGTTGCCCTGTGGCGCTGTTTACCGTCACACCTGACGAATAGGATATGTCTGAGTTTTGATTTGCTCTGGTCGCCACATAGACGGTATTAACGGCGCTGCCACCCTCAATCAAAGGCAGCACGTTATTGCACGTCAAAATATTGGTGTTTTCGCTTGCCACTTCTTCAGATTCCAAGCGTGCGGTTAAAGCCGTCCCAGTAAAATCTCCCGATTTATGGGCTGTGCTGAACCCATATAGACCAGCTGCACCGCCTTTCCATAGATCAGAATCTAACGATGCAGGAAGGCTGTCGAGCGTGTAAGTTGTACCACCGACCGAATCTAATCCGTCCAGCGTGTAACCTGGTGATAAACCATCGAATATAATCTCAGTATCGATAACCGCGTAACCCCAGCGATCTGATTTCCAATCGTAAATTAACAGCTCATCGTTACCGGATGCGCCGTTCGGGTACGACCAGACAACCTTAGAGTTGGCAGGATCGATCGCCGCTGAGATGGTGTAATAACTTTCTTTATTTACGCGATCTAAAAACCAGCGGTCGACCTTTTGATCGCCGATAGGTGTCGTGCCTTTTCCAATGTCATAACGTTGAAAGCCAGACTCGGATAAGAAGAACACACTGTTTCCGTAGCGCACAACAGATCCCTCTGAAGGCGTTCCAATGCCAACCGAGGTTTCATTGAACGACCAAACTAACGGCGGCCCTTCGTAACGCATTTCCCAAATCGAGCGCTCTTGAAATATTACGCCAACATCGCCGCCAGTCACGGCCATAATTTTGCCGCCATTGCCGACCAAATCCTGAAAATCAGCTTGCGTAGCAGGGATAGTCCCCCAGGATGTTTCGTTATTTTGCCCTGACCATTGGACTCTTGTTGGATGCGAGGCAATATCGCCAAGAACAACAAAAGAGCGCACACCTGTAATAAAACGAGCTTTGGGAGGGCTTCCGCCAAGATCGGCAAATACACTTGTCCCGTCTATTGGCCCAATCTGTATATTGTCAGCAAAATTAGTCGCAATCACTTGCGTCCCAAACTTTAAGAAATTCCAGTTATCCAGCGTATCGTTTGAATAACCACCTGATTTAGATTTATCTGCCCAGGTACCCGCAGCATAGCGATACAATTTAGTCGCATCACCCGCAAACATGC
>Ga0316202_10002373_pt1 | contig 12522 bp, 12 predicted proteins | sample 3monrhotite_MG_FD_204934 | JGI IMG/M metagenome (GOLD analysis project Ga0316202, IMG submission 204934) | Microbial mat bacterial communities from mineral coupon in-situ incubated in ocean water Damariscotta River, Maine, United States -... | ecosystem: Environmental > Aquatic > Marine >... | reverse complement strand
CTTATATTGATCTTAAGTAACTAGACTACGTAATAGGTTAGCCGCTAACAATTGGGTAAGTTGACGCATTCCGCGGCGTTCGCTTTTCGCTCACCCTACTGCATGCGCAACTTACCCAAAACGTTATAATTTTGGAGGTAAATTTAATATGTTTAAAATGAAAATTTCTTTTATATCTTTTCTAATACTTATCAGTTCTCCGGTTTCTGCTGCTGTTGTTGTATCAACCCCAACAAAAATTAACGAAATAAATTCATACGCAAACTTTCCAGATGGTGACACTCTATTTACGGTGGACACACCTCACTCATCCTGTCCTATTGGCTATTGGCTATTGGCTAAAAATGTCTGACATAGGATACAAAAAAAACTTGATCATTCTACTTTCTGCATTTCATACGCAATCAAATGTAATCTTTTATGCCGATAATGCCGCAGTTTGGCCGCACAATCCCAGTGCGGTGTGTCATATGTCACAAATAAAATTGGTTAGGTAAATTCGAAAAAATCCGAACGCTTAATACCGTCCAGCATCTTGGCGCGGAAGACTTTCGCCAGCGCTTTATGGCAGAACAGGTAGTCGCTGTTTTGCATCAAACGCGACCGACGGCATCACCAGATGCACATGCGGGTGGAAGTCCAGACGGCGGTTGTGCGCAGCAAAGCTTGGTGTCAGGCCTTACATTCATCTCAATTTATCAAACGCAAGACCTGCCCTCAGCGTTGGTGAGTCTCTTTATGAATGGACTACTTGCACAACTTTGTGACGCGAACAACTGGGGCATTGCCTTTGTGCGCCCCGATGCAAACTTCTCATGCTGAGCTACACTCACTCCATATTGGCGTGACAGCCAGCACTCTGTTGCTAACGAATCTTTAGGCAGCTCGACTAATGATGCATATGTTCGCTATTGCTTTCATGCAGCGACCTCACCATTGCATTTACCTTGATTTTTTCTGTGTGTTTGTCGGCGAAGAGGACGGTCAGTAACAATGGTATTTGCTCATCTGCCACGAGTGGTTTTGTTAAATCAACCAACATAAGGTGCATGCCGCCATGACCTAAAACCACTTCCTGATTGGCTTTAATCTCTAAGCTGTCTAGTTCACGCATTTTCATCATGCCATTTTCATGAACCATGCTGTGAATCTCAGCGCTATGTGCCGCTGTTGTGCTGACTGCAATCAGCTGGACATCTTGTTTGCTGCTGATGTGTAGCGACACGGTAGCACTGCTCTGTCCTGGCATACTAGCTTTTGTCCATGCATGACTAATGCTTACTTCGGATGCAAGTGCTTGAGATGTTGTTAAGCAAGCCAACAATGCTAGCCACAATAATTTGATCATTTATCTTCCTCCAATAGTGCCATGTGCGGTAATACAGTTTAGCTCAAGCTGAGCGGTATATTTTAATATGCCGCTCCTTGAATAAGTCTATAGATCTAAATGTGCCCTAGAGACACAGAGAAATAGCCAAGAAAGATCTTAAAATTTCACACAAATTTAAAATGCAGTTCAGCCCACAGATTTCGCAGATTAACAAGCAGTCACGCTTTTGACTTTCTCTGTGTCTCTGATGAAACAACTAACCAATCGACTAAGGCTGGCAAAAAACACCAGCCAAGTCGCTGCTTATGTGGTGAAGGTTTTTCCTTTAGAATTTTAAGGTTACACTGGTATTAATAGATCGCCCCATGCCCGGAACACTCATACCATAGTTCGCTGTGCGTTGCCCAAGGTAGCTACCGCCCATTGGGTCGTCGTAGAGTTTGTCGAGCAGGTTTTCAACACCCATATCTAAACGTAGCTGTTTCCATTCATAGCTACTGCTCACATTTAGCAATCCATATGCACTGGTTTGCAGTTCGTTACGCACGGTGGATACATTGGTTTTTGCGCTAACGAGCCGGACTTCAAGTGTATTGCTCCAATTGCCTACATTTTGTTCCAAGCCCAGCTTCACATTCAGCGGCATGATGTGATACAGATTGTTGCCCGTTGTTAGATTTTTCCCCTGTACGTAGTTAAGCACGCCATTGGCACTGAATTTTCCATACTTGCCTTCGCCGAGTGCTAGCTGTGCCGATATATCCGTGCCATATAACTGAGCAGTCTGATTAATGAATTGTAGGTTAACGAAGCCAGAACTTGCGCTCAGGTTGGCTGCTGTACACGTCTTGCTTCCAGTGACCACTTTACAGCGCTCCGCATCAATATAATTTTCTACTAAGGTGTAATACGGCGACATTTTCACTTCAAATCCGTCCGTATCCGAACTGTGCCAATTAACTGAGCTGCTAAGCGTGCGTGCGACTTCCGGCTTTAAATTTAAGTTGCCTACATATCCATTGCCATCACCAAACCAGTTATTCATACGCATTACCATGCTGTTGGCAGTAGACCAGACAAAGCGTTCATGCAAATTTGGGGAGCGGGTTTTTTGTGCAAAACCAATCTCAATTGTCTTGTGTTCATTCGGCGTATAGCGCGTCAAGAAGGTGAAATCAACATTGTTATCCTGCCGTTGCCGATCTGCCGCATTGAAAACCCCCGGTTGGCTGTTAGGCGAAGAGGGATTGCCATATAGCATTGAGCTATAGCCCTGAACTGTGCCAGCATTCATCGTAACGGTTTCATTACGCAGACCGAGTTGTGACACCCATTGCGGGCTCCAGCGTGTCTCCCACTCGGCAAAGATGGCGAGTCGATCACGTTGTCCATTGTTGATGTTCCAGAATATGTTTGGGGTCATCATCATGGATGGCGGCGCGGCACTCCACCAGTCGTTTAAACGATAGCGCTGATACTCACTACCGAGACGTAATACGTCTTGCCCTGCAAGCTCAATATCGCCCTTAAACACCAAGCCGGTGTTTTTGCCGTCGGTATCCATAGGCATGCCCAATGCTTGCGCACTAGTGAGCTTAGCTTCCAGAGAGTTCATATAGTGAATGGTGTGCTCGTCATAGGCGCGAGCCTGCAATTTTCCCCAGCCATACTGGCCTGTGTAATTCAAATTGATCTGCTGACTATCGTTCTTCAGCATGTCCATATATTGATTGGGGAAGCCTTGATACGGAATATTTTGCGAACCCAGCGTTAATTCAACTAAATGCTTCTCCAGTCGTATGCCGAATGCTAGCGATTGATTAGTTGACTGATATTGCGATGAGCCCACCTCATTGCCTGATAAATGTACATTTGCCAATGAGCCAGTCGAAACGCCAGCGGGTTTGAAGTCGCCACCCGCTAAATAATTTTTTGCCTGAACAGTAGATGCGTTGTAGCGCATGGACACTGATTCGCCAGCCAGCGCGACGGAAACATGAGCACCCTGAGCTTGATTATTGCTGCGATAAAAAGCCGTCAACTCAGCTTTTGTTAACGGCTTGCCTCCGGCCTCGGCAAATTCTAAGGCACTCGACTTAACTTGAATGGTTCCGCCGATGCTATCGCCGCCGACACTCACAGGCGTAATACCAGCAAAAACTTTTACGCCTTCGAGATTGCTTGGATCAATATAGGAAAGAGGTGAGTTCATGTGATTGGCACATGCCGAAACCAAATCCATGCCATCTACTTTAATGCGCACACGATCATCCGCCATGCCATGAATCGCTGGCATGCTTGAAACCCCGCCAGCTCCATACAAACTGACACCAGGTTGAAAATCTAGCAACTTGGCCGTGTCACTGGTGTTATTACTTTTACGCTGCAAGCTTTTTTTATCTAAACCGAGACTACTCAACGATGTTGCGTTAACGACTACTTCATCAATAAGCAAACTCTGTTCTGCATGCGCTAATTGGCTCATTGCAAATGCAACGACGGCTACGCTTATTTTAATTGTCAAAACTACTCCTCCCTAAAATTTATCGACTTAAAAACTAAAGGGGGAGTTTAGTTAAATATACGTTAAAAATTATGCGGCATATTGCCGCACCCAAGTCGATACTTAAATCGGTAGAATAAGCGGTATGAATCTATCTTTACTCGCCAGCCAAACCGGATATGCTCAACTAAAACGCCTCATAGCGTTGCGTGCCTTGGCGATATTGGCGCAAGGCCTCACTCTGTTGCTGGTGCGATACGTTCTTAAAGTGCAACTGCCTTGGACTCCGATGTTGATTTGTATCGGACTGCTGGCAACGTTTAACCTATTTTCATGGTGGCGTGTACGCACTGAATATCCAGTTGGAAATTTGGAATTATTTGCGCAGCTATGCGTTGATATATTGGCACTTTCTTGCTTGCTGTATTACGCGGGTGGCTCGACCAACCCATTCATCTCTCTATACTTACTCCCTTTGGTCATTACGGCGGCAACATTGCCGCAACGCCACACCTGGGGAATGGCTTTATTAACCACAGCCTGCTATACGATTTTGATGAAATATTACCAACCCTTGCCGGATATTCATATGGCAGGTGGAAATGCTGAAATGGCTGGTGTTATGGGGCGAGAGGCCATGCAACACAGCATGCTGAAAAACGATGCATTCAGCGTACATGTCATTGGCATGTGGATGGGATTCGTGATTAGCGCTATAGTCGTGGCTTATTTCGTGGAGAAAATGGCCAATGCAGTACGTAAACGTGACGCAAAACTGGCGCACATACGCGAACAAACTCTGCGCAATGAACGTATCGTTGCGCTCGGCATGCAAGCCGCCAGCGCCGCCCACGAAATGGGAACTCCACTTGCTACTTTGGCGGTAGTCATCGGTGAATTACAGCACGAAACAAATGCACTGCCAGAATGGCGTGAAAGCCTTTCCCTGCTGGATGGGCAAGTGCGTAATTGCAAACGCATTCTCGATAAACTGTTGCTCAACGCACAAGATAGCAACACTCAGCAGCCTCAGTCCTTAGAACAATTCATTGCCGAAACGCTAAATGAATGGCAATTATTGCGCCCCATAGTGCGGTATGACTATCAATTATTAAGTCCACTGCCTGCGCCGAAAATCCTCATCGACTCATCGCTACGCGCAGCCTTGCTGAATTTATTAAACAATGCTGCCGATGTTTCGCCGCAGAAAATTGATATTCAGGTGCACTGGAATGAGGACTTTTTCACATTAGAAATACAAGATCACGGATCTGGGCTGACTCAGGAAGCGGTGGTGAATGCCGGATCGGCATTTTTCACCACCAAAGAAGAAGGACATGGACTCGGATTATTTCTTGCAAATGCCACTATTGAGCAATTAGGTGGAAAAGTCGGGATTTTCAACCGAGAAGGTGGGGGAGCCACCACTAAAGTTGTATTGCCGCTTAAAGGAAACAAGACATGATAGAAAACAATGCTGATCGCCCCAGCCTGCTGCTGGTGGACGATGATGAAATATTTCGTAGCGTGTTAATACGAGCAATGAAAAAACGCGGCTTTAGCGTTAGCTCAGCCGCAAGCGTTGAACAGGCACTGCCCTTGGCACAAGCTAACCCGCCGGAATATGCCATCGTTGATTTAAAAATGGCAGGTGCATCCGGCTTGGTGTTAATTCAAGCTTTGCACGAGTTGGACTCCGCCACGCGGATTGTAGTATTGACCGGCTACGCCAGCATCGCCACCGCAGTGGAAGCGGTAAAGCTAGGCGCTACGCAATATCTTGCTAAGCCTGCGAATGCAGACGAAATCGTTGCTGCATTTGGTCATCAGGCCAATACTGATCTCCCCTTAAATGTTCAGACAGCCACAGTAGAGCGCTTAGAATGGGAGCACATCAATCGCATCTTGCAGGAGCAACAAGGCAATATTTCAGCCACAGCTCGCCAACTCAATATGCATCGCCGTACTTTGCAGCGCAAATTGGCAAAACGGCCAATGCAGGTATCTCAGCCTTAGCCTTATTAAAGCTAACAGCAAAAAACGGAACTAGTTCACATTATTTTTTATGCACGTATTGACCATTTGTATAAAATAGTCGTTAAAACCACTATGGTATAAATACATGAGTAGTTGCTGTGTATCTGCTAATCTAAAAGAAGCCATTCGTCATCTTGATACTTTGCCAGCCGTGCCGGAAATTGCGCGGAAAATCCTTGCGCTTAACCTCGAAAGTGACAAAGACGAACTAGCTATGCTCAAGCTGATTGAAAAAGACCCGCAGATAACCGCTAAGATAATCGGCCTAGCCAATACGCCACTGTTTGGAACGTCTAAACGTATTGTATCCGTAATGGATGCAGCCCTATTACTAGGCATCACACGCGTCAAGTCGGTGACAATGGGGATTGCAGTCATGTCAGCTTTGGTTGGCAAATCTAAGACAACTCTTGATATTCAGGGGCTATGGCTTCATAGCTTATCTATCTCTATGGCAATGCGAACTATTTCACACGCCATGCCACGCAACGCACGCCCCTCAGGAGACGAAATATTGCTTGCTGGATTACTGCACGATATAGGCTATTTAGTGCTACACCATCTTGATCCTGAACGTAGCGACGAATTACAAGCTTGTCTCAAACAGGATATAACACGTTCATCAATTCAAATTGAGTCCGAGCTTCTGGACATGAATCACAGTGAACTGGGTGCAGAGCTTGCGCGCCTATGGGATTTACCTGATTGCATTGTGACCGTGCTGCGCTATCACCACGATCCTGACAATGAAGATGCCGATATGGCACAGCCACTGCTTAGAATGATTAACCTAGCTGAAAAAATATTAGTTGATTTTGGCATCTCGGAGGCCGTGGTAGAAACTGCCAGCCCAGAAGATTGGTTGTCATTAGGAATTGATCCAACACAGACCGAAGAGTTGATAGAGAAAATCTTCAAGCAAGCCGAAGAAGTCAAACAATCTGCGGGTAATTTTCTTTAGTGGTTGATTAGTGAATTCCTTACACTTTCTGACAAGATAGGTGAGTTTTGATCTCAAGAACAAGCTGTTGCATGCCATATTGAGAAACACATTAAATCCTTGTCATTCCGAACTCGTTCGACTTAAGCTAAAAACTGCAGTTCAGTCCGCAGATTTCACAGATTAACGCAGATTAACGCAGATTTTAAATGCATGTAGATATGCGTATACCCTATGGGTGACTCATCAATTCAGCATTAGTTGTGGTTTAATCGGCGAAAATCTGTGTAATCTGCGGACAAAAGCTTTTTATAGCTTGATTCAAAATTCGACAAACTCACCGCAAACAGAGAACTTTCCAGCGTGTCCTTAGACCGTCCCAAGCAAGTAGGCCTTGCGTCTAGCTTCAGGAACTCGCTCTATGGCGTAACGCAACATCGTACGCGGCATATTGCGGTAATGCCGCCGTAAAAATTGTTCTTCAATTTCTTGATCGCGCTTACCCACCTCGCGCAACATCCAGCCGACGGCTTTGTGCATCAAATCATGCGTATCATTCAATAAATACTCGGCAAGATTGAGCGTGTCTTTATACTCGCCGCAGCGTATGAAATGAAACGTAGCAATAATGGCGATGCGTCGCTCCCATAAAGACGCTGACTTCGCCAATTCATACAGCGGTAAGCGTACTCTGTCGGCGAGATATACACCTACGATGTGTGCTGCACTCAAGTCCACCAAATCCCAATTATTAATAAACGCCGTATGGGTGAGATACAAGTCATAAGCGATTTGTTGATTAGCTGCATCAGCTTTCTTGAAATATTCCATCAACAGTAGAAGCGCAAAGAAGCGCTCTTCATGCATCTTCGATTGCAGCAGAGCGCTCATTGTATTGAGCGATACTTGTGGAAATTTTTTCAGCTGTGCGCGTAACACCGGCACTTTAATGCCAAGAAAAATATCACCCGCGCCGTATTGCCCCGGAGCGGTTTTGAAAAATCGCTGCGAAACGAGTGCAATCTCAGGATCAGCAATGCCGCGTAAATGATCTTGGATTGTAGTGACTGAAGTCATTTATTGCCCCTAAGCAAATTGATATGCAGAAATAGTTTTACCAAATAACAACTCGCGGTCGCAGCAAGTCCCAACATCCTCGTCTGCTGCACCAGCAACCACCATGAGCGGAAGCAAGTGCTCGCTTCGTGGATGGCAAGTGCGTGCGCCCGGCGCATCGAGCCAATTCACCAATAAACGTTCACGCTCTGTGACAGGTAAGCTGATTGCAGCGCCCAGCCAAGCATCAAATTGTGCTGAAGCTTGATTCGCTGGTGCACTAGCATTAAAAAACTCATCTAGGTTATGGTAACTCATGCCACTGCCCACAATCAGCACACCTTCCTCCCGCAATGGAGCGAGCGCACGTCCAATGGCGAGATGATAAGCTGGATCGAGATCTTGTTGTAAAGACAGCTGCACGATGGGCACATCGGCATCGGGATAAATAAGCTTGAAGGGAATGAAAACACCGTGATCCAAACCCCGCTGCTGCTCTTGCGCTGAATTAATACCTGCTTCCGCAAGCAACTCATGTACTCGCTTCGCGACAGCAGAGGAGCCACCAGCAAGATAAGTTAAATGATACGTATGCTCTGGAAAACCATAATAATCGTATAGCAGCGAGTATTTATCACTATTAAGCACCGTCGGTTCGGCACACTCCCAATGCGCAGAAATCACCAACACCGCTTTAGGGCACACCCCAACTCGCTCGGGAACGCCCCGCAAAAACGCCTCCATCCCATCCCACATCGCAGGAGGAAAGCCGGGCATATCATCCATAAAAAAACACGGCCCGCCACCGTGAGGAATATAGAACGTAGCTAAACGTGGAGAGGCATGCATCAAGAATCCTTTCTCATTCAGACCTGAAGAGCGCCAGATAAATTCTCTGCCTGTAGCGCTTTAGATGCAAGTGTTCATTTTTGAGCGCGTTAAAATTTACGTTAATATGCGGATTCAGGGGATTAATCGACTGTTTTAGATTGAAGGGGGAAACACCCACAACTATTACTGAATTGCTTACAAGCTTATAAAACGGCCCTTATGCAGCTTATTGTGAATGGAGGTAGTAAATGAATTTACACACAGGATCATGTCTTTGTGGTGAAGTGAAATACAAACTCAACTCAGAGATAATGAAAGTGGTTAATTGCCACTGTAATTTTTGCCGCTCACATAGCGGGGCGGCATTTTCTTCTTACGCTGCCTTGCCTTTTGCCGCTCTTGAGCTTACCAAAGGGCAGGAAATATTAAGTGCATATAAATTCGGTGAAGGGGAAAAGCATTTTTGCCGCGAGTGCGGTACACCCATATTCAATATAAATAATAAATATCTAGGTGCATGCATGGTTTATCTCGGCACGCTAGAAAAAGCGCAAAACGTCACCCCAATGGTTAATGTATGGAATGAAAGTAAATTGGGGTGGGTAGACGAGGTATCTGCAATTCATTCGCTGGATCAGGGTGTTGAGAGTACACGTAAGGCGTAATAAGCACGCACAGGGTCAGCTTATATTTTGCACGGTAGAAAGACCTAATCCTGTGGCTTCGTTGCTCCGCCGTTGCAACAGCTTGGCGGCATCAGGCATAGGGAATCATACGGCGCAATGCCAGTTGCTTATTGCGCCATACGTGAGCTGGGGATACTGTTATGGTAAAAAGTTGCGGCTTGGAATCAAATACAACAAAATGAACAAGGTTGATTTTAGCTGGCTTTAATTTTGAATTTTTTGGGTGTATTTCTCGGTAATTTTAGGGTGTGCCAAATTTCAGCGCATCTTTAAAAACATGGGATTACATATTCGCTTCTTGTTTTTGCACCTTGAAGATGTATTCCAAGGCATTATTTATGGGTGTCTACTTTACGTTATACGCAATTAAATTAGTGAAAATAATGCCAAAACCAATATTAATCCTTATTGCCCTTATGCTTGTCGCGGGATGCACGACGACCAAACTATATGCCCCTCCCGAAACAGTGAACGGATTACGTGACCAATATGCGCAGTTCAATAGAATCTCGGCGATTACGCACAATATCCTCGTGGCAAACGTCTCTCTTTGCTCTAAAACAAAAATGGACTATGGCTTCACTTCGATGTCCGTAAACGGTGAGGGAAGTGAGGATCAAAAAGATCGTTGGGTTAAAGCTTTTAATCTGCATGAACAGCCCACTGTTACTTATGTTATACCCAAAAGTGCGGCTGATAGAGCGGGCCTGCGTACAGATGATGCGATCATTTCCGCAAACGATAATCTTTGGTCTGATGTCCAATCACCGGGTGCATTTACAAAGCTATTGACCAAGGCGCGGCAATCACCACATCTGCATCTTGGCGTACTTCGAGATGGAAAAATGAAAACATTGGACCTTACTGCGGAACAGGCGTGCGATTACAGTTTTACCATGAGCCTGACGAATGAACATCTGGCATGGGCACAAAATAAACGAATTGTTGTGAGTCTGGGGGCAGCAAAACTGCTAAAACGAGATGACGAACTTGCGTTTTTTATTTCTCATGAATTGGCTCACAACCTTTTGGGGCATACATTGCCTGAAAGAAAAAAGGAGCTTGGCGATGACAAAATGCGTCGTATTCTGGAAGAAGATGCGGATGCCCTTGGAATTCGCCTAATGGTACGTTCAGGTTATGATCCTGAAGGCGCTGAAACAGCAATCAGACACACCGACCTGATTGATAGTGGCCCGATTACAAGGCTTTTTAACTATCATGGACCGTACATGCCCATCGATAAGCGCATTCTGTATTTAAGAAAAGTTCTTGGTGAATAATGTATAACAAAGCAAATGCACTCGGACAGCAAAGTGCGCCACTCCTTTGGCGCTCTGCTTTTTGCTGCCGGTGATTTGCGACGTTAGCAAATAGGGCGCCTGACAGAATGGATACAGCGTTACAGTTAAGAATAGACTTAGATCGCGGCGGCGCCTTATCTCGTAGCGAAGCCCTACAAAAATTGGAGCAATCTGAACTTGTCAAAAGACTCACAAATGATCTGGTAGAAAAGCCTCTTTTCTACATGTGGAGAATAATTGCGCTAAGCGAAATACCTTATGCTCAACATATTGAATACACAAGGAATTTGATTGATAGAATAATTGAAAAGCTATCAACACCTTTTGGTTTCTCTTTGAGTGGAGACGAGAAGTATTTCTTGCCTTGTTATAACGCTATGCTGATTTCTGCTATGTGCAGACTAGGGCAAGCTAACAATGAGCATGTTTCAAATGCTGTTGAGTGGATCAATAAGTATCAGCCGATGGAGCGTGGAATATCGGTTTCTATCTCAAACTTAAGATTTGATAGGTTTGGCGGCTGTTTTAAAAATACACCTTGTTATATAGGAGTGGCAAAATCTGTCTTTGCCTTATTTGATTATCAAGAAGCAACTGGAAACAAGGGCGCAAACCAAAAACTAGAACAAAGAATAGAGTACTTGCTCAATCATCATCTTATAAAAAGACTTCATGAAGACGGGCCAATAACCAAACATATTTTGGATATTTCATTTCCAGAATCATATCATTTAAATATCGTTGAACTAATTAGATTTTCAGCTAAGGCAAATATCTTAAACGATTCTCGGACAAATCACGCTGTAGAATACTTGAGAGGTAAAAAAAGAAAAGATATCGGCTGGAAAGTAAGTTATCGATATAAGTCAGATGGATATATTATCTTTGACAAAGGCCAGAAAACCGGTGACTGGGTCACCTATATAATTAACAATGCATTGAGTGGAAGAAATAATTGCTAACAAAGCGTTGCACCAGATAAACCGGTGAACGCGGCGTTAGATTCATATAAAGAGGTAGTAATGACATACTTATGTTTAGCCTTAGCGATTATTGCCGAAGTTACAGCAACTAGTGCTTTAAAAGCATCTGAAGAATTTACCAAGTTAGCCCCAAGCATAATTGTAATTGTTGGGTACTGTATCTCTTTCTATTTACTAACTCTTGTTTTGAGAGTAATCCCTGTAGGGATAACTTACGCCATTTGGTCTGGTCTTGGCATCGTATTGGTGACCATCGCAGGTGTTTTCTTATATAAACAAACTCCAGATTTCCCAGCAATAATAGGTATGGGGTTAATTATTTTAGGAGTGATAGTAATCAATGTGTTTTCTAAGACTACTAGTCATTAAATCTAACGCTTAAGGTTAGATCGTGATCGCGGAGCGAGCCACGATCTGGACCGTTTGTTGGAGGAGCCCGGTTTAATCCCACCATCGCTATGCAAATATCTTCTCGAACCGACCTCGCATTCAAGGGCTGAGATACATCGGATATTTTTTGAAGCCACTTCCAACAGGATAACGCCGTCGTTTTCCCTGCCAAAAGTGGCTGATTTACTCGATTCCAGCTGTTTTCAGAGCGAGTTGATCCCTACCTGCCGAGTGCGGCAGGTTTGCGGGGCGCGCCGCGCTACATGACTGTCCCCAGAATCAGCGCCAGTCTGCGCAGTGCATCCTCTCCAAATTTCACCTGCGTACGCACAACCCGCATCGGTTTGCCGCAGCAGGTGCAGCTCACCGCTGGGCGTGGTTGGGGCGGTGGGATTGTCACTTGTTTGATCAGTTGCACTAGCTTGACCAGCTTGCTGTTGGGATGCAGGAAACCGAAGTTGC
>Ga0316202_10002372_pt1 | contig 12537 bp, 19 predicted proteins | sample 3monrhotite_MG_FD_204934 | JGI IMG/M metagenome (GOLD analysis project Ga0316202, IMG submission 204934) | Microbial mat bacterial communities from mineral coupon in-situ incubated in ocean water Damariscotta River, Maine, United States -... | ecosystem: Environmental > Aquatic > Marine >... | reverse complement strand
GCAGACTAACTATCCGCAGATCAAGCGTCCTCTTGGCGCGCTGCAATAGAATCCGTCAACAATTCCTCCGCGCGATCGCGTGCGGCGCTGTCGGGTAGCTTGAGTGCGCGTGCGAGCGCTTTGCCGATCAGGGCATCTCCCAGCGCGAGCAAAACCAGCGTCAGCGTATTCTCGTGCATGGCCAAAACGCCGCCATGATCATCCGCCTCTTCGGGAGCGAGCTCGTCGACCAGCTCGTGAATAGTCTCGATTATCGGGTCGAGCGCATCCTCATTTCCCGTCAGAAGCATCCAGCTTGCCAATCCGGCTGCTCCTTCCTTGTCGAAAGCATCAAATGCAAGATCGACCACTTCGCGTGGACTGCCGAGCCCTGCCCGGCTGGCACGCACGGCATCCTTGATCGTCTCACAAACGGTCTTTGCGAGATGCGCAGCGAGCGCCTTTTGCAGACCAGAAGCTGACCCAAAATGGTGCAACAGATTTGCGTGTGTGCGGCCGACGCGCGCTGAAACGGCCTTCAACGTGACCGATTGCGGTCCTGTCTCGATCAAAAGCGCCCTTGCCGCCTCGAGTGCGGAATTGCGTGATTCTTCAGGAGTTAACCGTTTTCGGGTTGCCATCGATTCCTATGCCTAATAGATTCTTAATTATGAACGAGCAAACAAGCTTCGACCTAGAGCGCACCGAGCCACTAGACAAGTCGGCAACCGCAATCGGCAGCTCTACCCCTGCAGAGCACGAGCTGATCGTGCGCGACCGGCGCTTTGACCGCAAGGCCATCGTCCCGCGTTGGTGGCATTCGAATGATCCCGTTGCGACCGCTTGGTACAACTCGGTTTCCGCCAGCCTGCCGCGCGGCGAGGCATTCTTTATCGACACAATGCGCATGTTTCGCGATCAGGTTCCGCCCAAGATCGCAGAAGAAATGAAAGCGTTTTCGACACAAGAGATCAATCACACGCGCGAGCATGTTGCGTTCAACAGACTGGTTTCTGATCACGGCTATAATGTCGAGAGTATCGATCAAGGAATTCAGACGATGCTCGAATTGACCGAAGGACGCCCGAAAGAGTTCAATCTCGCGATCACCATCGCGCTTGAACATTTCGCCGCGATTATCAGTCACCACTTGCTGTCCGATCCGGCCTATCTGGATGGCGCCGACCCCGTTGCGGCCGATATCTGGCGTTGGCACGCGACCGAAGAGATCGAACATAAGGGCATCACTTACGACGTTTGGTTGCATGCAACCAAAGATTGGAGCCGTTGGAGACGCTACCGCGTGAAAACGCTGATCGCGATGCTGATAACCAAGAAGTATTTCGGAAACCGTATCCGCGACGCCATCGGATTGCTTGAGCAAGACGGATTTACGCGGCGGCAGGCCAAGTGGAAACTTTATGCATTTCTTTGGTGGAAGCCGGGTATGATGCGGCGGATGTTCGGTGCGTGGGCCAAGATCCTGATGCCCGGATTCCATCCTTGGAAGCTCGATGACCGGGCGCTGATCAACAAGCCCGACAGCCCCTATGCCGATGCGGTAATGCCCGCGGAGTAATCGCACTTACTACCGGCAATGGCTTATTGACATCAATGTAAGTAACGCCTATTTACATTGATGTTAGTAACCAACGGAGCATGCCGTGAACGCGCCTGCAAATATCAAACTCGACGAGAATTCCGCCAACCCTACCCCCGAAGATCTCGACATCGTCGTGAGGGATGAACGATTCAATCGCGATGCTACGCCAAAGCGCTGGTGGGCCGGTGACGCATTCGGCACCGCATGGCATAATGCTCTGTCAGCCACTTTCCCGCGCGGCGAGGCTTTCTTCATAGAGGCTGTTAAGGCGCATCGCGACGGTGCCTCACCCAAGCTCGCGGCAGAAATCCGCGCTTTTGTGAAGCAAGAAATCAACCACACGCGCGAGCATATTGCGTTCAACAAGCTCGCTGAAAACGCCGGCTATGATATCGCCAAGATCGATCAGCGTGTGAAGGAAATGCTCGAATTGACCAAAGGCCGTCCGGCAATTGCCAATCTTGCTGTTACGATGGCTCTCGAGCATTACACTGCGATGATGGCGCACGAATTCCTCGCCAACCCCAAACATTTCGAAAATGCCGATCCCGAAGTGCGCGACATGTGGCGCTGGCACGCAGTCGAAGAAATCGAGCACAAGGGCGTCGCTTACGACACTTGGCTCCACGCGACCAAAAATTGGTCAGCCTGGCAGCGCTGGAAGGTCCGGAGCCTGGTCATGTTTTCGGTAACAGGACGCTTCTTCAAAAACCGCTGGGTGGATTCGATAAACCTGCTCGCGCAAGATGGCATCACTGGCTGGAAAGCGCGTTGGGGACTGTTCAAATATTTGGCAGTTACGCCGGGCGTTGTTCGCCGGATATTCCCTGCGTGGCTGGCTTACTTCAAGCCGAGTTTCCACCCGTGGGATCACGATGATCGTGAGCTAATCAAGATCTATGAAGGCGAATTCAGCGACGCGCTGATGCCGGCTGAGTAAAATGCTCTATCTTTAGATTACAAAGCGGGCGGCCCGATCAGGCCGCCCGCAATGATTCTGTAGGGATGCTACCCAGACATAGAGCGTAATCGGTCGCCTCCACCGCCTGACCGCGGCCAAGGCTCATGCGCTTGGCACTCTGCCCCGTCGGCCTAAAGCCAAGTTTGCGTAGCACCCGGCCCGATGCCGGATTGTCGACATAGTGACTTGCGAGGATTTGGCTGTGGCCCATCATCTGCGCCATCTCCAACGCGGCCTGCCCCGCTTCGGTCGCATATCCCTTCGACCAATGCGGCCGCGCGATCCAATAGCCGAGCTCAATTTCGCCCTCATGAGGATCAATCCCGATACAGCCGACCAGTTCGGCACTTTCGGGAATTGTGATCAACCACGTAGGGCTTGCCGGATCATGCGGCCGCGTTGCAAAATCGCGCGCATGTTCACGCTGATAGGGCCATGGTGCGCGCGCAAGATTGCGCACGACGCCCTCGTCGCAAATTCCATTGTAGATCGCTTGCCAGTCTTCGGGCCAGATAGGCCGCAGAAACAGCCTTTGGGTGCGATGGAACACAGGTATTCTCCTCAAGGTCCCGCACCAGTCCGATAGACCCGATGCGTGACATTCCCGTTGCAGCGAAAGGGATTTTCGCCAGTTAGAGAGGGAGAAACAACAAGAGGGAGACCGGATGATCCGATCTCCCTCTGGAGTTGCCGATGTTTCGGCGGACCATCCTGCTGGATAGTCCTGTCAGTGAACTATCCGATTATTCGGCGGCTTGCGCCATCATGTCCACGGACACATATTTGCGACCTTGTTTGCCGCCGTGGAATCGCACACGTCCGCCTTCGAGAGCGAATAGGGTGTGATCCTTGCCCATCCCGACATTTGCGCCCGGATAGAACTTGGTCCCGCGCTGACGCACGATAATGTTGCCTGGAATAACTTCCTGGCTGCCGAATTTCTTCACACCAAGGCGGCGACCTGCTGAGTCGCGACCGTTGTTGGATGAACCACCTGCTTTTTTATGTGCCATTGTTTGTGATCCTTACTTCTTGTCAGCTTTTTTAGCGGCAGGCTTCTTCTTTGCAGGAGCCTTCTTCGCTGCTGGTTTCTTGGCTGCGGCAGCCTTCTTGGGTGCAGCTGCCTTCTTGGCCGGAGCTTTCTTCTCAGCTGCTTCTTTCTTAGGCGCGGCCTTCTTGGCTGCAGGCTTCTTAGCTGCTTCCTTCTTAGGCGCTGCTTTCTTTTCTTCAGCTGCTTCCGTCTTAGGAGCAGCCTTCTTAGCAGGAGCCTTCTTGCCAGTGCCAACGTCCGTAATGCGCAGAAGCGTCATCATCTGGCGGTGACCAGCTTTGCGGCGATAGTTGTGACGGCGGCGCTTCTTGAAAACGACAACCTTCTCGCTTTTCGCTTGTGCAATAATCTCGGCCGAAACCGATACTTTCGAAGCGTCGGCAATCGAATCACCTTCGCCAGCGAGAAGAACGTCACCCAGAGTGACGGTATCTCCGGCCTCGCCAGCCAGCTTCTCAACTGCGATTTTGTCTCCTGCGGCAACCCGGTATTGTTTGCCGCCAGTGCGCACTACTGCGAACATGGTCTTGTCACTTTCAATTTAATTGCTGTGCCGCTCTCATCATCAAAAACGGCGCGCCCGATGAACCGCCAAATAGGCAGCCCCCCGGAAAGAAAGGAGCCGTTAGGCGAAAGGTCGGTTCAAGTCAACGTTCTGCCGCGCGGTTTTTTGGCGAAATTCCGCCTTTCGCTGGAAAGCCGAACACACCATGCTAAAGGACAGCCATGCAACGCCTTTCCAACGCTGTCGTCTTGCTGACTATACCCGCATTGTTAGCGGCCTGCGCAGCATCGAGCGACAAATATCCAACGCTCGAGATTCGCGAGGCAGAACGTGTCACGGGGACATTCGATGTTCCTTCGTCGGTAAAGCCCTCGCCTCTGCAAGAAAGCGTCGCCATTAGCCTGCCGGAGATCGAGACGGCGGCAAGAGCTTCTCATGCCAAATTTATCGGCACAGCGCCGGCAACGCGCAGCGCGATTGATGCCGCGCAAGGCACCGACTATGACAGCAATGATTGGGCAGTTGCTCAGATCGCCCTGGCAGATCTCGAATCGCATCGCAGCGATACGGCAATTGCCTTGGCCGAACTGGATCTTCTCTTCGCGCAATCGACGCTTCGCTTTGAGCAACGCCAGGCGATCGCTGCGGCGATAGTAGTGGTTGAAGAACTGGTCACCGAAGAGGATTTGGTCTTGTCGCAGCTCAGAGCTGCAATCGCGCAATGAACCTCGCCTGCGCCTCCTGCCCCGTTCGGGACAAGGCCGCATGTTCGGTGCTGTCTATTGACGAGCGCAACGCTTTGGCAAAGGCCGGACGCACCATATCCCTTAAACGCGGTGAAACTCTGTTCCACGCTGGCGATACCAACGCGCTATGCGCGACGCTAACCTCGGGCGCACTCAAGGTCCGAAGCATCGATCAAGACGGAAGCGAGCGTATCTTGGCGCTTGTCCATCCGGCCGGATTTGTCGGCGAGATGTTCCGCCCATTTGCCGATTATGATGTGGTTGCTCTGGGAGCAAGCGAGCTTTGTGTCTTCTCTCAGCCAGCGATGACCGAGGCATTGGACGCATACCCTTCGCTCACCAAAGCGCTGTTCCGACGTTCACAGGAAGATTTGCACGAATCGCGGGCATTGCTCGAGCTATCGGGCAAAGCGAGCGCGGCGCGCAAGGTTGCCACGACTGTCGCTTCCTTCGCTCAAGCAGCCAGCGATTCGCCCTGCCATCCTGCGCAAACCTTCAACCTTCCGCTCAGCCGCGGAGAGCTCGCCGATTTCCTCGGCCTGACAATCGAAACTGTCAGCCGTCAGCTTTCCCGGCTGGAACAAGACGGTGTTATACGGAAAAATGGAACGCGCGGGATCGATTTGCTTGACCCCGCGCGTTTGCAGCTGGTCAGCGATCAGGGCTACTGATCGCACCCTCTCCGGTCAGACCAATGCTGCGATACTGACAATTGCCAAACCCCAAAGAGCGATTACCAGAGGCCGCGTTGCCGGATGATCCAGCAAGTCTCGTGCGATTTCTCTAGGCATAGTCTGCTCCTTCAATGCGGATCTTATGCTTGAAGAGGGAACGAAAGGCTTTGACCACGATCAATGATTCGAAAATTATCGTCAACCGGTTTGAACGCGCTAACTGAGCGGAAGATATTGCCCTGTTATGCCCGGTGCACGCTGCAGATAATCGCATGTCGCGGCAATCCGGGGCTCATTGCCGGATGACACGAAGTTTACCCGTTTGGGGGCGAATTCTCTGGCCAGATCGCGCGCGGTTGAACGGCGCCAGTCGGTGTGATGCGAATCCGCTTCAACCAATATGACAACCACGCTTTCGTTGTCTGCGAGCAAGTCCTGCACTTTAAGCAAATATTCGGCGTGAAACCGCGCCGCAGCCTCGAGCGGCGAATCTGGAAGTGGATCGATGCGGAGAACCTCTTGCACGGTGGTCAACGCCGCTCGCGGGTAAGAGTTACACCAATCTTCTCATTCGCCTCGGCAATTGCGAGCTTCACGATCTTGACCGTGATCGCTTCGACGCGATCATCCTGCAGGAACAAGGTCTCGCAAATGTGGTCGGCAACGGCTTCAATCAGTTTGAAATGGACGCCTTCGGGCAAGGCATCGGTGGCTGCGAATTTGAGGTCCATATAGTTTTTACTGGCCTCGAGCGCGGTGTCTGGCTCGTAACGATCCTGCACCTTCAGCTTGACCTGAATCGTGATCCGCAATGGCTGCGGCTTGCCCGTCTCTTCAGAATAGATGCCCGTAAGGACATCATGCTCGAGATCGGCAACTTCCAAGATCAGCGAATCAGCCATGCGGTGTCCCTACCCCTTATTTGACCAGCGCGCGAAAATGGCAGTTGGCAGCAAGCGCCCGTCAGCCCCTTCCTCGCGCACCGAGAGATCGCCATGCTCGATCGTTCCGGGCAAATCGACAAATTTTTCCGCCAGCAATCCGGCCAGTGCCAGGCTCGACATGCGAACAGCGTAGACAGTCAGAAACAGGAAACGGCTGTCTTCATCGAGCAGGTCGCGGCAATCGGAGACCAGGCCAGGCAGCCCCTCTTCCAGCCGCCAGGTCTCATTCTTTGGTCCGCGGCCGAACTTGGGGGGATCGAGAATAATCCCGTCATAGCGCCGCTCGCGGCGAACCTCGCGCGCGGTGAATTTGCCTGCATCATCGACCAACCATCGGATCGGGCGGTCCTCCATCGCCGACAGGGCAACATTCTCCCGCGCCTGCGCGACCGACTTCTTCGAAGCGTCGACATGGGTCACCGGTCCGCACTCGGACAGCGCCAGCGAACCAACGCCGGTATAGCCAAACAAATTTAGTGTCTGGGCATCGGGCTTACCCTCGAGCTGACCGCGCATCCAATCCCAGACTGGAGCCATATCGGGAAAGAACCCGAGGTGTCGAAACGGCGTGCATTGAGCTGTGAACTTCACATCGCGCCAAGCCAGTGGCCAGCCATTCTCGGGAACAGGCCTATCGTAGTGCCAGCGCCCACCGCCATCGAGGTCGGATCCCGGAATGAACTCGCCATGCGCGTCCCAATCCGAAAGGCGCGGCTGCCACATTGCCTGCGGCTCCGGACGAATAAAGCGATAGCCGCCGTAACGCTCCAGCTTGCGGCCGTTCCCGCTATCGACAAGGCCGTAATCGTCCCAGCTTGCGCCCGAGAGAATTGCTGGCTGCTCGACGAGCTTTGCCATCAGCGCGACTCCGCAGCGCGATCGGCGACGTAACCAGCGATTGAATCGTAATCACCCGCCAATGTATCAAACCGCTCTTCTCGCGAGAACAGGTCGCCGACGCGTCCGGGCAAATGCGGACGCAAGCCCGTCGCGCGCTCAACCGCATCGCCGAACTTGGCCGGATGAGCGGTAGCCAGCGTCACGATCGGAATATCGCTCGCGATTTCTGACTCAAGCGCAGCATGCAGGCCGATCGCCGTATGGGGATCGATGATTTCACCGGAATTCTCCGAGGCCCAACGCATTGCGCGGAACATTGCATCGGAATCCGCACGCGAGCTGGTAAACAATTGAGCGGCACCCTCTCGCTGCGAGTTGGTCAGCTGCATCGCCTTGTTCTGTTCGAAGCTACGCATCTGCTCAGCCAGTGCCGAGCCGTCGCGGCCGCCGCAATCAAACAGCAGCCGCTCGAAATTTGAGCTGACCTGAATGTCCATAGACGGGGCGGCGGTTGGCGTGACTTCACCGGTTGAATAATCCCCATCAGTCAGAGCGCGGTGAAGGATGTCGTTGACATTAGTGGCGACGATCAACCGCTCGATCGGCAGTCCCATTTGTGACGCGACATAGCCCGCGAACACATCGCCAAAATTGCCCGTAGGGACGCTGAAGGCCACTTTGCGGGCAGGAGCGCCCAATTGGAGCGCCGCTGCGAAATAATAGACCACCTGCGCCATCAGCCGCGCCCAATTGATGGAGTTGACCGCACCGATGCGAAAACGAGAGGTCATCGCATCATCGTTGAACATCCGCTTCACGCTCGCCTGCGCGTCGTCAAAACTGCCATCAATGGCAATGTTGTGCACATTGGGTGCAAGAACTGTGGTCATCTGACGCCGCTGAACATCACTGATCCGTCCATCAGGATGAAGCATGAAGATGTCGATCCGCTCCCGCCCTGCAACCGCGTCAATTGCCGCGCTGCCGGTGTCGCCACTCGTCGCGCCGACAATCGTCAGATGTGCATCGGTGCGAGAAAGGAACTTTTCGAACAACAACCCAAGCATTTGCAGGGCGACATCTTTAAACGCCAGTGTCGGGCCGTGAAACAGCTCAAGCAGCCATTGCTGCTCGTTAAATTGCTTCAGCGGGGTGACTGCGGAATGGGCAAAGCGGCCATAGGCGGCGTGACACATCTCGCCCAGTTCTTGCTCAGACAATGTGTCGCCAACAAAGGGCTGCATTATCCTTACCGCCAAATCGGCATAGGATAGGCCAGCCAGATCGGCGATCTCCGCTTCAGAAAAGCGAGGCCAGCTTTTGGGCAGATAAAGGCCGCCATCGCTCGCCAGCCCGGCAAGCGTGACCTGTTCGAAATCGAGCGTCCCACTTTTGTGGTCTTGGGCGCTGCCGCGGGTCGAAACATATTGCATCACCAGCGCGCCTAGCCGCGCGGCGTTTCAAGGGCAAGCGAGTGCAACTAACGCGCAGTATGGTTCTGCTTTGCGCCCTCCTCCAAATCCACTTTGAGCTTTGCCAATGCGCAAGAGGCAGCAGCGGCGTGAGGACCGATCCATCGCTGGTGGATCATCTCTATCGGCATGGCATCATTCTGCGCGAACAATGCATAAAGCCTGATCTCCAGGCCAAGGCGTCCTTGCTAACTAATTCGCTTCGCGTCGCCGCAATGCAATGATGTAAATAATCAGTGCGGTCAGCGCGAAGAAGAACCACTGTCCGGCATAAGCTAAATGATTGTTGGGAAGGTTGCGCGGATCGGGTCGCGCAAGCTGCTGCAAGCCAAATGTCGGCGGTGACGCAACCAGCCTGGCCCCAGTTTTTGACGGAGCCACATAACCCGTTACCGATCCGCCTTTCCACAAGGTGTCAAAAGGCCGCGCAGTCCAGCCAAGCATGATCTCGGCCTCTCCTCCACCGGCAAGCTTGCACCGTGCAATTTGCGCCAAGCCGCTGGTGCCTTTCGGATCGCGTGCTGCTGTGCTCCGGGTTGAAAGGACTCTGGTGCAATTTACTTCACTCCGGCGATAAAGCGCTTTGTCCATGTCAGCCTCTGAACGGGGGAATGGCACGAGATCGGTCTGCCCGCGCACCGCCTCGTAACGCGCAACCATCGCGTTTTTCTCATCCGCGCGTTCCAATTGCCAGATCCCAAGCATGACCATGATTACAACTGCCACCGCGACCGCGATGGTCGGGATCAAAGGAATGTTCTTTAGGCTCACTTCTTACGCCCAGCCTCTCCCGCCTCGCGCGCGTATTCTGCGTATAGCAGCGCAGCCTTTGCTGCTCTCAGCCCAACGATTACCAGAATAAATGTGATCGGAATCCAAAGCATCGCATGGACCCAGATCGGCGGCGCAAATGAAACCTCGAGCCACAATGCGAGGGCGACAACGATGGCACCGATAATAAGGGTCAAGAAGCCCGCCGGACCATCGCCGACGTTGAACTTGGACAGATCAAGCTGACAGTTTGAACATTCGGGCGCGAATTGAGCGACGCCATCAAACAGCGTCTTTGCACCGCAACGCGGACACAAACCGAAAAGGGCAGCCTCGGCGATACCGGGCTGCCCTTTCTTTTCGGGATCATCGGAAGCCATTAGTGGATCGCAGCGCCCCAGCCGCCCCAAACATAGACGACAACAAAAAGGAACAACCACACGACGTCAACGAAGTGCCAATACCAAGCGGCCGCTTCGAAACCGAAATGCTGGCGGGGAGTGAAGTGCCCTTTGTAGCTGCGGAACAGGCAGACGATCAGGAAGATTGTGCCGACGAGAACATGGAAGCCGTGGAAGCCGGTCGCCATGTAGAATGCCGAGCTATAGTTGCTCTCACCAAAGCCGAAACCGGCGTGGCTATACTCATAGGCCTGAACCGCAGTGAACACTGCACCGAGCAGGATGGTAGCCCAAAGGCCCTTCTTCAGCCCTTCGCGATCACCGTGGATCAGCGAATGGTGGGCCCAAGTGACCGTTGTTCCCGAACACAGCAGGATAAGCGTGTTGAGCAATGGAAGGTCGAAGGCATCAAGCACCTCAAGACCCTTTGGCGGCCACTGTGCAATCGCTGCAGCACCGTCTTCGCCGAAGCGCGTGAGCACTGCGCCGTCAACATATTCAATTGGCTGCGGGAATAGCGAGAAGTCGAACCAGCTCCAGAACCAGCCAACAAAGAACATCACTTCAGATGCGATGAACAGGATCATGCCATAACGCATATGCAGCTGAACAACCGGCGTGTGATCGCCGCCTTCGGCCTCGCGCACAACATTGGCAAACCAGCTGAAGAACGTCGCGATCAGTCCGGCGATACCGAGACCAAGGACAATCGCCCATGCATTGGGAAAGGATTCCTTATGCATCATCAGGACCATGCCCGAGGTGAATGTAAGCGCCGAAGTCGCGCCGATCAGCGGCCAGATATCGGGTTCTAGAATGTGGTAGTCGTGGTTCTTAGCACCAGCCATGATTTCTCTCGTCCTAATCGGGCCAATCAAATGCGTAAACGCAAGGCAGCCCTTAATGCTCTAACGGCGCAAGGTCCAGCCTTACGCAGTGGTTATTGGGCAGGTTCTCCCGCCTTATGAAACGTATAACTCAGCGTGATTTGCTCAACGTCCTTGGCATTTTCATCCTCAAGGATCGCCGGATCGACAAAATACAGCACCGGCATGCGTATTTCTTCGCCTGGTTGCAGAGTTTGTTCGGTGAAACAGAAGCACTGAATCTTGTTGAAATATTTGCCCGTCTGTTCCGGCTCGACATTGAAAGTCGCTGCGCCCGTAATCGGTACGCCGCTGTCGTTGCGGGCGGTATAGAAGGCGATGTCGCGCTGGCCGATCTGGATCGTGTCGGTCACCTGCTCGGGCTCGAAGGTCCAGGGAATATCGCGCGCGGTTGAACCATCGAAGCGGATCGATATTGTCCGTGCACCGGCGCTTTGAGCAAACCGCTCGGCCATTTCGGCATCACTTTCGCTGGCTTTCTGCGTTGTCCCGCCAAAGCCGGTTACGCGGCAGAACAGATCATACAACGGCACTGCGGCATAGCCCAGACCGAGCATTGCCAAGGCACCAGCGAAAGCCAGCATACCGGTTTTCAGATTTCGCTGATCAAGGGTTGCTGCGGCCATTCTTAGTCACCCATGCGGACGATTGTGATGGCATAAAAGAGAACCACGAAGAACATCAGAACTCCGCCAACCACCCAGTTGCGGCTTTTCTGGCGGCGCCGATATTCGGCTTCATCTTGAGGTGTCATGCTGTCACTCCTGGAATTGGCCAGCCCTGATAATCGGCGATCCGGTCTATTACCAGAACACCAAACAGCGCAAAAAGATAGATGATGCTAAAGGCGAACAGGCGCTTCTCGGGCTTCATCGCATCTTCCTCTTGCGAGCGACGCATCGCTACAGGCAAGGAAAGCGCGAGAAAAATCAGACTGAGCGCAAGCGCGATAATCCCGTAAAAGGCTCCCGTCCCTCCGACGAACCATGGCGACGCGGCAAGCGGGACCAGCAGGATACTATAGATCAGGATCTGCTTACGCGTCGAAGCTTCGCCTTTGACCACCGGCATCATCGGAATGCCCACTTTCGCGTAATCGCTCTGCACAAACAGGGCGAGCGCCCAGAAATGCGGCGGTGTCCACATGAAGATGATCGCGAATAGCAATATCGGCATCATCGTAATGTCACCCGTTACAGCGACCCAGCCGATCATCGGGGGAAATGCTCCCGCTCCTCCGCCGATAACGATGTTCTGCGGTGTGTTGGGCTTGAGCCAGATCGTATAAACGACCGCGTAATAGATGATCGCGACGGCCAATATCGATGCCGCAAGCCAACCGACAGCCAAGCCCATAATGCCGACCGAGGCAGCCGAGATCAGAATGCCGAAGTTTCTCGCATCCTCGCGTGCCATCCTGCCGGCAGGGAGCGGACGCTTGGAAGTGCGCTTCATCCCGGCATCGATATCGGCTTCCCACCATTGATTTAGCGCCGCCGAGCCGCCCGCACCGATGGCGATGCACAGCACAGCAGTGAAGCCGATAACCGGATGAATCGAACCCGGCGCTGCGAGCAGCCCGCATAATCCTGTGAAAATGACCAACCGCATCACACCCGGCTTGGTCAGCGCGAAGAAATCGCGCCAATCGGTCGGCATGATCGGCCTAGGGGAGGTTGAAGAAGTGGTCATCGATCAAACGC
>Ga0316202_10002370_pt1 | contig 12538 bp, 10 predicted proteins | sample 3monrhotite_MG_FD_204934 | JGI IMG/M metagenome (GOLD analysis project Ga0316202, IMG submission 204934) | Microbial mat bacterial communities from mineral coupon in-situ incubated in ocean water Damariscotta River, Maine, United States -... | ecosystem: Environmental > Aquatic > Marine >... | reverse complement strand
CGCTGGGCGGCGTTGATGGCCTGCAGCGCGGCGGTCGCGTCCGTGTTCAGGGCCGCGATCTGCCGGGCCGCCTCCTCGTCGTCGAGCCCAGCCGACTCGACCGCTGCGATCGCCGCGGCGAGCTGGTCCTTCACCGCGCCGGCCTGATCGTCGAAGCGGGCGACGAGGGCCGTCCAGTCAGGGGAGGCCTGCACGGCGGCGATGTGGTCGCTCTTCATCGCCGCGTGGTCGGCCTCGATCTGCGCCACGATGGCGTCGATCTGCTCGCCGAGGGCCTCGCGCTGCACGGCGTCCATCGGAGCACCGGTGATGAGGGCCTGGAGGTCGGCCGCCTTGTCGGTGAGCGTGTGAGCGCCCTTGAGGGTCTCCAGGCCGGCGTGGGCCTGCACGGCGATGCCGCAGATCGCGCCGCAGAAGTACGCGGTGGGGGCACACTTCCCGAACGCGCCGGTGTCGTTACCAGAGGTGATGACCGCGGTCTGGCCGATGTCGGTCAGCTCGGCGTCGCTGATGTCGCTGGTCGCCTTCGTCAGCCGCGCGTACATCTCCTCGTACTGCGCAAGCTCGTCGCCGTCGCTGTCGCCCGCGCGGACCCGCTCGATGAAGCTGTCGAGGGCGCCCTGGACCTGCTGGCACAGCGCGTCGATCGCGTCGTCGTTGAGCGGCTGCTGCGTGAGCAGCTCCCGGAGCTGCGCCGCCGCGCCCTCGAGGCCGTTGATGGAGCCCAGCTCGGCGAGCGCGCCGCGGATGTCGGTGTTCCCGATCCGGATCGCGTTGACGGTGCCGTTGGACTGCCGCAGAAAGACCTTCTGGGAGTCCGGGATGGGCTTGAGCAGGTCCCCCAGCGCCTCGCCGGAGCGCTCGGTCCAGGTGCTCATCGCCGCCGTCATCACCGCGCGGCTGATCGCGCCGGTGGTCTTCTCGACCGCGTCCTCGGCGGTGATGTCGAGCGCCTCGCCGGTCCGCGGGTCCTTGGTGGTGCCGTCGACGTCGGTGGTCAGGCTGCGGAGCGTGCCCTCGGGCAGGTCGTTGACCAGCGGCAGCAGCTCGTCCTGGCCGTCGACCTTGCCGGTGTAGAACGGCTCGGTGGTCGGCTCCCAGGTCAGCGACCAGTCCTTGTCCGGGTCGGCGTAGCCGAGCTTGACGCTGATCTTGGCCTTGCCCTTGTAGTAGGCGACCAGGTCGCCATTGGCGTACTTCGCCCAGAAGCCGTCGCGGGCGAGGGCTGCGTAGATGTCATCCTCGGTGGGGATGGCCGGCGGCTTGATGCCGAGGTCCATCGTGCGCTCGAGCTTCTTCTTGGTCAGGTAGGGGCTGCTGATCTCGACCATGTAGTTGTGCTGCGTGGTCTCGGGCATGTCCTTGACCCGGAGCTGCGCGAAGGCCCACTCGGCGACGTTGAGCTGGCCGGTGCCGTCGTGCCAGCGCAGGCCGCTCTCGAGCATGTGGGGGACCGCGAGATCGATAAACTGCATCTTGTACTGCAGGAAGCTCATCTCGCCCGAGACCTTGCCGTCGCCGACCTCGATGATGTAGGCGTCGTGCATCATCTCGTTGAGGAGCGCGAACTCCTCGTCGCTCCCGGCGGCGTTGAGCCCCGCGGCGAGGTCGCGGAACGAGACCGGCGGCTCGGTGCCCGGGACCAGCTCGTCAGAGCGGTCGAACTGGAGGTTGGTCGCCGAGGCCGGCCCGCGGCGGGTGGTCCGCTGGGACACGCCGCCGCCGTCGAGGCTGAGGTCCAGGTCCGCGCTGTCGAGCCCGCTCGACGGGTTGCGGAGGTGCAGGTCGAAGCCCTGCGTCACAGCGTCGACGAGCACGCCAGCGATGTAGGCCCGCCCCTCAGGGGTGATGCCGTCCTCGGTGAGGATCTCGTCGCGGACGACCAGCATGCCACCGGCGTCGAGGGTAAATGCCTGGTCCAGCCCGAGCGCCGACATCGCGTCGCCGTCGAGGACCACGCGCTCGCCGTCGCGGGTAAAGAAGACCTCGTCGCCCGAGATGACGCCGTCGAGCTGCGTGTCGGGGCTGCGGAAGATCTCCTGCTGCTGGAGCAGCCAGGTGCTGAGCGAGGCCTGGGCCTGCTCGACGGTTCCAAGCTGCTCCGGCGAGAGGTTGGCCTCTCGGAGCGCCTCGCGCACCTCGGCGGTCAAGTCGACCTCGGCCTCCTCGCTGATCCCGAGCTGGCCGCCGAGCGCGTCGTCCCAGCCCTCCAGCTCTGCCAGCCAGTCAGACAGCGCCCGGCCCGAGACCGACGCGTCCTCCTCGCTGGAGACAAAATGGGCGTCAATTGCCTGGAGAGCAGCGTCGACCAGCGCACCCTCGGAGGCGTAGCGGGCGCTCAAGACCTCCAGGCGCGGATCGTCGGCGTCGGCGCCGTCCTCGGTCCACGCAGACAGCAGCGCCTGCGTCTCGGCGGCAGAGGCCGCGTAGGCGGCGAGCGGCCCGGCGAGGTCCACCGCCTCCGGGGCGTCGTCCTCGGGCGCCGCGTCGACATCGATGGCGTCTTCGTCGCCGTTTGAGACGAGGGACTTCCCGATCAGCTTCTTGAACTTCTTGAGGGAGCGGGCAAGCTGGGACTCGCTGAGCCCGCGCTTGATGTCGACGCTGAAGATCAGCCCCTTCTGGTCCCGCGTGACGGTCCCGGCGCACATCCGCGACTTGCGGCCGACCTGATACTCGTCGTCGTCGAACGCCTCCAGGGTGCGGTTGACCTTCTTGACCGTCGAGAACTTTGTGGGCTGGCGGATCTTCCGGTCAATGTGGAGGATCTGGCTGTCCGACTCCTTGTCGGCGACAAAGTAGAAGGCCCGATTCCGGTCGGCCTCGATCATCTTGGCATTCTTCTTGAGCAGTACCCGGTGGCGCGGATGCATCCGTCTCCCCTACGTGCAAAGCGTGGATCGAAGACAGGATACCGCAGAGGGAGGCACCGAGTGTGTGCATTCTGGGTGTCAGCTCTGCACCCCGCTGCGCACTTCTGCTGGATGGTTTCTCTCCATAGGTGGCGTATATAAACTGTTTTGGGGGATACCTCTGTTTCACAGAGGAGGTGCGAAGATGACACGGTTTCTGATCCCAGGGCTGCTGCTCCTGGGCTGCCGCGGCGAAGCCCCCGACATGCTCGAAGACATCGCCCAGTACCACCTGACCGCCTACGACACCGTCGATGCCTTCGGCGAGGGCGCGCTGGTCATCGGTGGCCCGGGCGCGCTGGCCGGAGAGGCCGCCCTGGACATCGTCAGCGACGGCAGCTCCACTGACATCGTGGTCGCCTACGCGGACGCGGGCCTCAGAGACGGCGCCCGCTGGTCCGGAGACAGCCACTGGACCGTCGCGTCCAGCGAGCACACCCTGGCCGGCGAGCTGATCATCGATGGCGAGGCGCTGGACCTCGCGCTGGAGATGTGGCCGGAAGAAGACGGCGCCGGGCGGATCGCCTGGCGTGGCGCTGGCACCCTCGGCGGTGAGGTGCTCGACGGCGTCGAGCTGGGCGTCATCCGCGAGCCCGACACCGAGGACTCCTGGGACGACTGCCGGGCCGCGGTGGGCGTCGACTGCGACTGACGGCTACGGAGGCGTCGACTGGCCGGCAGAGTCGTCGCCCCAGCAGACCGCGCGGCCGATGCTGTCGAGCGCGCAGGTGTGCTCGCTGCCCGCAGAGACCGTCAGATAGTCGGTGTCGTCGGGGGCGCCCGAGACCTGGCCCTCGCCGTTGTCGCCCCAGCAGGTCACCCGGCCCTCGGCCTTTGTCAGCGCGCAGTTGTGGTTCTTTCCGACGCTGATCATGGCGTAGGCGTCGTCGTTGGGCGTGTCGAGGACCTGGCCGCCCTCGCTGGGGTCTGACAGGTCGGTCAGGCCCCAACACTCGACACCGCCGGTCACGGTCAGCGCGCAGGTGTGCAGGTAGCCGGAGCCCACGGCGTTGAAGTTGATGCTCTCGGGGGCGTCGGTCTGGCCGGCGTCGTAGGGGCCGCCGTCCGCGGCGCCCCAGCAGGTGATGCCCTTGTTGGTCTGGAGCGCGCAGGTGTGGAACGAGCCCGCCGAGACCTCGGCGAAGCTGCCGCTGGGCACGCCCGAGACCTGGCCGCTCTCGTCCCAGCCCCAGCAGCGGATCGCGCCAGAGGGCGAGACGCCGCAGGAGTGGGCGCCGCCGGCCGAGATGTGGGCGAAGGCGGTCTCGGGGGTCTCGGTGACCTGGCCATAGTCGGCGTCGCTGCCGTCGTCGACGCCCCAGCAGGTCGCGGTGTCGTCCGAGAAGTGCGCGCAGGCGTGGTTGCTGCCGCCGTCGAGCTGCGCCGGCAGGTTCTCGGGCGCGTCCGAGATCTGGCCGAAGTAGTTGCTGCCCCAGCAGACCAGCTCGCCCAGCGTCGAGGCGCCGCAGGTAAAGTAGCCGCCAGCGTACAGCTCGGTGTAGTCGTGCAGGTCGACGCCGTCGCAGTCCTGGTCGATGTCGTCCCAGGCGACCTCGTCGGCGCCAGGGAAGACCGCGTCGTCGTTGTCGTCGCAGTCGACACCGATGACGTAGCCGTCGCCGTCTTTGTCATCTTCGCCGCCGCGGATGGTCAGCGAGATGGCGTCCGAGCTGGACAGCAGCTCCGGATCCTCGACGTGCAGCGTGACGACGTGGGTGCCCGGCGAGAGGCTGGCGACGGCCAGGTAGACGAGGCCGCCGCTGTCGGGGGTCGAGTCGCCCAGCTCGCCGTCGATGTCGCTCTCCCAGCGGGCGAGCAGCGCCTCGACGCCCTGGTCGTCGGCGACCCGGCCCGCCAGCTCGATGAGCTCGCCGGGGTCAAAGGTGGTGCTGTTCTCCGGAGAGGTGATCTGCGCGGCGGGTGGGGTGTTGTAGACCGAGATGGTCTGCTCGGTGCACCCCAGGATCAGGAGCATGCTCGCCCACATCGTCGCCTCTCTGCGTTGAACACCGAGACGATACCCGATCATCGGAGCATGTGGGACAGCTCTGGGGAAGGAGCTCCGCGCCAGGTGTGCGTCTCAAAGAGCCCCGGCGAGCGGGGACCGCGCATCTCGACGCACATCTGGCGCGCGGTGAGCCTCACGCCGACGGCCTGCGGAGCGAGCCCCTCCCAGATCGTGTCCGCGAGCTGCGCGCACAGGCGCTCCTGGAGCTGCGGCTGCTGCGCGAGGTGGGCGAGCACCCTGGGGAACCATCCCAGCCCGGCGATGCGGTCGCTGGGCTGGTACGCGATCGTGCAGTGGCCGAAGAAGGGCAGCAGGTGGTGGGCGCACAGCGAGTAGTAGGGCAGATCGCGCACCACCACCGCATCGCGGGAGCGCGTCGGCAGCGGGTTGAGCGGCGGCGGCGGATCGGTGGGCACGAACGCCGCGAGCATCTTGGTCACCCGCGACGGGGTGGCGGCCATTTCGTCGTCTGGACCGAACCCGAGCCCTCGGAGCGCGGCGTCGAGGTGCTCTTCAGGTGTCACAGCGTGCCTCCAGGCAGGTCGCCTCTTTCTAACCGCCCCGGTCTCACGTGGTCGGTGTTTCAGTGGTGAAAGTGCTGGAATACAATCGTTGAAGCATGGTTTCAGTCGCCGAGGGCCTGGCGTGCGCTCCCCGCTGTGAATGGAGCAGCGCGCTGCTGCGTACCGGTGAGCGGACCCGGACAGGAGCAAGGCATGGAGTTTTTTGACTGGAGCTTGCTGGCCGATCAAGGCGTGGCACTGAGCATGGGCCTCGCCCTGGCGACGACCTGTGGCATCCGTGCCTTCCTGCCGCTGCTGGTCATCAGCATCCTGGCAGCGGTCGGCCAGGTCGAGCTGGGAGAAGGCTTCGCGTGGATGGCGTCCCCGGCGGCCATCCTGTGCTTCTCGACGGCCGTCGTCGCAGAGGTGCTGGCCGACAAGATTCCCGCCGTCGATCACGCCCTCGACGCGGCCGGCGTCTTCGTCAAGCCGGTCGCCGCGGCGGTGGCGACCGCGAGCATGGTGGTGGGCTTCGACCCCCTGCTGGGTATGACGCTGGGGCTGATCACCGGCGGCGTGGCGGCCGAGGGCGTTCACCTCGCCAAGGCCAAGGTCCGTGTGTTGAGCAGCGCCTTCACCGGCACAACCGCCAACCCGATCATCTCGGTGGGCGAGGACGTGGCCGCAGTCGCGGGCGTGACGCTGTCGGTCCTGGTCCCTGTGGTGGGCCTGACGGTGATGCTGCTGCTGGCGGCGTGGGTGCTGTGGCGCCGCCGCCGTCGTCGTCAGGTCGCGCTCGCCTGAGTGGGGGAGGGGAGCGACAGGCGCCGCCGAGAGGTGGCGCCTTCTCTATGTGACAGTGTAATGATGACAGCATGGGAGACGAAAAGAGCGGCTGGACCATCAGCGCCCTCGCAGACGCCGCACGCGAGGCCCTCGACACCCAGGCCCTCGACCAGACCAGCAACCGGGTCCGCGCCGTCCCAGACGTGCGCACCATCCGGTACTACGCCTCAACGGGCCTGATCGACCGGCCGCTGGGGTTCGCCGGGCGCACGGCACTCTACGGAGAGCGCCACCTCGCGCAGCTTGTCGCCATCAAGCGGCTCCAGGCACAGGGCGCCACCCTCGACGAGATCCGCGGGCGGCTCGAGCAGGCCAACCCCGTCGCCGTGCGCCGCATCGCGGGACTCACCGATGCGGTCGCCCCGTCCGAGGCTGCGAAGCCCAGCGAGCGGGGGGAGCGCCGGTTCTGGGGGCAGGCGCCCGCGCCGGTCGAGCTCAACCGGCCCACCGCGCACACCGTGCGCGCAGTCGGGCTCGGGCAGGGGGTCTCCCTGGTGCTGGGCGAAGGGGCGGCGCTCTCTGCCGATGAGCTGGCGTCGATCGCCGCAGCCGCGGTGCCGCTGATGAAGGAGCTGGCCGCGCTCGGCGCGCTCAGTTGACCGCAGAGACCAGCAGCGGGTGCGTCGCCGCGGGCGAGCCGTGGTGCAGCGTCAGGCGCCAGCCGGACGGGGTGCGGACGAAGATGTTGGTCGAGCGGACGGTGCGGATCTGGGGGCCGTGCTCAGAGAGGCTGTGGAGGCGCTCCGTGCAGCACAGCCGCGCAGTGTCACCGGTGATCTCCAGGGTGGTGTCTGAGAGCGTGACCTGCACGAAGCCGCTGCAGGCGAAGGCGGTCTGCCATGACGCGCGCGCGTCTGCCTGGGTGTGGATGGTCGGCCAGCAGGGGTGGACGCTGATGTCGCTGTCTCGGCCAGCCCAGATGCGCTCCATGGCGTCCTCATCCATGGCCTGGAAGGCGTCGTAGAACGCACGGTTCAAGCGAAGGAGTGCGCGGGTGTCGTTGGTCGATGCGGTCGATGTGTCTGGCATGGCACATATGTACCGTGGCCCGCCGAGCAACTTGAGCTGCCGTGCTAGAACAGTAATGCCGATGTGAGGTTGTAATGGGTGACCGGCTGGACCTGCTGCTGTTTCATGCCTACTTCCTTGCCAATGATCCCTTTGAGCAGGAGATCATGCGCCCGTTCCCGCCGTTGGGGATGCAGTACATCGTGGCGTGGCTCAAGCAGCATGGCTTCCCGGCGGTCGACTGGCTCGACGCCACCTTCCTGTCCGGCCCCGACGAGGTCCACGATCGCTTCTGCGACGCAGACCCACGCGTCGTCGGCCTCTACGGGCACACCGTCACCCGGCCGGTCGCCCGGCCGATGGTCGCCCGCTTCCGCGCCGAGGGCCGCCGGGTCATCGCCGGTGGCCCCGACCCGGTCCAGTACGTCGACGAGTACCTCGACGCTGGCGTCGAAGTCATCGTCGTCGGGGAGGGCGAGCAGACCACCACGGCGCTGCTCGGCCACCTGAAGGCCAACCGCTGGCAGTGGGATCCGGCCACGCTGCGGTCGGTGCCCGGTATTATCTTTCGCGACGGCGACGAGCTGGTCCGCACGGCCGCCCGCCCGCTGATCCGGCCGCTCGACCAGATCCCCTGGCCCGAGCGGCGGCACGCGGACCTGTCACGCTACTTCGGCGTCTGGCGCGAGCGGCACGGCGAGACCGCGATGAGCATGGTGACCAGCCGCGGCTGCCCGTACAAGTGCTCGTGGTGCTCCAAGCAGGTCTACGGCGACACCTACCGGCGCCGCTCGGTCGGCGATGTGCTCGACGAGCTGGATGCCATTCGGGGCGACTTTGACCCGGACCAGATCTGGTTCGCGGACGACCTGTTTACGCTAAACAAGACCTGGACCGCCCGCTTCTGCAAGGAGATGGTCCGGCGGCGGAGCACGATCCCGTTCTACATCATCGCCCGGCCCGAGACCCTGACGCCGCGGATGTGCAACGACCTCGCGGCGGCGGGCTGCTACCGGGTGTACGTCTCGGCCGAGAGCGGCGCCCAGCACATCCTCGATGCGATGAACAAGCGCGACCGGGTCGAGGACATCTACCAGGCCGGCGTCAACCTCCGCTGCGCGGGCATCGAGCTGGGCGTCTTCGTCATGATCGGGTATCCCGGAGAGCGGCGCGAGGACATCGACGCCACGCTGCGGATGCTGCACTTCCTGGAGCCCGAGGTCCTGCTGCTCAGCGTCGCCCACCCGATGAAGGGCACCGCCTTCTACGACGAGGTCGCAGACCGCATCGTCCGCCCGGACGGCTGGGAAGAGTCTCACGGCGGCCGGCTGGCCTTCGAGATGGACTACCCCCGGCGCTTCTACGAGGCCGCGCAGCGGATGATCTGGGCCGAGACCGGGCTGGTCCGCAAGCTCCGGCGCGGAGAGTATGACCTGGAGCTGGCGCGGCTGGCGCTCAAGGCGCCCCTCTACCGGGCCGCGACCCGCCTGCTCGCCCAGCCCCAGCGGCGCGACTAAGCCTCGGCCTCTTCGAGGGTCGCAAGGGACTCTTCGAGCAGGTCGCGCAGCGTGAAGCGGCCAAAGTGACGGACCGTCCGCATCTCGGCGCCTTCAAAAAGCTCGTGGATGAGCGAGGGCACCGTCCCTGGCTGGGCCTGGGCGTGCATCGGAAACAGCGTCCGGTCCGCGCACATGACCTGGTAGATCTCGTCCAGGCGTAGCGAGTCGGCCGAGCGGCTCAAGGCAATCCCACCCCGCGCGCCACGCCGCATGGTGATGATCTCCGCTGACTTCAAGGTCTTGAGCACCCGGCGGAGGAAGACCGGGTTGGTCTCCAGCTCCGTCGCCAGGATCTCGCTGGTCAAGCCGTCTGATCGGTCTGCAAGGAGTGTCAAAGCGTGCAAGGCAATCGAGAAGTGTGTGTTCATTGTTCCTATTCTGTGGCGACAATTTTCGTGGCCCCGTTCTCCCACCGGTAAAAATCTGGTGTTCGAGCGCCGACGGTGATGGTCCTGCTGACGGTACTGCCATTTCCGGCAGTCATCTGGATAAAATGATTCCCGTACGTCAATCGAGCATTATGCGGCAACGCGAGCGGAGGCCCACGATCTACACGGACCGTAGCAGATAGTGCTGAACCGGCAAATCGTATCGTCCGCGTCGGTCCCGCTGGTGGCTTCTCGTCCTCAACCACAGCAACGGCTTCCTCTACCGCCACCGCTGGCTCGCTCGCTTCCTGCTCGTCCGGCGCAACCTGCGGCAACGAGGGCTTCGGCGGCTCAGGCCGTGCTGGCTCTGGGCGCACCGGTGCAGGCTCCGGCTCCGGCTCCGGTGCGGGCTCCGGCTCCGGTGCGGGCTCCAGCTCTGGCTCGCTGACTTCCGCCACGGCCAGCGCTGGTGTGGCGGGTTCCTGGTGGGCTGCGGGTGGAGAGAGCAGGGTGTAGAGCCCAGCGCTGGTTCCGGCGAGGCCCAGCATGATGACGAGCCCTGCCACAGCGGCGGAGGCCACGAGGAGCGTCCGGGGGCGTCGTGGGTTCGGGGCTGGTGTGGGCAGGCCGGGTGGGGAGACGGTGGCTGGGGCCAGCGAGAAGGTGATCGGCTCGGGCAGGACGTCTTCGGAGAAGCGGCGGCGGCGGGCCTCGATGAGCGGTGGCACGCTGCGGCGTGCGAAGCGGGCGAGGTTTTCGCCGGGGGCGCCCTCGACGAGGGTGAGCAGGCGGTCGTGCGTCTCGCTGGCGCTGGGGCGCTCGCTGGGCTCGAAGGAGAGCATCTGCTCGATGAGGGCGGCAGCCTGGGCGCACCACGGCTCAGATGGGTCGAGGCGCTGGAGCATCACCCCGACGTGGTCGCCGTAGGCGTTGGGCTCCAGCGGAGGACGCTCGTTGGGCTGGCCGGTCAGCAGCTCCAGGAAGGTGATCCCGAGGGCGTAGACGTCCACGGCGGGCGAGATCTGCTGGTACAGCCACTGCTCGGGGGGGATGTAGCGCGCGGTGCCGTACATGACCGACGAGGTGACGCCTTCGCGGTCGAAGTCCGCGCGGGCGATGCCGAAGTCGAGCACCTTGAGCCCGCCGTGCCGCGACACGAGCAGGTTGGCTGGCTTGATGTCCCGGTGGACGACGCGCAGCGGCTGGCCGGTGCGGTGGGAGCGGTGGGTGTAGGCGGCCTCCAGGGCCGACGCCGCCGCGCAGACGATCTGGGTAGCCGCGCGCGGGGGGATCGGTCCGGCCCGGAGGAGCTGCTGCGCGTCGGCGCCCTCGACGTACTCCATCAGGACCGCCGGGCGTCCCTTGAGGTCGGTGAGGTCAAAGACCTTGACGATGTGGTCGTGGTTGAGCTGCGCGAGCAGGCGCGCCTCGTCCCGCTGCCGGGCGGCGACGTCGTCGACGTCGCTCATCTCGCTGTTGAGGATCTTGACGGCGAGCCGCTGGGTAAAATTGTTGGGCGTGTGGATGTCGGCCAGGAAAACGGTGCCAAACCCTCCCCGTCCGAGGGTGTCGACAAATTCCACTCTGCGATGAGCGCTGCTCATTGCCGTCCTGCGCTGAAACCAACAAGATTTTATCGTCGTAAATCGGTCACTTTCAGTGACAAACAGGCATCATCTGTCTTGCGACGACAGCCCCTGGACCTCAAGTAACACCCGCCAGGTCGGCGTCCCGGCCCCAGGCAGCAGCCCGAGCCCGAGCCCGCCGTGGATCCGCCGCGCGCCGGCGTCAGCGAGCAGCCCGACGATGGCCTCGGCGGTGGCGCCCTGGAGCGGCTCCGGCTGGCGGCGGAGCTGCCCGCCCAGCTCGGTGGACAGCCCCCAGCCGTCTCCCAGCGCCCAGGCCCGGCTGGCGTCCAGGCGGATCAGGTCGTCGAAGCTCTCGGTGCCAGTGTCGGTCGATGGCGTGAGCAGGTACCCGGCGTGCAGCCGCCCGGCGTCGCCACCGACGATCAGGCCCGCGCTGCCGGTGACGGTGCCGTAGCTGGCGAGGCGGCTGGCGTCGCCGGTCGGCAGGCTCGCGCCCAGGCGGGCCGACAGCCACGGCGTCAGGGCGGCCCGGCCGGCGACCGAGAGGTCCCCCACGGCGCTGCCAGGGTCAGACAGCTGCGTGCCGCCGAGGTGAACGTATGCGGGTATCGAGACGGTCAGGTCCCCACCGGGGAGGCCCCAGGCCGCGCCCAGGTGCAGGGCGAGGGCGTCCGAGAGCACCGACTGCTCGGTGCCGTCGGCCGAGAGCTCCGAGATGAGGTTGCGCGCGTAGCTGAGCTGCCCCGCGGCGCTGAAGCCGGGCTGGGCGAGCAGCGCCGGCGTGCGCAGCGTGTCGTCGGAGCCAGCCGGGAGGTGGTGCGGATCGCCCGGCATCGCCGGGGTCGCGCCGAGCGCGGCGGCGGACAGGAGCGCGGCGATCATGGGCCGACCCCCGGCGGGAGCTGGAGCACCCGGCCCTCAGAGGGGATGCCCTGGAAGCCGGTGCGATCGAAGGAGGACAGCCGCCACCACAGACCATCGACCCGGAACGGCAGGAACAGCGCGGAGGGGTTCCAGTCCGTCGTCGGCAGGTTCTGCGTCAGCAGCAGGTCGGTGAAGTTCGGGTCGGTGGAGATCTCGAGCTGGTAGCCGAGGGCACCGGGGGCAGGTGACCAGGAGAACGCGGGGCGGTACAGGACCACACCGTGCAGCGGCGTCAGCGGCTGGCCAGCGTCGGGCAGGCGGGTCGGTGGCTCGGGGGCCTGGCCAGCACGAACGCGGCTGCCCTCGCCGACCTGTAGGCTGACCTCGGTGCCGCCGCCGATGACAGAGACCTCTCCGGCGGTGGCCTCGGTGCGGGTTGCCTCGGGCTCCAGCGCGACTCGGAAGCCGCCAGAGGTCCCCGTCGTCATGCCCGCGTCAGAGATGACGGCGACCTCTCCGCCGTCTGCGCCGCTGGAGTGGACCCGCAGCGCGCCCTGCTGGAGCTCGACCAGCGCCGAGCGGCCACCAGACCACGACCGCGTCGATGTGACCTCCATGCAGGTCTCGGGCAGCAGCGAGACGTCGTCGTGATCGTAGCTGTCGAGCCCGCGCGCGAGGCGGATCCGAGAGAACGACTCGGCGCCGGTGCAGGCGACCTCTCCCGGCGCCAGCGACATGCCGACCTCCAGGGGGCGGGTGCTGCCGTCGAGCCCGCGCACGGTGCCGGTGCCGCGGATCGTGGCGACGTGTGCTGCCTGGCTGCCGACCGTGCCCTCCAGATCAGGGAGGACGAGCACGGTCCCCGGCAGGGGCTCCTCTTC
>Ga0316202_10002368_pt1 | contig 12554 bp, 8 predicted proteins | sample 3monrhotite_MG_FD_204934 | JGI IMG/M metagenome (GOLD analysis project Ga0316202, IMG submission 204934) | Microbial mat bacterial communities from mineral coupon in-situ incubated in ocean water Damariscotta River, Maine, United States -... | ecosystem: Environmental > Aquatic > Marine >... | reverse complement strand
ATTGGTCAAGTATGGCGAGTGGCTAACGATATTGGTGCTACGCGTATTGCAGGTAAACGACCGATTACCAATATTGTGATGATGGGGATGGGCGAACCATTACTCAACATGAAAAATCTGATCCCATCGCTTGATACTATGCTTAATGATTTGGGTTATGGTTTATCAAAACGCCGTGTAACAGTAAGTACTTCGGGTGTTGTGCCGGCGCTTGATATGCTGAAAGAAAAAATTGATTGTGCACTCGCTATTTCAATTCATGCGCCAAACAATAAATTACGTGATGAATTAGTACCAATTAATAAAAAGTATCCATTAGAAGAATTTTTACGTGGTGCTAAACGTTATATAGACGGGTCAAAAGCCAATAAACAAGCAACGATTGAATACGTAATGTTAGATCATATTAATGACAGTACCGATCAAGCCCATGAACTTGCAATAGTATTAAAGGACTTACCGAGTAAAATTAATTTGATCCCATTTAATCCTTATCCGGGATCACCATATAAACGTTCAAGCAATTCACGCATTGATCGTTTTGATAAAGTTTTACAATCATACGGCTTAACGGTAATCACTCGGCGAACTCGTGGTGGCGATATCGATGCCGCTTGTGGTCAGTTAGCAGGCGAAGTGTTAGATAGAACGTTACGTACTAATGAGGTGCGTATCAAAAAAGAGCAAAATAATAGCCAAAAACTCGACAATGAGTCGTCAATTTCGGTAAAACTGGTATAAGCCACAACAAAGTGCTTTAATAGCTTATTAATGTCAAATCTTCATTAAAAAGTTAAGATGTATCAGCAAATTATGGTCATATTTCTACCAAAAAACGCATTAACATTATCTCCTAAATACGCGGTAAAAAGCGTATTGAATTTTTTTATGGTCGCAATAGTAACTCTATTCTTATCTGCTTGTGTAACCCAAGAATATAAAGAGGATAATACTCCTGTTATTGCTAATGATGCGAATAACAAAGAAATAGCGATGACCCGTGTTCAGTTAGGGTTGGGCTATTTGAAAATAGGCAATACGACTCAGGCTAAGTTAAATTTAGAAAAAGCCAAACGTTCTGCGCCAAACTTGGTACAAGTCTATACAGCATTTGCCCACTATTACGATACCGTTGGTGAGGTTGAACAAGCCATTGCCGCTTATGAAAAAGCATTATTATTAAAGAGTGATGATGCGGATACATTAAATAATTATGGTGTGTTTTTGTGTCGTCAGGGACGAGTTGCGGATGCGGAGAAGCAATTACTTAAGGCAATTGCGGTACCTACTTATTTGCTTGTGTCACAAAGCTATGAAAATATTGCTCTTTGCCAATTAAAAAATAATGATTTTGAAAAGGCGGAAGAATATTTAAACAAATCTATTCAGCATAGTCCTAATAATGTTTCTGCATTGGTACAAATGACGAAAATACAGTATGCAAAGGGTAACTATCAAGAAGCTGAACAATATATTAGGCGTTTCGAGAAAGCGACTCGCCGTTTTAAACCTGCGCCTTTAGCGTTATCTTTTAAAGTGTATAAGAAACAAGGAAAAACTAAAGTCGCGAATAATTATGCCGCTATGCTTGTAAAAATGTTTCCCCAATCTTTTCAAACTAAACAGTTTTTGGTAAATGAATTAGCGCATATCGAAGCGGATACTTTAGCCGAAAAATATCAACAATCAATTGCCAGTTCTACTGCGAAGGTTTCACAAAAGAAAAAACGGGTAATTAAGCTTTCGCCTCATAAATTGATTGCCCCCCAAAAACCTAAAGAAAATATCACTAGTGAAATTAGCCAAAGCATTAAGGTTGAAAAGAAAACGGTATTAACAGCACCGCAAGTTGTCACTAAAGTTGATAGTAAGCAAAATGAAGTGGAGCAAAACAAAAATACGGTAGTATTGACAACGATTAAATTTGATAAGGTTGATGAAACAGCATCAACTAACCAAAACACAGTTAAGCCTGAAGAACAAAATGATAAGGCAAGTATAAAAGTAGGCACTGAAAGTATTAACAAAACTCAAACAGTGCAGAAAGAAGGAAACGCTCAACTTTCAATGACCTTACCGGTACACGTAGTTGGCAGTGGTGAAAGCTTGTTTTATATTTCTAAAAAATACAATATTCGCATGCCTAGCTTAAAACGTTGGAACCATTTGAAGAAGAACCCTGTCTTACATATTGGCGATGTTATTTATTTAACAGATCCGAAAAATGCAGTAAACCCCTGATGGTGAGTAGGCATGAATAAAGATTTTCAACATGAATTAACCGAAGATATGGAAGTTATTGGACCAGGACAAATGCTGCGTGAGGGGCGGAAAAGTTTAAAGTTATCTCAAAAAGACGTTGCTGAAAAATTAAATTTTACACTGAAGATCGTTAAAAATATTGAAGACGATAAATTTGATAAGAAGCTACCTTCAACATATACCCGTGGGTATTTGAAAAATTTTGCTCGTTTGGTTCAAGTAAGCGAAGAAGATGTACTCGATAGTTATGAATTACTAGGTGTTGCGGCAGTACAACAAGCTGAAATGCAGAGTTTTTCTAATATAACGACTAAACGTGCTGAGAATAATCGCTTAATGTGGTTTAGTTATTTAGTATTAGCCTTGTTAATTACATCAACTGTCGTTTGGTGGGTACAAGAACATCAATTGGTTGAAAAATCTAACGTTAACACTATTGATGATCAAAAAAATGATCAAACGCAACCTGCTACTTCAAAGAATAACAAAAAATCTGCCACAATAGGGCTAGCTGTTTCAGCGGAAGGAAATACAGACAAAAATAGTGCAGCCACAGAAAATAAATTAATAAATACGAGTAATACGCAACTAGAAACGATTACAGAATTAAAAATCAATACACAAGAAAATAATATTTCTCAATCACAAGTGCTTGATGAGCCACTGATTATTTCAAAAGCCACTTTTACATTTTCAGGTGATTGTTGGGTTAATATATATGATGCGACTGGTGAACGTGTTGCGTGGGGAATAAAAAAAGCGGACTATGTAATGAATATAAGTGGTCAAGCCCCATTTAGTATTACCCTAGGTAAGCCAGAACTTGTTTCAATTAATTTTAACGAGAAAATTATCGATATGTCGAAATTTAATTCCGGCAATATTGCAAAATTCACTTTACCCCTTAATCCGTAATTTTTATTTAAAGTAAGTTATCTAAAATGTTTAAAGAATCCCCTATTATTCGTCGAAAATCTAGCAAGATTATGGTTGGCAATGTCGCTGTGGGCGGAGATGCGCCGATCACTGTGCAATCAATGACTAATACTTTAACCACTGATGTTGGTGCAACCGTTGCGCAAATTAAAGCACTTGAAGCTGCGGGAGCAGATATTGTTCGAGTTAGCGTGCCAACTATGGATGCTGCAGAAGCATTTAAGTTAATTAAATCACAAGTGAATGTGCCTTTAATTACCGATATTCACTTTGACTACCGTATTGCATTAAAGGTTGCTGAATACGGTGCCGATTGTTTACGTATTAACCCTGGAAATATTGGCCGTGAAGATCGTGTTAAAGCGGTGGTTGAATGCGCGCGCGATAAAAATATTCCGATTCGTATTGGTGTAAATGGTGGCTCTTTAGAAAAGGATATTCAAGAACGCTATACCGAACCAACACCAGAAGCATTATTAGAATCGGCAATGCGCCATGTCGATATTCTTGATCGGCTTAACTTTGATCAATTTAAAGTGAGTGTTAAAGCGTCCGATGTGTTTTTAGCTGTTGGTGCATACCGTTTGTTGGCAAAACAGATTAATAATCCTCTACATTTAGGCATTACGGAAGCTGGTGGTATGCGCTCTGGTTCGGTTAAATCAGCGATTGGTTTAGGTATGTTGCTATCTGAAGGTATTGGCGATACGTTGAGGGTATCGTTAGCTGCCAATCCAGTTGAAGAAATTAAAGTTGGTTTCGATATTTTAAAATCGCTTAAATTACGTAGCCGTGGTATTAATTTAATTGCTTGTCCTAGTTGTTCTCGTCAGGAATTTGATGTTATTTCAACAGTTAACGCTCTTGAAGAACGCCTTGAAGATTTGATTACCCCCATGGATGTTTCTATTATTGGTTGTATCGTTAATGGGCCTGGTGAAGCGATGATTTCTGATTTAGGCTTAACTGGTAGCAGTAAAAAAAGCGGTTATTACTTAGACGGAGTCCGCCAAAAAGAACGCTTTGATAACAACAATTTAGTTGATCAGTTAGAACAACGCATTCGTGCTAAGGCTAAATTATTAGATGCCACATCAGCAATTAATATCAAACAAGTCGATTAACCCTCTTACTATAGTTACAAAATAATAGAGCAATTTTGGTCAAGAAATTACTCTATTGTTAATGCACAATAACTGCCGAATTGAGGAAGTATATCCATGACTCGGGATCTTAGTGAAACAGACGGTTTGTCAAAACATTTATCCAACTATAGTAATAAAATCAACAAAGTATGTGAGTATATTGCTAAACATCTTGACGATAATTTATCCGTTGAAGAATTGAGCCTAATCGCACATTTTTCAAAATATCATTTTCATCGACAATTTTCCGTTTTTATGGGAATAACGGTGAGTAAATATATTTTATTCATGCGTTTAAAGCGAGCGTCTTATCAGTTGGTTTATCATCATGAAATGCAGATCATAGATATTGCACTACTCGCTAAGTTTGAAAACCCTGAATCGTTTTCACGAATGTTCAAAAAAACATTTGTGCAAACACCTTCTCAATTTAGAAAAAACCCGCAGTGGCAAGCGTGGCATCAAATTATGCGTTTGCCTAAGGATATAACTAAACAAATTGATAAGGAAAAAATGATGGAAGTAGAAATTATAACATCACAAAATATTAAGATTGCGACACTTGAACACCATGGTGCACCACAATTACTGAATAATTCGATTAGTCTATTTATTGCGTGGCGAAAAAGCTGTAATTTATCACCGGTTAAAACTAATAACACTTATGGAATTGCTTATGATGATCCTGCAACCACAACACCAGAAAATTTTCGTTTTGATGTTTGTGGTGAAGTAACTAACGATATTCCTGAAAATATACAAGGTGTTATCTTGAAAGTTATTCCTGCGGGGCGCTGTGCACGACTTCGACACTTAGGCTCGCATGATGAAATGAACGATAAAATTTATTACCTTTATCGTGATTGGTTAGCACAAAGTGGGGAGAAGCTACGTGATTTTCCTTGTTATTTTCATTATATCAACTTGTTTCCTGAAGTGGCTGAGCATGAACTTATCACTGATATATATTTGCCGTTACAATGATTCTGTGAAGTAATAACTGTTGCGACGCGCATAAAGATTTACGTTTAACTATAAACTGCCTATAATGCACGCTGCATTTTATATCAATAAGAGAGAAGCGGCTAAGTGAGTAAAGCAATACAGGCAATTCGAGGCATGAATGATTGCCTACCGAGTGAAACCAATATTTGGCAAATGGTTGAATCAGTATTAAGGCATGTTGCCAGTAATTATGGTTTTAGCGAAATACGTATGCCGATTGTTGAATCTACTGCTTTATTTAAACGCTCTATTGGTGAAGTCACTGATATTGTTGAAAAAGAAATGTACACCTTTGAAGATCGTAATGGTGATAGTTTAACACTACGACCGGAAGGCACAGCAAGTTGTGTACGTGCTGGAAACCAGCATGGCTTGCTATATAACCAAGAGCAACGCTTATGGTATATGGGGCCAATGTTTCGCCATGAGCGTCCGCAAAAAGGGCGTTATCGCCAGTTTCATCAATTTGGAATTGAAGCATTTGGTTTTGCTAGTGCTGATATTGATGCAGAAATTATTATGTTGTCTTCTCGACTTTGGCGGGAACTTGGCATCGATACTGTGGTCACACTAGAGCTAAATTCGCTAGGTTCAAATGAAGAGCGTGCAACTTATCGGAATGCATTGGTTGAATACTTGACTTTGCATCAAGACAAACTAGACGAAGATAGTAAGCGTAGGATGAAATCGAATCCATTACGTGTACTCGATAGTAAAAATTCAGCGGTGCAAGCAGCCTTGGTTGATGCACCAAAATTATCTGATTACTTAGGCGAAGAATCAAAAGAACATTTTTCTAATTTGCGTCAACGGTTAGATGCGGCGGGTATTAACTACGTTATAAATGAACGCTTAGTGCGAGGATTAGATTATTATAACCGCACAGTGTTTGAATGGGTTACTAGCAGTTTAGGCGCACAAGGTACTATTTGTGCAGGTGGTCGCTACGACGGTTTAGTTGAACAGCTCGGTGGTAAAGCAACACCAGCATTTGGTTTTGCTTTAGGTATTGAACGTTTAGTTTTGATGTTAAGTAGTTTAGAAAAAACACAAAACATTCGTTCACAAGTGGATGTTTATGTCGCTATGCTTGGAGAAGGCGTTGACATCAAAGCGAATATACTTGCTGAGCAATGGCGAGATTTAGTACCAGATATTCGCATGCAATGTCATTGCGGTGGTGGTAACTTTAAAAAGCAAATGAAGCGAGCTGATAAATCAGGGGCAAGCGTTGCTATTATTTTAGGTGAAGATGAAATAACTACGCAAATGGCAACCATTAAATATTTACGAGAACGTAAAGAACAACAAAGTATGGCTATGAGCGAAGTGCCAGCTTTTTTAAAAGCATTAATATAACTATGTCCATTCCTATTGAAACTAGTATCTTCATGTAGAATGGGTGTATAAAAAATAGAAAGAATTAAAAGGGTTAAGTTGTGGAAATTTATCAAACAGAAGAACAACAAGTTGAAGCTATTAAAAGTTTTTGGGCCGAAAATGGTAATTCAATTATTGCTGGTTTAGTTATTGGTTTTGCTGGTTTTATTGGCTTTAATTATTATCAAGAACATCAGTTGTCACAAGAATTACACGTTGCTGATACTTATTTAAGTAATCTTGATAGTGCTGAAAAAAATCCTCAGCAGTTTATTAAAGCAAGTGAAGCATTTATTAATGAAAATGGTGATTCTAGTTATGCGGCTTTAACGGCATTTAGTTTAGCTAAAAATGCTGTTGATAAAAAAGACTTTGCTGAAGCGACAAAACAGCTACAAACTGCAATCGTTAAAGCACCAAATGCAGCAATTAAAGCTCTTGCTAATTTACGATTGTCGCATGTACAAACTGAATTAAAACAGTTTGACGACGCGTTAAAAACGTTAACTCAACCGATGCCTAAATCTTTTACGGCTAGCATTGAAGAAAGTAAAGGCGATGTTTATTTATTACAAGACAAAAAAGATTTAGCGCGTAATGCGTATCAAGCAGCGATTGATGCAGAGGGCTTAAAATCAAGTCCAGCATTACAAATGAAAATAGATGATCTTGCTATAGCACTTAACTAATTTTCGCATTGTCACCATTTAATTAAGTTTACCTAAACTAGCTAGGATTAAGAGTGAAATTTATAAATAAAAAATTATTAGCAATTTTGTTAATGTCTTCAACTTTGATGGCTTGTTCATCAACTGATGATGAAGACGAAAAAACTAAAATTGCAGATTTAACCGAGATTAACCAGCAATTTAAACCGATTGTTGTTTGGAATAAAAGTGTTGGCGGTGTGAGTAGTTACTTTTCTCGGTTGAAACCTGCGGCAGCCTACAATACTATTTATAGCGCGAGTCGAGATGGCGATGTGTATGCTTACGACATTACTAACGGTAAAGAAAAATGGCATACGGATGTTAGTGATTTAGAACATAAAAGCGGTTTTTTTGATAATAAAAAATCAGCTATGTTGTCAGGTGGTGTAACTGTTGGCGAAAACAAAGTTTTTGTTGGTAGCGAAAATGGAAAGTTGTTTGCATTAGATGCACTAAGCGGTGACCTAGCTTGGCAAAGCACGGTTAAAGGTGAAATTATAGCTAAACCAGCTGTCGATTCTGGTATCGTGGTAGTGAATACCGTTTCTGGCATAGTTGAAGCATTTAATAGTGCTGATGGAAAAAAAGCATGGTTAATTGAACAGGAAGTACCACCGTTATCTTTGCGTGGAACAAGCTCTCCTGTTATCGCTTCAGGCGGTGTTTTAATCGGCTCTGCAGCAGGAGACGTAACAGTATTTATGTTGGCTTCAGGGCAAGAAGGTTGGACAGCTCAAGTAGGTGAAGCAACCGGGTCTACAGAGTTAGATCGTGTTATTGATGTTGACAGTTCATCTGTTGTATTTGGTGATAAAATTTACGCTATATCATCTCGTGGGAATTTAACTGCAATAGATTTGAGAAGTGGTCGAGTTATCTGGAAACGCCAATTTTCGTCTTATCGCAGTATTGCTATTGATGGCAATCGCATTTTTATTACTGACGTAAAAGGTCATGTTTACTCACTTGATCGCATAAATGGACTTGAGCAATGGAGTCAGTTAGCGCTTACCAATCGTAATGTTACCGGACCTGCTGTGGTAGGTAACTATGTTGTGGTAGGTGATTTTGAAGGTTATTTACATTGGTTAAATAAAGAAACGGGTGAAATAGTTGCTCGGCACAATGTGGATAGTAGTGGAATTTATGCAACCCCTGTTGTGCTTGATGATATTATTTATACTCAATCTCGTGATGGTGATTTAGAGGCAATAAAAACGCCTTAATCGTTTTTAAGCTATTATTATAAACGGCTCCATTGTTTGGAAAAACATTGGAGCCGTTATTCGTTTTTAAGTTTTTTTAAGTTTTGAGGTAATCATGCTTCCTGTTGTTGCACTTGTTGGTCGTCCTAATGTTGGTAAATCAACATTATTTAATCGTTTAACGCGAAGCCGTGATGCTTTAGTTGCTGATTATCCTGGTTTAACGCGTGATCGCCAATATGGTCAAGCGAAAGTTGAAGGACACCCATTCATTGTTATTGATACGGGGGGGATTCACGGTGATGAAAAAGGAATTGATGCGCTAATGGCTGAGCAATCGTTAATGGCGATTGAAGAGGCAGATGCCGTATTATTCCTTGTTGATGCTAGGGCTGGATTAACCTCTGCTGATCAAGGAATAGCTGAACATTTGCGTAAGCAAAATAAAAGTATTTTCTTAGTCGCGAATAAAGTTGATGGTATTGATGCTGATTCAGCGGTTGCTGAATTTTACGCGTTAGCGTTAGGTGATATGGTTCATCCAATAGCCGCTGCTCATGGTCGTGGTGTTACTCAATTACTTACATTAGCCTTAGAACCGCATATTGAAGAATTAACAATCGCTGGTGAACAAGCTGACAATGAAGAATTTGATGATGAAGATCCGCACTCAATTTATGGCGATAATTTAAAAGACATTGAGTTGGACCCAGCAATTGAAAAAGACACTGAAGAAGAAGCACAACCTGACGATAAAATTAAATTAGCAATTATTGGTAAACCTAATGTTGGTAAATCAACCCTTACGAACCGTATTTTGGGTGAAGAACGAGTGGTTGTTTATGATATGCCTGGCACAACACGCGATAGTGTATATATTCCGATGGAGCGAAATGGTCGCGAATATGTACTAATCGATACGGCTGGTATTCGTCGTCGTAAAAATGTTACTGACGTTGTTGAAAAATACTCAGTGATTAAAACCTTGCGTGCCATTGAAGACGCTAACGTGTGTTTATTAATTGTTGATGCGCGTGAAGGGTTATCAGAGCAAGATTTAAGCTTGTTAGGCTTTATTTTAGAAGCAGGACGCTCTTTAGTGCTGGCGGTAAATAAGTGGGATGGTATTGATGAAGAAGTGAAAGATCGAATGAAATCTGAAATTGATAGACGATTAGGGTTTATTGATTTTGCACGCATTCACTTTATTTCAGCTTTACATGGTACGGGTGTTGGCCATTTATATGAATCAGTAGAAGAAGCATTTGATTCAGCAACCAAACGTATTTCTACCGCGATGGTAACCAAAATATTAGACATGGCGGTATTTGATCACCAGCCACCCATGTCGCAAGGCCGCCGAATTAAGTTAAAATACGCTCATGCAGGTGGTTATAATCCGCCAATTATTGTAATTCATGGTAATCAAGCAAAAAAATTACCACAAAGCTATAAGCGCTATTTAATGAATTATTATCGTAAGTCATTAAAAATTATGGGTACGCCGATCCGTATTGAATTTAGAGAAACTGCGAATCCATTCTCGGGTAAAAAGAAATTAAATTATACTGAGAAAAAGAAAATAGCACGCGCAACGCAAGGTTATAACAAAGAGTAGTTTAACAAGCCTATAAATATCATTATATTTAATAACGTAACGTTACTGTGCTGAATAGACAATAGACGAGCTATGTCAAGAATTTAGATAAAATAGTACAAAAATCAACTTGTTTTATACTATTTAGTCACGTTGTTTTTTGCTAAGCTCCACCCAATTAATACTAAATTTTTACTAATTGATGTGTCATGCGAAAAATTTTATTAAAGCCTGCAATTAGACTGTTAGATCATTTTACCTATTCGAGAAAACTTGTTTTTCTCGGTATTCTCGTATTATTAGCCATATTTTCTTTATCAACAGTATTATATATTCAGTCTGAGCAAGACGTTATTGGTGCTAAGTTGCAGTTGCATGGTCTTGAACAGATTATTGCAGTGAACAGGGTTGTTCAGCTTGCTCAACAATATAGAGGTCTATCTGTAGCAAGTAGGAATCGAAATTCTAAAATTTTTTTTAGTGATTATAATAAAAAACAGTTACAAACAGAATTAGCTTTACATGAACTTATTAGTTCACTTGATCCAAAAATGTCATTAAAGTCTGGTGATTTAGGTGATTTGTGGGGAAAATTAAAAAGTAATAATCAACAATTATCACTAGAGCAACAATTTAATGAGCACACACATTTTATAAAGAAGCTACAGTTGTTACCTCATGTAATTGCAGACTATTACGGCTATTTTGATAACAGTGATGCATCAATATACTATCTCTTAGATAATATATTAAATGCTATTCCAGACATGACTGAAGATACCAGTCAAGCAAGGGCAATTGTAACGTCAATACTAACAGGTAATACATTATCTAAATTTCAAAGAGCTGCGTTAGTACACTTAGTTTCAACACTTGATTCTGCTCATAGCCGTTTTAATTATAACCTTGCTAGAGCAAGGTTAAAGTTGCCTAAGTTATCAATTGAATTATTGTCTTTCCAAGAACAGCAGAATTCAACGACCGACATTAGCAATATAATTAATGGTTTAATCTTTACTAAACAATATAATATTAAACCTGAAATATTCTTTTCTGAAGTAACAAAGGATATCGACAGTATTTATGATTTAATGTACCAAAAGTTTTCACCTGAATTACATACCTATTTAGAACAAATAATTACCCGAGCATCATTGAAAAGAAATTTGGTATTATTTTTTTCAATCCTTCTTTTTATTATCATACTCTATATACTTTTTTCTATTTATAGGTCTTTATTAGGAAATATTCGTCACATTAGTAAAACAGTTAACGATTATGCGTCAGGAAATAAGGATGCTCGAATAAAGATAAAGTCAAAAGATGAAATGCGAGATATCAGCATCGCTATCAATAATATGGCTGAAAGGTTAAATACGTCTAGAGCATTAATTGATTTTCAACAACATGCATTTGATCAACATGCCATTGTTAGTGTAACCGATATAAGAGGAATTATTACTGAGGTTAATGATAAATTTTTACATATTAGTCAATTTAGTCGTGGTGAGTTAATTGGAGAAAATCATCGAATAGTGAACTCTGATTTTCACCCTAAGTTTTTCTTCGAAGATATGTGGAGAATAATTTCAAGTGGAAAAGTTTGGCATGGCGAAATACAAAACAGAGCCAAAGATGGCTCTGTTTATTGGGTATCATCAACTATTGTTCCGCAGTTAAATGATAGAGGTGAGCCTGAACGATATATTGCCATTCGTACCGATGTTACTCATATTAAAAAGATGGAAGAACAACAAATTGAAGCTAATCGTTTATTAAGAGCAGGCCAACAGGTAACAATTCAAGGAGCGTTGCGATTAGATACCATTATTAATACAGCAATGGATGCGGCTATTCAAATTGATGCAGAGGGGCTAATTATTGGTTGGAATAAACAAGCAGAGAATATTTTTGGCTGGTTAAAAGATGAAGCGATGGGGTGTGAAATGCATACCTTGATTATACCCGAAAGATATAGAGAACAACATCTTCAAGGCGTGAAAGGTTGCTTATCGACAGGCGAGTCTTCATTTTTTAACAAACCAATCGAAATCAGCGCTTTAAATTCTAAAGGTATTGAGTTCCCTATTGAAATTGCAATATCTATTGTTAGTTACAATGATCAATATCAGTTTTCTGCATTTATACGAGATCTTACAAAGCAAAAAGAATATGAAAAAAGTATTTTAGACTCTCAATATCAGGCAAATAAAGCGAATAAGGCTAAATCTGAATTTTTATCCTCAATGAGCCATGAATTAAGAACCCCCCTTAATGCGATTTTAGGGTTTGGGCAGTTGCTAGAAAGTTATTC
>Ga0316202_10002367_pt1 | contig 12555 bp, 15 predicted proteins | sample 3monrhotite_MG_FD_204934 | JGI IMG/M metagenome (GOLD analysis project Ga0316202, IMG submission 204934) | Microbial mat bacterial communities from mineral coupon in-situ incubated in ocean water Damariscotta River, Maine, United States -... | ecosystem: Environmental > Aquatic > Marine >... | reverse complement strand
TAGGACATGCTCTATACGCACCCTTGGCTCAAAGGCTTTTTTGAGGGTCTGGATAAAACGCGCCTGATCGCCCAACAAACAGATTTCATGGCAAGCGTATTGTGAGGCCCGGCAAGGTTCTATGGACGGGAGCCGGGACCGGCCCATTGCCATATGTTTGTGACCGAAGAAATTTTCGAGGTGCGTCATAAATTGTTAGGGGAGGCCATGGAGATTGCCAAACTTGCGCCCCAGGTGCGGGCGCCATGGCTCAAGCGGGACTATGCCATGAAGCGGGCTCTGGTGAAAACCTCACCCACCGAATGTTTTGGCCGCTACAAGACCGAGCCCATTGTTGTTGTGCCAAAACCCTAGGTGCTGACGGCGTTTTTCCCGAAGCCTTTACGAATTGGGCCCATTGGCCTATTGCTCCGATGCGAATGGAGCGTTTGAGTGATGATCATCATCAATGAAAATCTGAGCCTGGATGAGGATGAAATTGAAATCAGTTTCATTCGCGCCAGTGGTCCGGGCGGTCAGAACGTCAACAAAGTCTCCAGCGCCGTTCAATTGCGTTTTGATGTGCGGGGCTCTGCCAACTTGCGTGGTGATGTAAAGACCCGCCTGGAAAATATTGCGGGTAGCCGACTGACCAACGACGGTGTCATTATAATCACCGCGCGTAATTTTCGAACCCAGGACGCCAATCGCAAAGATGCAATAGATCGTCTTACTGGACTTGTGCGTCAGGCGGCGATCGTTCCAAAATATCGCAGGCCCACACGGCCTACAAAGGCGTCGAAGGAACGCCGGTTAAGAGGCAAGGCCCAACGCGGGGGCATCAAACGACTGCGCGGCGGCAAAATCAATCCAGATGACTAGAGAACTGCAATGAGAATTTACCGGGAATGGTTAGGCCGAAAGGTCATGGTGGAAATTGATCGACCGGCCGGGTGCATTCATCCGCAAATTGAAAACATGGTCTATCCCCTCCACTATGGTCTTGTGCCGGGGACTCGCGCCGAGGATGGCACGGCCATTGAGATCTATGTGGTGGACCCGGTGGGTGTCATCAATCCCGCAACAGTTTTTGAGGCAACAGTGGTCGCCATTGTTCATCGGAAAGAGGGCGGCGGCGATAAACTCGTCGTCTCCTCAACGGGCCTGGTGCCTTCACTGCAAGAGATCACCAGCGCCGTGGAATTTCAGGAACAATGGTTCAAACACGATATTGAAGTGCTGCGCGCCTAAGCCGGGATTACCGCTTCTCCGGCAATGGTGGTGCGACGAAGCAATCGCGCATGACCGTCATAGCCGCCACTGGCCGCATGGATCACCCGGCGATTATCCCACAATAGCAACATGTCCTTTGACCATTTGTGGCGGTACTGAAACTGCGGCTGCAAAAGATGTGCATAAAGGGGTCCCAGAAAAGCTGCGGCGTCTGCGTCCTCCATCCCCTCGATGCCAACGCTATAGACCGGATTGATAAACAGCGTTTTGCGCTTTGTTACTGGATGAACACGTACCATGGGATGGGCGTGGCGGGCTTCGGCGTCCTCCGACACGCGAATGGTCATGGACCGTTCCTTGCCATCATCAGCAAAGGCTCCCTTGGTGGAATAGCCCAGGATAGCGCTGTGCAGGACGCGCATACTTTCCAGTTCTCGTTGCTGTTCCGGCGGCAGGGCATCAAAAGCAGCCGTGCAATCGGCAAACAGCGTATCGCCACCAACGGGCGGGATGGTGATGCCATACAGCAATGTACCGGCGGGGGGCTCCTCGTAGAAGGACCAGTCCGAATGCCAGGAGTCCGCTGCAAAAGGTTTTACGCGTTCATCCGCGGCCCGCTTGATCTCAATCACGTGGGGATGGCCTTCCATGGGATCGATGAATTGATCCACCCCGAAGCCGCCGAAATGGGTGGTGACTTGTTCCAGCTCTTCTGTGCTCAATTTCTGATTGGGAAAACACAGAACAGGATACTGGGCCCAGGCTTCGCGGATCTCATCCCAGATCGCTTCATCCTCAAGAACGCCAAGCGAAGCGCCGGTTACATGGGCGACAAAGGGGGTCTCGGATTTTTGGATTTCGATCATGGCAGGCTCCCAAGTTTCAAAGCGGGCCCTTAGTTTAGGTCAAACTGGGCTCCCATGACAGGGGGAGAAGTGGGTCCTTGACATGTGCACCGTCATGCACATATAAAGTTTGCTATGACCACGATCGCGAAACGAATGGAAGCAGCGGATTGCTGCGTTGAGCTTTTGGGCACCGAGTTTCTACAGGCTCTGTGCGAGCCGTCTCGTGCGTCGATCCTGCGGGCCCTGGTGCTCAAGGGAAAATCCGACATCAGCTCCATTGCCGAAGATCTGCCCTTGGATCGGTCGGTGATCTCGCGGCATTTGCAAACCATGGAGAAAGTGAAAATCGTGCGCTCGGAAAAGGAAGGGCGTCACATATTTTACGAAGTCAACGGACCGGTGCTGATCCGTGAACTTGAAAACCTGACTGAAGGCCTAAAGCAGATCAAACCGTTCTGCTGTCCATAAGGCTTCGAATTTTTTTACCCTGATATGTGCATTTCAAAGCACATAATATGTTAGAAAGGTGAAATGAAATGACCCAACAACGCATTCAACTCGCCCTAAATGTGGACGACATTGAGAAGGCGATTACCTATTACTCAAAACTATTCGGTGCGGAAGTGAACAAGCGCAAACCGGGCTATGCGAATTTTGCCATCAACGAGCCGCCGTTAAAGCTCGTGCTGTTTGAAAATCCCGGTGCGACCGAACGGCTCAACCATATGGGTGTTGAAGGGTTCGATCAAAAACATGTGGCAGAGGCAACGGCGCGATTTGTCGATGCAGATATCGCAGACAAACAAGAGATCGCGGCGACCTGTTGCTACGCAACGCAAGACAAGATCTGGAGCACAGATCCCCAAGGTATGCGTTGGGAATGGTACACAATATTGGAAGATGCAGAGACATTCTTTGGCGAGGAAGAGGCTTCGGCAAAACCTGACGATGCCCCAGCCCCCGTTGGTTGCTGCTGACGAGATTAGCCGGCGAGTCTATCCATTCAGAAGCGGGTAGACTCGCTCGATCGTCCAGAACAGACCGATAGCGGCGATAAGCGCCGATGCGGGAACAGCGATACGGCTACGATACCAACGCACTATCATCCAGGCCAAAAAAACAACGGACAATTGTCCGACTTCAACGCCCACGTTGAACGAGATCAACCCGGTGATGAACTGGCCTTGCGGCATGCCGATGGAAGTCAGCACGCCGGCAAATCCCAATCCGTGCAGCAGGCCAAACCCGAATACCACAAGCGGTCGCCAGGGGGTGATGTTCTTGAAGTAAATATTTTCAATGGCAACAAAGGCAATGGAGAGAGCAATCAAGGGCTCAATGATGGAACTTGAAACCTGCACCCATCCCAGCACGGCCAAGGCAAGCGACACCGTATGAGCAACGGTGAACGCAGAGATCTGTATCAGAAGCGGACGGAACTTTGCGCTGGCTAAAAACAATGCGAGCACGAATAAAATGTGATCCCATCCGATGGGCACGCTCGCAGGCCGACCACTGGTCCATGCGCGCACATTGTCTGCGCTTAGGGGTAAGATGTGTTGATAGCCAAACAATAAATAGGTTTGAATGGTCTCGCCCATGGTCATGGGCGGCAGTTCGTGCTCTTCCGGCGATGTGGTCGGTTCTTTGTCTTCACTCGGATTGGGGCGCCCGTATTGCTCCTCCAATTGGCGGATCAAGTCATCCTCGCTTAGATGGGCATAAGACGCGGTAGGTGCCAGTAGCCCCACGAGGACAATCGCAAGCATCAAAAAGGACAGAAACCGAACCAACGCCAAAACCTCCCTGAAAGGGCTGTTTAGCCCTTAATTGCATTTGATTGACATATCTCTTGTGACGGCAGGGCGGTCAACCGATATAGTAGGTATAAACGCGAAGTTGATGCTCATATAAAGGATCCCCAATGAGCGAGAAACGACCCGCCGCCTTTCGAACCCAAGACCTATCAAAGGTTTACGCCACTGGTGAAACCGAAGTGCATGCCTTGCGCGGCGTCAACCTGGAAATCAACGATTCGGAGATGATCGTGCTTTTGGGGCCCTCCGGCAGCGGCAAATCCACCTTGCTGAATATCCTCGGCGGTTTGGATAATCCATCATCGGGAAAAGTTTACTTCCACGGTCAGGAACTCACGGCCTTTGACGACGGTGCCCTGACCCGGTTCCGGCGGGAAAATGTGGGGTTCATTTTTCAATTTTATAACTTGATCCCCTCCCTGACTGCCCGAGAGAACGTAGCCCTGGTGACAGAAATCTCAGACAATCCCATGTCGGCTGAAGAAGCCTTGGGTTTGGTCAGCATGGGGGACAGGCTGGATCACTTTCCCGCTCAGCTTTCCGGCGGACAGCAACAACGGGTGGCTGTCGCTCGCGCGGTGGCAAAACGCCCCGGCGTTCTTTTGTGTGACGAGCCAACCGGTGCATTGGATAGCTCCACCGGTATTGAGGTTCTGGAGGCGTTGGAAAAGGTCAATCAAGAACTAGGCACCACGACTATCATCATCACGCACAACGCAGGCATTGCGGATATGTCCCATCGGGTTATCTCTCTTGCGGATGGTCAGATCGCCCATATCAAAACCAATGACACGCGCTGCAAGGCGCGGGAACTGAGCTGGTAACACCCCATGGCAATGCTGGATCGCAAACTTGGACGAGACCTCTGGCACATTCGTGGTCAGGTTCTTGCTATTGCTTGTGTGATCGCTGCTGGTGTTGCCGTTGTGGTTTTATCTTTGGGAACGCTCACGTCCTTGCGGGATATGCGGGATGCTTATTACGAGCGGTATCGTTTTGCCCATGTTTTTGCTTACGCATTGCGCGCCCCAGAGCGGCTGGTCGAAACCATGAGCGATATTCCCGGCGTGGCCCGAGTGGATACGCGCATTGTCGAAGATATCATTCTGGACATGCCTTCGTTGAACGAACCCGCGCGGGGGCGCATCAATTCCCTGCCGGAAGGGCGTCAGCCGGAACTCAACCGCATCTTCCTGCGTGAAGGACGCCTGGTGGAGCCCGGACGGCCTGGTGAGGTCGTTATCAATGTTGCTTTCGCCGAAGCCCATGACCTGCATCCAGGTGATGAGGTGGTGGCCAACATCAATGGCCGGCGTAGGACGCTTCAGGTCGTCGGCACCGCACTTTCGCCAGAGTTCATCTATGCCATTTCACCCGGAGAATTCATCCCCGACAATTCTCGCTTTGGCGTTATGTGGATGGGCCGGGAGGCACTGGAAGCGGCCTTTGATCTGGACGGGGCCTTTAATCAGGTCTCTTTGAGCCTTACACGGTCGGCCGTTGTGCCGGACGTCCTTGACCGGATGGATGATATTCTGGAGCCATATGGCGGCATCGGTGCTTTTCATCGGGATGATCAGCAGTCGCACGCGTTTATGCGCAGTGAGTTTGAGCAGCTGGAGACAATGGTCAATGTCATACCGCCGATCTTTCTGGCCGTTGCAGCATTTCTGCTGAACATTGTTATCAATCGTCTTGTGCAGACCGAGAGAGAACAGATCGGCCTGCTGAAAGCTTTTGGCTATTCAAACTATGACGTTGGATGGCACTATATGAAATTCGTTCTCGCCATCGCGGCAATTGGTGTGGTGCTCGGGTGGGGTTTTGGCGCGTGGCTAGGGCGTGGTATGACGGAATACTATACGCAGTATTTTCAGTTTCCATTCCTGTATTACAGACCATCGCTGAGTACTTTTGTGGGTTCAGGGATCATATCACTGGTCGTTGCCGCCTTTGGGGCAACTTGGGCAGTAAAAAATGCTATTCAACTTTCTCCCGCCGTTGCCATGGCCCCGCCCGCTCCGCCGGTCTATAAAAAAACGATTACAGAACGTTTTGCTTTCGCCGCACGAATGACAGCCCCGTCGCGTATGATTATTCGTCATATCATGCGCTGGCCCGTGCGAGCTGGATTGACAGCATTGGGTGTTTCTTTTTCCCTCGCCTTACTGATCTCAATGCTGTTTTTTGTGGACTCCATCGATGAGATGTTGGAGCTGTTTTTCTTCAACACGCAAAGACAAGACGTCACCGTCGTATTCCCCAACCCGCGAACGGACATCGTGGCGGAAGACCTGCAGAACTTGCCAGGAGTAATGCGGGCCGAAGTGTTTCGCATTGTGCCGGTCCGCTTTCGCAATGGGTATTTGAGCGAGCGCGCGGCCATCACAGGCGTGGACTACGGGGCAAACCTGTCGCGATTAATGGATGCAAACAACAATTCTGTCTCCTTGCCGCCGGATGGACTGGTACTGACCAGCCAATTGGCAAGCATGCTGAATATCTCGGCGGGCCAGTGGCTGGAAGTAGAGGTGATGGAAGGGCGCAGGCCGCATATTCGAATGCCAGTAAACGCCATTACTACAGAATATCTGGGCACTGCCGCTTACATGGATCGCCGCGCCCTTGGCCGCATGATGGAAGAAGCACCCGCTGCCTCAGGCGCTTATCTTGCTTTGGATGAAAGCCAAATCGAAGCTTTCTTCCAGGAAGTCAAATTCATCCCCGGCATCCAAGGCGTCTCCTTGCGCGGGGCAAGCCTGGAAGAAATGGAACGCATCATGGATGAAACCATGTTGACCATGGTGGGCTTTTTTGTGTTCTTTGCCTCGTTGATCACCATTGGCGTGGTCTATAACAGCGCTCGGATTTCTCTATCCGAACGGGGCCGGGAGCTGGCCAGCATGCGTGTGCTTGGCTTTACCAAGGGCGAGGTTGCGAGTGTGTTACTGGGCGAGCTGGCGATCATCACGCTCATCTCTTTGCCGATTGGGTGCGTGCTGGGCTGGGCCATGGCTCGGATCATGGTCGAAGGGTTCGAGACGGAGTTATATCGCCTGCCGTTTATTATCAATCCATCCACATTTGGATGGGCTGTCATTGTAGTTATATTGTCTGCCATGATCACCGGCGTGCTTGTTGCGCGCCGGGTCAATCAGCTTGATCTTGTGGCAGTCTTGAAAACAAGGGAGTAGCCTCGATGGCTCTCAATGTTGGAATTAGTCGGGCCTGGTTGTTCAGAGGTGGCGTGGTTGCCATTCTGGCCATTGGATTGATCTATTCGTTCATGCCGCGCGCCATTCCTGTGGATATGACAGATGCAGCGCGCGCCGGATTTGAAGTCTCCATTCGCGATGATGGTTACACGCGGGTGCGCGATGTTTATGAGGTCTCGTCCCCTGTCCCAGGGCGCGTTTTGCGTTTCGAAGGAGATGTGGGCGATGAAGTGATTGCCGGGACAACGGTCATTGCCACGATCCTGCCTGCGGACCCCTCCATGTTGGATGTTCGAACGCGCAGCTCCCTTGAAAGCAATGTAAGAGCTGCCGAAGCGGCCTATTCCCTGGCGGAAGCGGACGTTGCCCGCGCGGAAGCGGCGGTGGATTACGCCCGTACGGATTATCAACGAAATGAAGAGCTAACTCGCCGGGGGGCGGTTTCCGAAGCAGCTCTCGACCGGGCAGAACTTGAGCTACGCACCCAACGGGCATCCCTTCAACAGGCTCAAGCTGCCTTGCGGGTGCGAGAGTTTGAACTGGAAACCGCTCGCGCTGCCTTGATCGGCCCTGAGGTCGAAGGAGCCGAGGCTGGGGACGCCGGTTGTTGCGTATCCGTTCGGGCCCCCGTTTCAGGGCGCATTCTGCGCATTTTTCATGAGAGCGAATCTGTTGTTCAGGCGGGCCAGCATTTGTTCGAACTGGGGGATCCGCAGGATCTTGAGATTATTGTGGATCTTCTTTCCACCGATGCCGTGCGCGTGAGCGAGGGCGATGCGGTAGTGATCGAGCGATGGGGCGGGGAAGGCACACTCAATGGTCGCGTGGACCGGATCGAACCTTACGGTTTCACAAAAATCTCGTCCCTGGGCATTGAGGAACAGCGCGTCAACGTTGTTATCTCCATCGTGGATCCGGTGGAACAGTGGCAGCGCCTTGGCCATGGCTACCGTATTGAAGCGCGGGTGGTGTTGTGGCGGGGCACAAGCGTATTGCAAGTCCCGCTAAGCGCCTTGTTCCGTGATGGTGATGGCTGGTCCCTGTTCACGGTACAAGGGGGCCGCGCGCGCATGACTTCTGTGGAGATTGGCCAGCTTAATCCAGATGCTGCTGAAATAACAGCCGGCCTTGAAGAAGGCACGGCCATTATCCTGCATCCAAGTGATCGCATTGAAGAGGGCATCCTGGTCGAACAGCGCAACGCGGAATAAGACCTTCCCTCAAGCAGGGGTTTTGCGCTCAAGGTTTGAGCTCGTACTTGAGCTCTGGACTTGATGCATCTTTTCTCTAATGTCTCCTCTCGAAGAAATGAGTCGCACCAAGCGACGGTTATGAGTTGGGGAGAAGTGCGCCATGGCTGCTAAAGCCAAACACTACGAAAAAATGCACGGGATGCTGCAGGCATCCATCAGTGAAAAAGTTGACTGTGGCAAGATGTGTGCGCCTTTAAACGGCGGATTGCCCGTTTGCTGTACGGCTGATCATGCGGTGCCCGTGGTTACTACTGGCGAGTGGAAGCACCTCAAGAATACCACGGAAGCCTGGAAGAAGTTCAAGCCCAAAGACAAAGCCGGCCGCAAAATTGTCGATGAATTACACGAAGATTGCCGCGCCATTGAATGCAAGATCGCGCCGTTCTGTGATCGCTCCAGCCGCACGCTCGCCTGTCGGTCCTTTCCCTTCTTTCCTTATTTCAACAAGCAGGAAGAACTGATCGGGCTTTCTTATTATTGGATATTTGATGACCGTTGCTGGATCATTTCCAATCTTCAAGTGGTTGAGGATCAATATATCCAGGAAATGATCGAGACTTACGAATACCTCTTCAAGAAAGACTTTGAAGAAAAAGAAGCCTTTCTGGACGAGAGCAAGAGAATGCGCCGCGTCTTTGGTCGCAAGGGAAAGGTTATTCCCATTATCGGTCGCGACGGAGGCTTTTTCAAAGTATTGCCCAAGACAAAAGGCGAAGTCGTGCCCGCCAAATTGTCTGACTTTGGCGCTCATGGCCCCTACAAGTCAGAGGCTGCCTATGCCAAAGCCATCAAGGCAGAGGGCGGCGATCCAACCGGCCATTCCCTTAAAGATGCAGGCCTCTAGGACATTCTAGAAGATATTCAAGGCTAGGCAGAAGCGGCAAGATGGGTAAGACTAGCCCTCATGTTTCCGCTGTCTGATGATAATCCGCGCGTAATTGTACCCGTTATAACTTGGGCGACTATCGCGGCGTGTGTGGCGGTCTTTCTTTTTCAGCTCACTTTGCCGGAACAGGCAACGCAACTCTTCGTCTATGGCTATGGCATGGTGCCGGCTGAGTTGTTTGGCCTGGGCAAGCCCTATAACGTGCCGGGCCCTCCAGAAATGGCAACGCTTTTCACTTCCATGTTCCTGCATGGGGGGTTCCTGCATCTTGGCGGCAATATGCTTTATCTGTGGATTTTCGGCGACAATATCGAAGCGGCCATGGGTTGGTTCCGATTTGTCATTTTCTATATTCTGTGCGGCCTTGCAGCGGCCCTGGCCCAGGCCCTGTCGGAGCCGGGGTCCGTCATTCCCATGATCGGGGCAAGCGGGGCGATCTCTGGCGTCTTGGGGGCGTATCTCTTACTCTATCCTCGCGCCACCGTCCGTACACTGATTTTTATCATCCCCTTTGTACAAATAGTGCACATCCCGGCCATGGTGGTCTTGGGCCTCTATGCATTGATGCAGGTTCTGTTAGTGGTCTACACCCCTGCCGGGGAAGGGGGCGTTGCCCTGTGGGCCCATATCGGCGGGTTCATCGCAGGCATGGCGCTGATCCCGTTTATGAAGTATCGCCATATCCCCATGTTCCAAAGCCGTTTGCGCAGAGGGCCATGGGGATAAAAAATGGACGAACACGCTAGCCGAAAGCCACCGCTGCAATGGGCGGGAACCGCACATCGGACAAATGCCATTCCTCGCCACCGTTTTCCGTGATCCAAAGCCCACCAGACGTTGAGCCCACGGCCAAGCGATCTCCCGTCTCATCCACCACCAGGGCATGGCGGAAGACAAGATCATAGGCAGGCGTTATCGGCAGGCCCTTATCAAGCACTTCAAAGCTAGTTCCGCCATCTTGGGTGCGAGTGATAACGAACTTGCCGTCGGCGGGATAGCGTTCTTCGTCCGCTATGGCCGGCGCGAACCAAGCAGTTTTCGGGTCTTTCGGATGCACCGCCACAGGAAACCCAAAGGTAGAAGGGTTTACGTCGGTAACCTCCTGCCACTTCGTGCCGCAATTTTCGGATTTGAAAATGCCATTGTGATGCTGGATCCAGATCACCTCAGGGTTTGCGGCACATTGAGCCAACATGTGCGGATCTTGCGTGGCCCCTTCAAAGGCCTTTGCGGGGGGCATGTAATTGGCGCGTAATCCGTCCGTGGTCATGGCCCATTTGGCGCCTGCGTCTTCTGTACGCCAGACACCGCCACAAGAAATGCCCACCACTACATGATCCTCATTACGCGGGTCAATGCAGATGGAATGGAGCCCCGGATCGCTAAAGCCGCCGCCGAACCATTCTTCCTTTTCTTTGACGTTGTAGAGCGCCTCGGATAGCTGCCAGCTTTGCCCTCGATCATCGGAATGAAACAGGGCGGCAGGAATGGTGCCCGCCCAAAGGCGGGTCGATTTACCCGTCGCCATGGCCCAGACCAATTTGACCGCCGGCGCATCTTCAGCATCAGAGGTCGGCAGGGCAGGGGTGGCACATTCAGTCCAACTCTTGCCGCCATCGCTGCTGCGATGAAGCTTTGGCCCGTAATGTTCATCATCCAGGGCCGCAAACAATTCGCCACGGGTCGCATCCCAATGGGCAAGGCAAACCGGCGTGCCCAGAAAATGCGTGGCTGCAATTTCCCATACGCCGGTGCCATTGCGTTTCAAATCAAACAAGCCCTTGCGGGTTGATATAAACAATCGATCCGACATTTGTTTCTCCCTCGAAATTATCCGCCGGACAGGGCTTGCATAACGTAAATCTCGCAAGCATTTGTGACGGATTGATCCAGAACCTCTTTCGGGTTCATTTTTGTGTCATTCAGAAAAATCGCAACGTGTTGGCGCAGGCGGCCTTGTTCATCCAACACATAGCCGCGCGCCGCAGGGGCCTCCGCAAAGGCTGCGTCCAAAACCTCACGTACAGTGTTCCCGCTCATCTCCCTCAACGAGGGATCGATGACTTTTCGCAAATGGGGCGTGAACGCGAGCTTAGCCAAAGGCGTCTCTCCTGAGCAATTTGGTCAAGATTAGCACGGGCGGCAGTTTTGTGGTGAAATTTTGCGGCAAGCGTTGAGTCGCCCCTATCGGAGGATTTCCCAATGTCGACAGACAATCCCGGCGTGCTGGTTCATCCGCCCATACTCTATATGGGCGCGCTGCTCCTTGGGGCAGTGGGTGACGCATTGGCGCCGGCAAGCCTCTATGTGCTGATCAGTGTACCCAAACTGGTTCTGGGATCTGGCCTTGTTTTACTGGCGGGCGGCATCACTCTTCTTGTGATGGCCATACGGAAGTTTTCTGCAGCTGGCACTAATGTACCGACGAATAAACCTGCCCTGCAGCTGGTCACAGACGGGGTTTACCGGTTCTCGCGGAACCCCATCTATGTGGCGCAGAGCTGCATTTATCTGAGCTTTGGTCTTTTGTGGGACAATCCGTGGATACTTGTGCTGTTTTTGCCGGTGGTCCTGACCATGCATTTTGGTGTGATTTTGCGTGAGGAAAATTACCTCACCGCCAAATTCGGCGAGGCATATATGGCTTTCAAAGCTCAAACCCGGCGGTGGCTTTAGCGCTCCAGGCCTGCTAGATTGCGCCCCAATAATCGATCAATAACTCGACCAAAATGGGGTGTCGTCGTGAAACAATTCGCAGTTCTATTTTCCATGGCTTTTCTGCTGAGCGCCTGTAATCAGGCCGCCGAAGAACAAGCCGTAACCGAAACAGCAGCAGAAGAAACCATGACCGAAACCACAGAAGCGGCGCCCGCACCCGCACCAACGGCCTCCGCCGCGCCGGATGCAGAACAACGCCCCCATGCCATGACCGCCCACGGGGATACCCGGCAAGACCCCTATTACTGGATGCGTGATCGGGAAGACCCGGCCGTCATTGAATATCTTGAGGCGGAAAACGCCTATGCGGCAGAATTCTTTGATCCCCTCGCAGACCTTCAAGCGTCCATCTTCAGTGAGATTACGGGCCATCTGTCCGAGACACGGGAGACGGTACCCTACACGCGCAATGGCTATGTCTACACAACGCGCTTTGATGAAGGTGCGGAATATTCCGTGGTCTCTCGCAGCCCCGTTGACGGCGGCGAAGAACAAGTTGTGATCGATGGTCCCGCCTTGGCGGAAGGGGCGGACTATTTCGTCATCAGTGATTGGGACGTTGCTCCGTCAAACGATCTCCTTGCCTATTCAATCGATACCAGCGGG
>Ga0316202_10002364_pt1 | contig 12562 bp, 13 predicted proteins | sample 3monrhotite_MG_FD_204934 | JGI IMG/M metagenome (GOLD analysis project Ga0316202, IMG submission 204934) | Microbial mat bacterial communities from mineral coupon in-situ incubated in ocean water Damariscotta River, Maine, United States -... | ecosystem: Environmental > Aquatic > Marine >... | reverse complement strand
CGCGGCAACGGGCAAACTAAGGAATGATGTGAACGCCGACGCCGAACTGGGGGGTCCATACTTCTGAGAACGGGGGGTCCAAGCACCTGAGAACCGACAAGTCTGCCCTAGAGCGGAAACATGTGAAGTGGAGCCCGTACTAGGGACGACCCGCCAGCTACAGCGACCGTCGTGCTCCGGTGGACCATGCGGAGTCCGACAAGCGAAGAGGATCGCGGCCTGTCTACTCGGAGCTTGGCGCGGCACTTGCAACCATGCGCGAGAACCTCGTTTGGTAGGCCAGGCCGGAGTGCAAAGGAGGGGATTGATGGCGAAGAAGAAGACCGCGAAGAAGAAGACCGCGAAGAAGAAGACCCTCCAAGGAGAGAGATCGCGAAGCGCGATCAGGTCTCGCGAGACTTCCTGACCTTCTTGAGATTGCTCGCTCGGAAGAAGACGCCCAGATTGATCTAGGCAACCCGCGCTAGCTGGGGACCCTCGCGAGCTCAGTCCAACCCCCACGGCTCATGAGAGCTGTCGGCTGCTCCTCCTGCTCGAGTTCGATCACGACATGGTTCTGAATAGTGCTCTGCAGCGAGTCACCTCCCTCGTTCCAAGGTCGCCGTTTCCACCCCGAGGCAACGGCCCCTAGTGAAGAGGCGAGCGCCTCCGCGAACTCTGAGTTCAACCCACACTCCTCCCAGTAGTCCTCGCGAAGGGCGAGCGTCGCTACCTGTCGCCACGCAGCGTCGGGGAGGTCCAAGCCGCAGAACGAGTCCACGAGCTGGAAATAGGCGAGGGGCTCTTCGCCTGAGCGTTTGAGTTCCGCGAGCGAAGGAGTCCAGACGTCAAGGTCGTAGAAGTCGATCTCCGCGTCCCGAGGGACGGCCCACTTGGGGTTGCCCCACTGCAGGCGTCCAAGACGGACACTTCCTCCACCGTTTCGGTGGACTTGCTGGGAGCGGACGCTGACGCTCTTGGTGCCGAACACTCGCGAGAGGAGCGGCTCGACAGGAGGCCAGGCGTCCGCCCACCAAGTGGGCTCGACCGAAATGAAGATCAGCGAGAGATAGTTCACGATCTGCCTCTTGGAGTACTCACGATCGCGGCCCTCCCTGGAGCTCCCGCTCAGCCTGGGAGAGAAACGCAGGCGCAGGGCCGAGACCAGCGAACATGGCTTCGAGCTCCAAGCTGCGGGCGCGGTCCTCGACGCGCGTACGTTCGTTCCTCGCGAGCTCACGAGTGATCTCCTCGGGGCTCGCCTCGCGAGTGGGTGCCTTCACCGGCAGAGGCAGGATCTTGAGCCCCGCCAGGTGGCGAGCTGACTTCAGGCGATCCGCGTCGCTCGCTTCCTCGTTGCCCAAGAGCGCGCGCAGGAATCGCACCGCCTCGCGGCGAGCGTCGATTCGCTCGCGCGTTTCGAGTTCGAGTTCCGCCCGAACCGCTTCCCAAAGCTCAGCCTTCCGAGTTCGCCAGGCGGCAATGAACTCCGCCGAACGATTGGCCCAACGAGACACCTGCTCACGCGAGACGCCTGCCGCCGCCGCCGCCGACTTCGTTTGACCTGCGAGCAACGCCTCAAGGGCGGTTTCCTGCGGGACCGTGAGCTCGTGTGACACCGTGACGCCCCATCGTTGCTTGAGGGTAGCGGTGCTCTCCGACGGGAATCGAGGGTGACGCCGAGGGTGACGCACGCCCCGAGCCCACCCCCAACCAAAGCAGAAAGCCCCAAAGCCTTGCGGCTCTGGGGCTTTCCTTGTGGACGGAGGCAGACTTGAACTGCCGACTCCGTGATTTTCAGTCACGTGCTCTACCAACTGAGCTACCCGTCCAGTTGTGCGGAAGATCCTAGCGTGATCCCCGGGCGCGTCAAGGCAACCGGTTAGGTCGTGTGCTGAAGCCCGAAGTAATCGCGCGCAGCGCCTACGTCGCGCTGGATTTGCGCGACTAGGTCGTCCACTCCGGCGAAGATTTTTTCGTCGCGGAGGCGGCGGAGGAAGCTCAACTCGAGCTCTTGGCCGTAGAGGTCGCGACCGCCGTCGAGGAGGTGGGCCTCGATCAAGTCGGGGTCATTGGCCTTGAAGGTCGGGCGGCGGCCGACGTTGACGACCGCCGGCAGGGGCGGCTCCTCGGCGCCGGTCTGACTCTCGACGATTCGCGCCTCGGCCACGTAGACGCCGCAGGCCGGGGCCGAGACGCCCTCTGCCAGGGCCAGGTTGGCGGTCGGGAAACCTATGGTCCGGCCTCGGTGATCGCCGTGGACGACCTCGCCCAGGAAGGAGAGGGGGCGGCCGAGGAGCTCCGCGGCCTGCTCGACCTCACCCGCGGCCACAGCGGCGCGGATGGCGGTGCTGCTTATGGAGCCGCCAAGGGCCTGCTCGAGGGCGATCTCCTCCGCCTGGAAGTCACCCACTTGGCCCCGCTCTTGGAGGAGGGCTAGGTCCCCCTTGCGGTTCTTGCCGAAGCGGTGGTCCTCGCCGACTAGGACCCAGGACACCCCCAGGGTCTCGACCAGGAACTCGTCTATGAAGCGGTCTGCGTTCCAGGTCATGACCTCACGGAAGGGGAGGACCACGACCCCGTCGATCCCCGAGCGGCCGAGGAGGAGGACTCGGTGGGCGAGGCTCGTGAGCAGGGGCGGACCGCTCCCGGTCAGGACCTGACGCGGGTGCTCGTCGAAGGTCACGACCACGCTCGGACGCTCGCCGGCGCGCTCGCGGAGGCGTCGGATCACCTCTTGGTGTCCGCGGTGGACACCGTCGAACACGCCCACGGCCACGGCCGGGCGCTCGAACGCGCCCTTGAGCTCTGGATCACCGAGGCGGTAGCGGCGCGCGGCAGGCAGGGGAAAGATCCTTGGTGGGCGGCTTAGGCGTCGCCGCGCGCTTCTGCGTAGTCCTCTTCGAGGGCTCGGAGCTTGCGCTTGATGGCCTGCTTCTTGACCGCGCTCAGGCGATCAATGAAGAGGATCCCGTCGAGGTGGTCGTATTCGTGGAGGAGGCAGCGGGCGACCATGCCCTCGGCTTCGACCTCGATCTCTTCGCCCTCGAGGTCGAGGCCGACCATGCGGATCTTCTTGTTGCGGATCACCTTGCCGTAGATCCGCGGCACAGAGAGGCAGCCCTCTTCGGCCTTCCAGGTTCCGCCCGACTCTTCCACGATCTCGGGGTTGAGGATGATCAACTCGTCCTCGGGCTTGCCTGAGAGGTTGACCACGAAGAGGCGCACGTTCCAGCCGACCTGGGGAGCTGCGAGCCCGATTCCGTCCTCCTCATACATGAGCGGGAACAGGCCCTCGGCGCGTTTGATCAGCTCGGGGGTGACTTCTGTGACCGGCTTGGCCTTGCGGCGGAGACGAGGGTCCGGGTAGCGGATGACCTGGTCGTCAGTCTTGCGTGGGTCAATGGCGGGGGTTGCGGGGGCTTCCATGGCGAATGGCTCCGTTGCGCGAATCCTACTCGAAAGCCCCCCTGAGCAAAGCTTCGGGGCCACTCCCTCCTCCATCCTCCGTCCCCAAGGCGCGGTCAGGGGCTCCCCAGTGACGAAGCCCCCTAGCACGCCTCTAAAGCCGGCAAGCGCCGACGCCACGGGGGCTTAGGCGTTGACATCCAGGGGTCATGGGCCTATCTTTTGCCCCTCATTCGACCATCCCCCGGGGAGGCTCTCGCCTTGTCCAAACAGCTCGATAAAGCTCGCGCGGCCGTTAAGAAGAAGAACTTCGAATACGCCGCGGAGCTCTACAACCTGCACCTCAAAGGGAATCCAGGAGATCTGGACGCTCGCAAGGAGTTGCGGGCCGCGGAGCGAGCCCACAAGAAGCTCAATGGGGGCGGCAGCGGCTTCATGGCCAAGGCCCGAGCCAAGAAGATCGAGCTTCAGGCCTCGGCGATCCGCGTCAACAAGAAGGACCCTGAGAAGAGCATGATCCAGTGCGAGGATCTGCTCAAGCAGGACCCCGACTCCATCGTCGCCCTCCTCCGGCTGGGAGAGTCCGCCAGCTACGCGAACCAGAACGAGGTCGCGATCTTCGCCTTCGAGGACGCCTTGAGCCTCGACCGCGAGAACAAGGACGCCCTCCGTCTGCTCGGGCGGACCCTCGAAGGCACGGACAACCTCGAGCGGGCGCTGAAGTGCTTCCAGCGCCTCAACAAGCTCGACCCCAAAGACAACGAGGCCATGGACAAGGTCAAGAAGATCCCGGCGCGGATCACGTCCAAGGGCTACGAGGAGGGCTCCAAGAAGGGCTTCCAGGGCCTGATCGACCAAGACGAGGCCAAGAAGCTCGAGCAGCAAAACACGCGTGTTCGCACGCCTGAGCAGGCCTTGGCCAAGATCAAGACCATGATGCCCAAGATCAAGGCGGACCCCAAAGACACCAAGACGATGCGTCTGATCGCTGAGCTCTACGTCAAGGCGGAGAAGGTCGACGAGGCCATCGCGATGTGCGAGCAGGGGATCAAGGCCGACCCCGACGACAACCACATCGGCGAGCTCCGCGGCGACCTGATGCTGGGCAAGATGAACTCGATGCTCAAGAAGCTGACGGCAGCCCACAAGAAGAAGCCCGACGACGCCCGGATCAAGGCCAAGTTCGCCCAGGTCACGAAGCAGAAGCAGGCCTTCGAGATCACCGAGTATCGGCGTCGCGCCGAGGCCCACCCGACGGAGATGAGCTACCAGTTCAACCTCGGCAAGGCCCTCTACGACAGCAACATGATCGATGACGCGATCCCGGCCCTCCAAAAGGCCAAGAGCAGCTCACGAAACAAGACCGACGCTGGCTTTTATCTCGGCCAGTGCTACATAAAGAAGAAGATCTACAAGCTCGCTCTGAAGGAACTCGACACCGCAAGGCAAGAGATCTACGAGATGAACGAGCAAAAGAAAGAAATGACCTACCTGATCGCGCGCATCTACGAGAGCGCCGGCAAGAAGGAGAAGGCGGTCGCCGAATACGAGGCGATCGTGACTTCGGACTTCAACTACAAAGACGTAACCCAACGGCTCGAGGAGCTCAGCGAGTTCTAAGCCCGGCCGACTGAGGCCAGCGGAGATTTCATATGCCCAACAACGCACAAGCCAAGAAGCGCATGCGCCAAAACGTCGTCCGCCGTCTGCGGAACCGCGTCCGCAAGGCTCAGATCCGGACCTACGGTCGTCGGATCGAGGCCGCCCTCGCCAATGGCGACGTCGCGACCGCCGAGGCCGAGTACATCACCTTCCAGAAGAAGGTCGACAAGGCCGCCAAGGTCCACACGATCCACGCCAACGCCGCTGCTCGCCGCAAGAGCCGCGTGGCCTCCGCAATCGCCAAGGCGAAGAAGGCCTAGAGCCCCTCGCCCCTCCCTCGCGAGAGGGAGAGGCGGAGAGCAGCGCGCTCCTAGCGGGGCGTCTTTGGAAGCGGGTGGGCGCATGCGTCCACCCGTTTCGCGTTGGAGCCCGAGCTCCAGCGCTCGGTCGCTGCCAAGCGCAAACCGGCCAGCAAGGCGCAACCGAAGGGAACGACTCACACTCCCCCATAGGGGAGCCCTCGACGAGTCGAGGGGGGGCGGAGCCCCCATGGGGGGTTTGAAGAGTTGCCCCCGACCCGCGGGGGGAACCCTCGGCGAGTCGAGGGGGGGCGGAGCCCCCATGGGGGGTTTGAAGAGTTGCCCCCGACCCGCGGGGGGAACCCTCGACGAGTCGAGGGGGGGCGGAGCCCCCATGGGGGGTTTGGGGGGTGTTACCCCCCATATAACCAGAGAGAGACCAGCAATGAGCGAGTTCCACCGCTTCAGCGGCACCGAGAGCTACCTGACCAACGAGGCCCTCGAGGCCGCGGTCAACTGCGCCCTGACCCTCGAGCGTCCGCTCCTCGTCAAGGGGGAGCCCGGGACCGGCAAGACCCTCCTGGCCGAGGCGATCTCAGAGGCCGTCGGGGCGCCGCTGATCCGCTGGCACGTCAAGTCGACGACCCGCGCTCAAGACGGGCTCTACGTCTACGACACCGTCCAGCGCCTCTACGACAGCCGCTTCGGCGAGGGCGACGTCAAGGACATAGCCCACTACATCAAGCTCGGCCCCGTCGGCCGAGCCTTCGAGAGCGAGCAGCGCGTCGTGCTCTTGATCGACGAGGTCGACAAGGCGGACATCGAGTTCCCCAACGACCTCCTCCACGAGCTCGATCGAATGCGCTTCCACATTGTCGAGACGGGACGAGAGGTCGTGGCCAAGGTCCGCCCGATCCTGGTGATCACGTCCAACAACGAGAAGGAGCTCCCCGACGCCTTCCTCCGTCGCTGCGTGTTCCACTTCATTGACTTCCCCGAGCAGCAGCGGATGGAGAAGATCGTCCGCGTCCACCACCCCAAGCTCGAAGAGAGCCTGATGAAGCAGGCCCTGGAGGCCTTCTACTCGCTGCGCAAGCTGCAGCGCCTCCGCAAGCGCCCCAGCACCAGCGAGCTCGTGGACTGGATCGCGGCCCTCCGCGCGGCGGGGATCACCGAGGTCCTGGCCGAGAAGAACCTCCCCTTCCTAGGGACCCTGCTCAAGAAGGAGCAGGACCTGGAGTCCTTCAAGCAGTTCTTCGGCGGCGGCAAGTCCGGCGGATCGCCCCAGCGGCGCTGGCCGCGAGGCTAGAGCTCGAGCGACTCACTGCGCCTCGCGATCACGCGGGCGCTTCGTCGCTGATCGGAAGGAGCGCCTCCTCGTTCGCTTCGAGCCGAGCACGCATCATGTCCGTTGAGCTCAGCGCCCAGGCGATCAGCTCCTCCGCGATTCGCTCGGGAACTCCGATCAACGCGTCGTCGGCGGCGTCGCAGGCTAGGCTGCAGGCTTCCTCTAGGTCGTCAGGGACTCGAGCCAGGAGCACCGCAGCCCAGGCCAGGTGTTGGAGGTCGAAGAGGTCATAGTCGTAGTAGGCCTCGGTTGCGGCTCTGGCCGCGAGTTCACGGGTGGCCTGAAAGACCTGACTCCCGAGCGCCCAGCGTTCCGCGCACAAGAGCGCGTCCGCCAATCGAGTGTCCTCCGGACTGACCTCCAGCCAGTAGTCGTTCGCCATGCGGAGGGAGGCGCTCGCAGCCCGAATGAGCACCTCGGGCCCCCAAGCCTCGAGCTCCTCGGCCCACTCCCTGATCCCGATCTCAGTCCCCGGAGGTCCCGGGCGGAAGGAGTCGGGCGCCAAGTGACCGGCGGCGAGATCTCCGCAGAAAGCGGCGAGCTCGAGCTGCTCGCGCGTCAAGCTGCCGCTGCGCAGACGCTCCTTTAGCCAGGCAGATTCGTCCTCGGTTGACCCAAGGGCGCTCGCGAGTCGCTCTCGCTGGCGCAAGCCCTGGTCGCCCATGCGCTCAGTGCGCCTTCTGGCCCTTGCGGTCCTTGGGCATGGCCATCACGTCCACGGTCTTGACGTCGCCGATCTCGCCTTGGGCCACGACCTTGATCACGACCTGGTCGGCGTGGTCCTCGATCACGATTCCGAGCAGGCTGGCGTCGACCCAGAGGGCCACGTTCTGAACCCGGAGCGGAGTCTGGCGCGTGTCGTTGAGCTCGAACACGCCTGCGCGAACCGTCGTCACGGGACCAAACTCCATTTTGCGAACGTTGCCCTCCTTGATCATGCGGATCGTGAAGTCGTCGCGGAACCAGAAGTCCACGACCTCGCCGGGCTTCTCGCCGGGGAGCTTGAAGGGCGCGCCCTCGACCCCGCGGCGGCGCTTGATCGTGCAGTGGAAGACGCCCTTGCCGTCGGAGCGGACCGAGTCCAGCTGCTCGAAGAGGGGCATTAGGAAGGGCTTGCTCTCGGGCTGGAGCAAGAGGTCTAGGCTCCGACAGAGCCCGTCGCCGGTCACGCTCACAGCGCCGAGGGCCTCGAGCATTTCGCAGGTCATGATCACGCCGGGCTTCTCGCGCTCGGCGGCCTGGATGGCGCGCTTGGCGAGCTCCTCGGCGCTGAGGCGATCCGTATCGGCGGTGCGGAGGTAGTAGGCCGAGCCCCCCTGGTGCTGACGCCAGGTGTCTTCGAGGGCCACGGCGAACTGCTGGGACTGGATCTCGCTCGGCTTGAGGCCGATCAGGGCCCCGCACACCACGAGGAGGGCCGGCACGAAGACGCGCCCGATCTTGCCGAGGAAGAAGGTGCTCAAGAGCGCAAAGAGTCCGCCCACGAGGTAGGCCCGGATCCACACGTCGACCTCGTCGAGGGCCAAGAGCGCCCGAGCCGAGATCACCACGCCCACGACTCCGCCCAGGGCCACGAGACCGGTCAGGCGAAGCGCGCTCTGGTCCGAGGCCTTGGTCTCGCTCTTCTCGAGCCGAGCTCGAACTTCGCTGGGGACCGCGGCGGCGATCAGAGTCCCTGGCAGGAGGGTGCAGGCCAAGAGCGAGGCGATCGGCGCCATGTTCCAGCCTGGGTTCTGGTCGAGGATCGCGCGGCAGATCTCAGGTGCGAGGTAGGTCGAGAGGATCGCGAGGACGCCTCCCGCGGCGCCCAAGCGAGGGGCCGCCTGCTCCAGGTTCCGGGCGCCGACGAAGCGCGCCAGGATGTCGCCGACCCCATAGCCCGCTGCAATGCAGAGCAGGTAGGCCGCTAAGACGCAGGCCCAGAGGAAGGCGCTCGCCCCGAAGAAGGGGGTCAAGAGGAGGCCTAGGTGGAGGAAGTAGGCGCTGAGCGCCGCCCCTCCGGCAAAGCAGAGCAGCCGAGGTCCCATATGCCGCCATAGTGTCGGCACGGAGGAGGACTGGCAAGACGTCAGGTGATCCTGCGCGACAGTTCTGGCCCGAGAGCGGGCTGGTAGGCTTGGCGTCCTTGGAGCGAGGGAGTGCAGTGAAGTTCCGATTTCAGTTCCTCAGCGGGGCGCGCGCGGGTCAGCAGGTCGACGTGGCCGGCCCCATGGCCCGCCTCGGCCGCGACCCTCAGAACGAGGTGGCTTGCGATCCCCAGCGTGACGACAAGGTCTCGACCTTCCACGCCCAGCTCCTCCTGACCGACAAGGGCGAGCTCCTCCTGAGCGACCTCGGGAGCAGCAACGGGACCTTCGTCGACGGCAAGCCCCTCAGCGCGCCGATCCCCATAGCCACCGGCGCCATCGTGTCCCTCGGCGGCGCAGAGGACGGGATCCGGATCCAGCTCACGGTCCTCCCCGACGATCCGGCGCCAGCGCCCGAGCCTCCCCCGGCTTCAGGCGGCTCGCGCAAGAAGCTCGTGATCGGCGGCCTGGTGCTCCTGGTCGTGGTCTTGGCCCTCGCCGTCGGAGTGGCCCTGAACTCACAGGACCCTGAGGATTCGCCGACCCCGAGCTCGACTCCGACTCCCAGCGCGGCGAGCAGCCCGAGCGCCCCCGCGAGCACCCCCCGGAGTAGCCCTGCGCCGAGCGCTCCGGCGACCCCAGCCCCCTCCGAGGAGCCCGCCGTGAGCGAGAGCCCCAGCCCCACCTCGGGCGCCAGTCCGACTCCGAGCCCGAGCCCAGCCTCGGGCCTCCCCGAGAACCCCTGGAAGAAGTTCGGCGTCGGGACCTACTTCGTGCTCCAGACCAAGAGCGTGATCAAGGTCGGCGACAAGACCATTGAGACCGAGCAGACCATGACCCAGACCCTGAAGTCGATCAGCGAGACCGTGGCCGAGGTCGAAATGAAGGTCGAGAGCGACCAGCTCCCGAGGCCCGCGCTCCAGCTCATGAAGCTCCGCTTCGACAAGCCCGCCGAGGAGGGGCCCGAGCCCGTCGAGACCCGCAGCGAGTCCTTGGCGGTCCCGGCCGGCAAGTTCGACGACGTGACCTACTCCAAGTATGAGCAGGTCATGAACGGACAAAAGACCGTGACCGAGAGCTGGACCCACAAGGAGATCCCGGTCGGGCTCAAGACGGTCTCGACTGGCGCTACGGCGACCACGACCAGCACCCTGATCAAGATCGAGCTCAAGAAGTAGCGTGCGGCGCGACGAGGACTACCAGCTCGACGACCTCGTCCGCGACCAGCGCCGCCAAATGTGGCTGGCGGCTGGGATCGTGGTCGCGGCCGTGATCTACACGGCCTTGGGCGGGAAGCTCCCTGACCAAGCGGCCGCCAGCCCGACTCCGGGCGTGGCACCGATCCAGAGCGCCCCTCGCTAGCGTGAGAGCTCGCCTGCAGGTGCTCGCTGTCCTCGCGGGACTCCTCTTGGGAGTCGCTGGCTGCCACTCGCCCGAGCCCTTTCGGACCACGGGGATCAGCGCCGGGAGCGAGGCCCTCTTCCTAGCCGGCGTCGCGAGCGCGGAGTACACGCCTGAGCCCGGCTATCCCCTCGGCGGCTACGGCGGCGGGGAGCGGCGTCAGGAGCTGCCCTTCTACGCGGGCGTCGGCTGGCCCGGCGAGTTCGCCCTGGCCTGCCACCAGTCTTGGCACCAGGACGACCCCGAGGGACGCGCGGACATGCTCACCCCCTCAGAGGGGGCGGATCACCCGCTGACGGCCAAGGCCCTCGTGCTCCGGCCCGAGGGCCAGGGGCCCTTGGCGCTGGTGCGGATCGACGCGATCGGCGTCACGGCGGAGCTCCAAGACCTGGCCCTCGAGCGAGTCGCGGACCTCGGCTACCGGCGCGAGACCCTGATCCTGGCCGCGACCCACACCCACTCGGGACCCGGCGCTTTCTTCCGAATGCCCCTCGGCCGCCTGATCGGCATGGACAACTACCGCCCCGAGCTCGAGGCCCGAATCGCTGACGCCATAGGCCGGGCGATCCGCGAGGCCCACGCCAGCGCGCGACCGGCGGCGCTCGGCTTCGGGCGAGGCAAGGACCGCCGCGCCGACGGCTCGCCGATCATTGCCAAGAACCGCCGCCACCGGCGCTTCCGTGGCCAGATCGAATACGACGAGATCGACGACGAGGTCGGCCTCCTCTACGTGACCGAGCGCGCGGATCCGAGCCAGCCCATCGCGCTCCTCCTCAACTACGCGGTGCACTCGACGGTCTTCGGCGACGAGCACCTCCGCTTCAACGCCGACCTGGCGGGGGGCCTCGAGCGCGGGCTGGAGGCTGCGATCAAGGCTCCGGTCTTGTTCTTCAACGGGGCCGAGGGAGACATAGGTCCCCGCCGCGGCCAGAAGAACGACCCCCAGGGCCGCTGCGACGAGCTCGGCGAAATGTTCGCGGCCTCGATCGCGCCCGTGGTGAGCGAGATCGAGCTCAGCCAGACCCTCGCGATCTCGGCCGCGACCGGCGACAAGGAGCTGGGCGCGCCGCGGGGAGTCGTCGCCTTGGGACGCGAGCGCTTCCTCGACGCCTACCTGGGGTGGGCCAGCTGGCCCATGGAGCTCTTCACGCTCCCCGTAAACCTCGTCCTCTGGACGGGCGGCCTGACCAACGTCCGCGTGGTCCTGACCTGGAACATGGCCCTGGGCGTCGTCGGCCACCTGGGCAACCTGACCCCGCGGACCACGACCCGCGTCGGCGCGCTGCGGATCCGCGCCGGGCCCCACGACGTAGCCCTGGTGACCTTCCCCGGCGAGGCGACCCACGACGTCGGCCTGGCCGCGCGCGCCGAGGCCAAGTCCCGCGGCGCGACCCAGTCCCTGGTCGTCGGGTTGGCCCTGGATCACATCGCCTACCTGGCTTCGCCCAAGGAATACCGCCGCGGCGGCTACGAGGCCCACTCGACCCTCTTCGGCGAGCACACCGCGACCCAGGTCCTGAAGTCCCAGCGCGACTTGCTGGACGCCTTGGGCTGGACGCGGGCGGGGGAAGCCAAGTGAAGGTCCAGTCACTTGTGCCGAAGGAGCTGGCCCGCTGGTTCGCGTCCGGTGACCCGATCCGACCCATAGCTGTGCAGAAGCGAAAGGCCTGGTCTGCTCTAGCCAGGGACTTGCACCATCGAGTCCTGGCTGAGCAGGTCTACCTGGCGACGTACCTCTTAGCTCTCGATCGCGGCGACGAGGCCGTCCCAGTCGTCGAGTTCGCATTGCGACACGTCGACTCGTCAGGGAAGAGTCGGTGGTATCGCGCCCATGAGGCGGCCGCGATCGCCTCATATCACCTCCGGAACGCTGGCGAAGCTGAGCGCGCCCGAGCTGTCATGGTTCGATTCGTAAAGGAGCCGAGTCACGCCGCATTCTCCTCGCAGCCAAACCTGTGGGACGGCATGAGGTTTAGGGAGGCGTTCGCGATGTGCCAAGCAGAGTTCGACCGTGCGCTCGAGGACCAAGACCCGAAGTTCATGTTCTCGTCTCTAGGTCATCACCTTTCGGCTCTGATCCTCTTTCGTGAGACCACGCCCTACTTCAAGTGTCACCGGGGGAAATACAAGACGCGGGTCTTGGACAAGCAGATCAAGGGTGCGCTCGAAGCGCTGGGGAGTTCCCTTCGTGCCTGCAGTTCCGCACCGGCAGAAGCGTTCAAGAAGAAGGCGGTCAAGAAGAAGGCGGTCAAGAAGAAGGCGGTCAAGAAGAAGGCGGTCAAGAAGAAGGCGGTCAAGAAGAAGGCGGTCAAGAAGAAGGCGGTCAAGAAGAAGGCGGTCAAGAAGAAGGCTCCCAGGGAGGCCAGATAGAGGCGATCGGGCTAGCAGCCGACCTCTAGCTGCGACCGGGCTGAGCGGCGCGAGAGCCCCAACCCAAGACGCCCCCTCCCCCCTACTCC